>TARA_R110002003_G_scaffold32_6_pt1 | contig 14849 bp, 16 predicted proteins | sample TARA_R110002003 | Tara Oceans TARA_R110002003 (sample SAMEA4396441) | marine metagenome | biome: Westerlies Biome; feature: [SRF] surface water layer (ENVO:00010504); material: water (ENVO:00002006), including particulate matter (ENVO:01000060) such as... | depth 5 m | reverse complement strand
GACAAGCAAGATATTGAAAACAAACGGCACCAATGAGGAAATCCTACTCAAGGATGTCACCGCACTTATCAAAAACATGGACATAGAAAGAGAAGGAAAAGCAGCCACGACAGATCTTCCAGAAAAGTTCACGGAGATTGAAGTGACCATCAAAGAAATATCCTCAACAGGCGACGGACTCGGTTTCCAGAAAGACTCCGAGTCGGACCAAGTCTACGTGGTTCCATTCACAGCACCTGGCGACACTGTCACCGCCAGACCGTTCAAACATTTGGAGAAGGAGAAGTACAGCATGGCAGACTTCGTCAAAGTCAACACGCCCTCGCCACATCGTGATGCCTCACTCGTCCGATGTCCCTACTTCTCCACCTGCTCGGGCTGTCAGTTCCAAATGCTGCCATATGACTACCAACTACAGCATAAGCGATCGATAGTCGAGAAGGCATACAAAAACTTCTCAAACCTACCTGCAGACCTCATTCCCGTCATTGGCGACACCATTGGGTCTCCTCTGCAGTACGGGTACCGCACAAAACTGACACCGCATTTCGACGGTCCACCAGACGCGCGGAGAAGCGATGGCCGTAACGGCATCAAACGAAACTTCAAGGAAGTACCCCCTATCGGATTCATGAAGAAGGGCACACGCGTCACCATCGACATCGAAGACTGCCCAATTGGCACCGAAGCCGTGCGCAACGGCAACAAGCGCGAACGCAAACGCGTCGCGGATCAAATCAACACATACAAGAAAGGCGCCACCCTCCTGCTCCGCGAAAGCACCCAACGCCTCTCCAGCGCCGCCTACGACGCCAGCAACGAATCCGACCAAGACGCCGTCATCGAACAGCGCGGCGCCCACGTCCACCGCAAAACATGCGTCACCGACCCCAACGCCAAAACAACAGAGTACATCGACGACTTCCACTTCGTCAATCCCGCCGGGTCCTTCTTCCAGAACAACAACAGCATCCTGCCCGTCTTCACGCAGTACATCCGCGACCACATCCTGCCCCGCTCACCCGGCCACAACATCACGCACCTGATCGACGCGTACTCTGGCTCCGGCCTGTTCACGATCACGCTGTCGGCGCTGTTCAAGACATCGCTGGGCATCGACATCAGCAGCTCGTCGATCCAGTCGGCCACCACGAATGCGCGGTTGAACAACCTGCCGGAGTCGTCGACGCGCTTTATCGCCGCGGATGCCGCCGCGCTGTTCTCCGCGATTGAATCCCCGGCCAGCGAGACGGTCGTCATGATTGACCCGCCGCGCAAAGGGTGCGATGAGTCGTTCTTGCGCCAATTAGTCGAGTACGGACCGGCGAGGGTCGTGTACGTGAGTTGCAATGTGCACACGCAGGCCCGCGATATCGGCGTGCTGGTTGGTGGTATGGCTGGTGTGGATGGGGGTTTTGGGAAAGGGGAAGGATGTTATGAGATTGAGTCACTTCGAGGGTTTGATTTCTTTCCGCAGACGGGGCATGTGGAGGGCGTTGCGGTGTTGAGGAGGAAGCATGTGGATGGTGTGGCTGAGGAGGATGGCAAGGTAGAGGTGGAGGGAAAAAGGCCGTAGATGTCTAAGCTGGAATCGTTGAGTCATGTAGATCAACCAGAAAGCCCTCAGTGCACATTTGGCCCTAGCTATTTCACGTAGTAGAGACCAAGGAAGAAGTTGGACAAAAAGGCGGGATTGCCGACAAACAGGGTGTGGCTGGGATGGTTTCTCTCATAAAGCTAGTGAATGGGAGTAAGGATCAGCTGGAATTGTGCAGTGTGGTCGATTTTGACGTGTTTGGGAACGGTTGGTTGGGTGGGATCATGTGGGATCATGAGGGTTACTGAGGAGGACCTATGGCGTACCAAGGTAGAGTTTGGAACAGCACGGATTAGAACAGGTGCAATATGGAGCACGCAAGGTGGAATACTGGCATGGATGCATCTATCGCTGCCGTAGATGCTCGCTAGTCTAACTGAAGTTTATTACTAAGAGGAGGATGGTCGACTTTTGTGGGTTGCACAACGTGAGATCACTAAAACAGAGAGGATGCTGAAGGCTATTTCGAGGTTGTGATGCGAAGAGCGTAGGTCGTAGAGTTCCTTGATCAGCATGGGCGCTTCGCGCTCAGAAGTCTGCCCGTACGGGAGTGGGTGTCCGGGATTGACCATGGTGTCACCTGTACCGCTGGATAGTGGGTTTCTGCCGCTTGTTGCGTCGCAGTGCCAGCATTCGACCACCCTGGGCGATCTGTCCGTTGCCATTGCTCCGAGACATGGTACACTTCGGTACAGGCTCATCTGAACACATGGAGGCCATGGCGAATGAGTCGGTGTTGTGGCCGAAGTACAGCAACATGCCGCCACTCATCTTCTTCACACCCAGAATGCCAATGGCGCCGGCGGAGTTGCTGTGCTTAACGCTGGGGTGGCCTGAAACCTTGTTAGAAGAGATTAAAGGGTTGTCCGACATTACTTGCCCATGAACTCGTTCTCGATCATTGCCTTGAGTGCCTCGTCTTCTGAAACTTCAACATATTCTCCGCCTCGGGCTTTCTTCACGCTCTGATACAAGCGCTCCGCACATACAGTCGCTGCCATAGTCGTTGCCATGTGTTCACCCGTCCCGCTGGTAACGGTGGCTACACAGGCCTGTTCTGGATCGTCTGGGTCGACTGGAATGACAGCGGCGCCAACGCCGACCAGGGCCGCAGGTCCGACACGACCTCGATATTTCATTCCGATGCCTCCAGACGAAGCACCACAAGCGATATTCCCCCAGCTATCGACGGCGATTGCTCCAACTGTGTCTGTGATGACATCTTCCTCTCGTGTTTCTGTCGGTGAAGCTCTTGCCGGCGATGGAGGAAGAGGAGCGGTCTCCTTCACGTGATCTAACGGGGTTGTTACTAATGGTGATGGCGAGACCAATTCTTTCTCGATTGGCGTTACAGGAAGTGGCGTATAAAGAGCTGCCCCAGGAGGCACATGCGGGTCGACCGCAGTCACTGTGATGGCACTGGAGGTAGAGTCCGACTCCTCGCCCGAACCATCGGCCCAAGCATTATGCCCCGAAGCCGGCGCGACTTGCATTGGGCCATTGTGCATGTCCTCCATTTGAGCATCCTCAGCAATATGATCGGATTCCATGGTTTGCGATGCCCTGTATCCCGTCAACTGGCCGATTGTAGGGACCTTTTGTGTGCTGTTGATAAAAGCACTGCGCGAAGACTCAGAGACTTTGTATGGCCGTACTATGTCAGGTGCAGAGGATGGATCAGATGTGTCCGGTGTCACAACGCGGTCTCCGTGGCATGAGGCTGAGGACTGATCCGACACAGGCAGCGACGGATCGGATGGTGTGTTGAGACTGTCCTCGGTGTAATAGAGCATCTCATTTGAAGGAGAAGGTGAGCGGCCCATGAGGGGCATCCCTCGGAGTAGGTTCTCGGTATGCTGGTCGCGTATTCTGCTTTGAGTAATCTCATCCTCGGGAGCGACATCAGTCCTCACCTTCCAGCATGACGGGTGGTTGCCAGACTTGCGTCCCTTGCGTTCGGCGGCCCGAAGATCTGCCCGCCATCGGAGCCAGCGATCCTTAGCAGCAGGAGAGACGAGAGCATCGTGAGGTAGTATTGGCATACCCATTTCATTCGCGAACTCGGTGGCACCTTGGCCGACAAGGAGATTGGGTGGGACACGACGCAGCGTAAGTGAGTGCATCGTGTGCTTGTGTACCAGGCGAGCCAGCGAGATGGGATTCTTGACTTCTGTACCGCATGTCAGTCACGTCCATGCCCATGGTCCGTATACTCACGGGCAACCGCGCCAACTGCTCCACTCCGTCCGTGGTGGTCAACAATGGCGGCATCACACTCAACAACACCATCCATAGCCAAGTTGCTGCCATATCCTGCGTTGGTGATCTCCCTGTCTTCGAGTGTCTTGATTGCAGCTTCGACGGCATCGATCGCTGTGCCACCGTTCTTCAGTATCAACATAGCCAATTGTGCAGCACTGAAATGCGGTCAGCCACCCTGCCGCTACTCTATCATATGCAGGCCCACTCACTCATTACAGGCTTCGAGGTGGATCTTTTCGTTTTGGTGGCTGTGGTAGCCAGCACCCGCGTGAACGTAAATGCAGCATACGTCGTCATTGGGCGGGCTTCGCGTCGACTTTCGCGCATGCATATCAACAGGATAGGCGCCATCGGTAGTCGCATATAGGCGGGTTGGGACCGACATGCCCTTCGATTTGGGGAGGCGCCGTCGAAAGCTGCGAAGGTAGTGACCAATTGTGTCCAGGCTTGCACCGAATTTGCGACCCTAAAGAAGTCGGAAGGACAATTTGAAAAGAATAACAACGGATTCAGGACGTCATCTGCGTAGGTGGGTAGGATGGGGCAGGATGCGTGGGGTAAGAAAATCTGAGGGTGTCGTGTAGGTAAAGCGAAGAATGAAATGACTGGAAATTGCCGCAGCGGTGTTGAGGCGGAAAGAAGATATACGTATCACGTATGGTAATGAGAGTGGGAGCAGTGCTCGCGAGCTGTAGGGTTGGTGTCAGTAAGAGAGAGGCGCAACGGCGAGGTAAGTGGTAATGTCGAGTGCTCCTTCCTCATGTACAGCAAATCTGTGTCGCGTGGACGTGACGTGCAATTTTCATGACATACATGTGGCGAATGCAGCAGGCGCATCATGTGAGGCAGGAAGGAGCGACCATTTTTACGAGGATATTGTTTTGGCCTTCACCTAAGGTATCGGACGTCACGGTAACCTGGCTTCCCCACCATTGAATCTCATTTCCGCTGCCAAGGGCGGAGCGGGGCGGGCGGTGCTTGAATCGGGAACAGCCCACGTCCTCCAACCTCCGCCATCCCACTACCCTTGACGAAGACACCTCCACACCCAATTCGCGCCCACACCTTCGCACAAGCGGGCACCTCGAAGCTGCTTCTTTGGCCAGACTACTTTCACACGCAGCAGCAGGATGGCGTCCCAAACCCCCGCCGTTGTCATGGACAAGTAAGCTCCCCAGCTGCCTGCGGGCACTTACACTGCGATTCAGTACTGACGCTGGCACGCAGCGGCACGGGCTATTCGAAGCTTGGTATATACACCCAAAGCGTTATACAAGCTTGGACTATAGTAACATCATCTAGGGTTCGCCGGCAACGACTCACCCTCCTTCGTCTTCCCCACGGCGATAGCTACGAAAGGCCCAACAGGCGGTAGCGGCGGCTCAGGCTCTGGGCGTCCTGCGGTCGCGAACAAGCCCTCATTTCTGACCGGCGGCGCTGGACCGGGCGGACACCTTTCTGGGAAGCGCGGAACTGAAGACCTCGACTTCTTCATTGGCGACGAAGCGCTTGCTGCGGCAGCAGGCACCGGCTACGGCATCAACTACCCCATCCGACACGGTCAAATAGACAACTGGGTATGCCGGTATATCCACGTATAAGGTCGTCGAGTGCTGATGGGTGCAGGATCTCATGGAGCGCTTCTGGTCCAATTCGATATTCAAGTATCTGAGAGTAGAGCCAGAGGACCACCACTTCCTCCTGACAGAGCCGGTATGTACTAGGATGCGCGACGACCGAAAAGTGCTAACAGGAGTGCAGCCACTGAATCCACCGGAGAATCGCGAAGCTACCGCCGAGATCATGTTTGAGTCCTTCAATGTCGCTGGTCTCTACATCGCCGTACAAGCCGTTCTTGCGCTGGCCGCCTCGTGGACAAGCTCCAAGGTGCAGGATCGATCCCTTACGGGGACAGTAATCGACTCTGGCGCTGGTGTCACTCACGTCATCCCGGTCGCGGAAGGCTACGTTATCGGATCTTCGATCAAGAGTGTGCCGATTGCTGGTCGCGACATCACACAATTCGTCCAATCGCTACTGCGGGAGCGTGGTGAGCCAGACTCGTCTCTCCAGACAGCTGAGCGCATCAAGGAAGAGTACTGCTACGTGTGTCCGGACATTGTCAAAGAATTCGCGCGCTTCGACCGCGAGGCCGACGACCGGTTCAAGAAGCACACTGTCAACTACGCGAACGGAAAAACCGCGACGGTCGACGTCGGATACGAACGATTCCTTGCGCCCGAGATCTTCTTCAACCCCGAGATCTACTCCTCCGATTTCCTCACCCCGCTCCCCACCATCGTTGACAATGTAATTCAGACCTCGCCCATCGACGTGCGAAGGGGTCTGTACAAGAATATTGTGCTTTCTGGAGGCTCTACATTGTACAAGGATTTTGGGCGCCGCCTGCAGCGCGACATCAGACATTTGGTAGACGCCAGAATCAAGGCCTCGGAAGCGCGAAGTGGAGGCGCAAAGAGCGGTGGTCTGGAAGTCCAGGTCATCACGCACAAGAGGCAAAGACACGGGCCATGGTTCGGAGGAAGTCTACTCGGGCAGACGCCGGAGTTCAAGAGCTACTGCCACACAAAAGCGGAGTACGATGAGATTGGTCCCAGTATCGTCCGAAGGTTCGCACTGTTGGGTGGGCCGGGAAGCACGTAAGATCCAGATGAGCCTGTCGGCCACATTGACACCGACGTGGATGTTGAGCGAGCATGCGACATTTGTGCCAAAATTCAAGAACGTCAAGACTTCCAAAATTTCCACAGTCACTTGTTTGTTGCTGAACTGATCTGGCCCCATAACTTCTTCCCAGGCTCGTCATACATGACACATATCCACCCATACTCACACAACACCTCCCGCACATACTTCCACTCTTTTACATTCAGTCGCACGCAGATATCTCTCGCCAGTCGTGCTAACCACACTTCATCTTCCTTTCTAGCCAGAACCGTAACATATCCCACAAATATAGCCCACAACAACACTTCGGCGTTCCCATCCGCCTCATCCATTGCCAGTCTACATATAGCGATTCGGAGCAGACTCGCAAGTAAGTCATACCTAGCCTGATTATGTCCGTACTCAGGCATAAGTGTCGTCATGATGGCCACGAGAACTAGATGCACCAGGTTATCGAGCCAGTTTGTCAGGCGGTCTGACGATAACAGCGGAGCATAAGCGAGTAGCCGATGTAGATGGTGACTAACAATGTCAGAATAGTCTTCGGGATCGAGCTTGCTGGAGCCAGTGTTAGAGACGGCATTGAGCCTCCGCACGAGTCTCCGAATCGCCTTTCCATGGCCCTGCAGCTCTGTTTCCAGACCATCAACAACCTCCCCATCCATCTCATCTCCAAGCCCAACATCCACCTGCACATCTGGTACCTCGTCGATGCCAAACGCCGGCACCGATCCATCCTGCAGCGCAAACTCAAGCGCCAATCTGGTACACCCATTAGCTCACTTCTCGCTCTGTTGGAAAAAGTACTCTACCTCCAAGGCTTCTGCCCCACCCCCCTGTTCTGCCCCATCAATCCCCTCAACCCGCCCCTCAACCCAATCATCCTCTTCAATCCTGCGAAATGCACAAGCCCCGTGTCATGCTGGTGGTGCAGCCGCTGAAACACAGCGAGCATCGTCACGACAGCAATGGCCTTGTCACTGCACGCTTCGGCGCTGGACAAACGGGCGTTGGTGAGGCGGTAGGCCCGCGAGATGTGGGACAGGGTAGGGCCGGAGATGGTGCGTTGCGTGGAGCCGAAGTGCGTGGGGTGTTAGTAGAGGGAAGAATGGAGTGAGCGAGGAAGGGCAATGAACATACATGCTTTATCCTCAAGGATGTATTGGAACCAAGCATAGTTTTTGAGATCGACTTCGGTGCAGAAAGACGGTGGGTAAAGGGCTTTGGAAATCAACCGTAATCCTACCGAATCACACAATTAACATCAGCTATGCATCCCCGACTTCGAAAGGTAAGGATGGTTTCGTACGTTGGTACACGAATCTCCGCGTCTGCGGGCTGACTTGTGCCGGGAACGACGCGATGGTCAATTCATTCCAGAACAGTCTGTCTAGACGCAAAGTATGCTTCAGATCTATGGCTTGAAGGGCTTCGGTTTCAGCGTCTTCTTTTACACGGGAGCTACGCGGTGTGAAGTTTTGGTGCTTGAGTGGTCTGCGCGCTGGACGTGGACGACCGGCGTTTTTGCCGCGCATGACATGTGAGCGGATGAGGCGGCGGTCGTTGGGCCCGATGGTTGGTTCGTTGACGAAATGGAGGAGCATGATGAAGGTTACACTTTGTGTTTTTAGTGATTCTTTTTGTCGAAGTGTCGATTAGGGTGATGCAGTCGAGAAGTCTGTTGCCGAAGCGAGAAGCAAAAAGCAGGAGCTCGTGCGATCTACCCTAGCCCTGGAAACTTTACGGACGAACTTGTCTCGGACATGGCACAATAATCACCACACAACAGACTTGGTGGCTGGTTCTCTGGTCTATCGGGGGAACAAAAGACATGAAGATCAAAGCTGACATGGTGAAAGGGAGCTAAGCTGAAAAAGGTTGCCAATCTTTGATTGGTCGATTGGTGAGTGAACGAATCAGAAGGCGACTTCAAAGGGTGAAGCACGTTCTCGTGAATTACCTCACGATTCTACCACAGCCTCGGAGAGCACCCCTCGGCTCTCTTGGATTAACATTCGTCCGAGGTGACCTTATGTCCGCGATGCGTGTGCTTCAAAGCGTGTCACTGCGCAATGATAAGAACACCTGCGGACCACCCTCTCTACTTCCACCAGTTCATCGCACCTGCTAGACCTTCTCTCGTATCTTGGAATTTTTGATCTTTCCCAGTCACATGTCATCACATCATTGAACATGTCCATGCGCCAGATCATCGCCGAGCAATACGCCACACTGCCCATTCTCGTCAATTCAACAACCTGCCTTGGGCGAACGTATATCGTCACCGGTTCCAACAATGGGCTTGGCCTCGAGACGGCAAGACATCTAGTCGGCTCCTCCGCGACCTGCGTTGTTCTCGCTGTGCGCAATCTATCTGCCGGAGAAAAGGCCAAGGTCGACATTGAACGCACGACAGGAAGGACGGGCGTGGTACAGGTGTGGCACCTTGACCTGTCTTCCGCCGAGTCTGTAAAGAGCTTCGCCGTGAAGGCGGAGAAAGAACTCGAGAGAACTGATGGCTTGATTGAGAACGCGGGTGTGTGGTTAGATACATGGACCGTTGCCGAAGCAGGTATGGAGATGAGTATGACTGTCAACGTCATCAACACCCTATTTCTAGGCATACTCATGATGCCGAAATTGACGGCAACTGCGAAGCAATTCGGTGTCCAGCCACGTATCGTGTTCGTGGTGAGCGGATTGGGTTTCCAGGCGATGGCTAGAAGGGAGTTGGTTAAGGCGGGGAAGGAAGACGTGTTCGAAGGACTGAATAATCAAAAGCAGCAAAACATGGCCGGAAGGTAAGGTTTTAGGGACTCATTGTCAGATAGCTGGAAGTTCAAGCTAAAAATCGCGCAGATACGCACTCACCAAGCTCGTCGAAGCGTACGCCGTCCGCGCCTTCGCTGCCGCATATCCCCTCGAAAACACCAATGTAGTCATCAACATGGTATCTCCTGGGATCTGCAATACTGGTCTTGCCCGCGACACGCGCATGCTCATTAGAGTTGCACAATCGATGCTCCACGCGGTTGTTGCGAGAACGGCTGAGCAGGGCAGTCGGACGATTCTGCATGCATTGCTGGCGGACGAGACTACGCATGGGAAACATCTGTCTGGATGTAAGGTGAAGGAGTGAGTAGTTCTAAGGGTGGTGCGTATGGACTTGTGCTAATGAAGGCATCGCAGTGACTGGATTCAGCCGTGGATGACGGATGGGGAGGGTTCGCGCATGCAGAAACAGATTTGGAAGGAGCTTCGAGGCCTTATGGAGAAAGAGCAGCCCGGGTGTGTGTGGAATGCGTCGTGAGCAAGGTTTGCAGAGTTGTTCATTCTGGTCGCCTGCAATCTTTGCCGTTCATTGGGCATTCATTGATTGTTTCTTTTGTGCCATTTAGATGTACACATTTCGATCCGTTTCTGCGACTCGAACACAGATACAGAGCGAACAATCTTCACTTAGTTCAAATTGTTTCTTGCCAGAAGATGAAGCCAGGCAGAAAGCACAAGGTTGGTTAAAAGAGTGTGTCGGGTCGGGGTGTCGAATTGATCCATCGGCCGAAGTGCGGGCAGGTGTGTGGGGCTCGCGCATCCTTGGCCACTGTGCCAACAGTTGCATTACACGAAGACCGTCTTTCAGCCATTATTAAGGCCATATCAAGTGGTATTTCTAAGGCCAAGACACTTGCGATATTCGCTCATGACGCTAGACTACGTCAGGGTAAGATGGCCCTTCCAGGTCAGCTTACTGTGGCCCGTTTGCCTTGAGTTGGCAACGTGCACTTCAGGACCAATCGCGTGCTCGGCTCCTGTTGTGTCTACTTTGAAAAGCAAGGATTACAATGCGGTGAGCCTGGAAGATCCACTGTCGTTTGTGCCATGCGGATTCAGCAGAGCCGTCCCCGCGTGTAAGACGTGCTGGTCATCCGAGGTATAAATACGGGGACCATGCAATAGCGACTCTCTACTTTGAAAACTCACCAGAATATCAAAACCAAGCAAGTAGCCTCGAAACTCGTCTCTAGCATACCCTTTCAGCTGGCATCCGACAGAGACACCATGGACTCACTCTCAGCCCACGACGTGACGTTGAAGAATGGCGAGACAACGCGCTACTACGAAGGCGGCTCCAAAGACGGCATTCCTCTAATCTTCATCCATGGATGGCCTGATATTGCGGAGTCGTGGAAACACCAGCTCGCTCACTTCTCCGCACAATCAAAATACCGCGTCATTGCTCCCGACATGCGCGGCTATGGCGACTCTTCCTCGCCAACGAGTAAGCACGCTTATCCTTGGGAAATTCTGAATAAAGAGCTAGTCGAGTTTGCAGAGCAATTGAACATCAAGAAAGCAGTCTGGATCGGGCACGACTGGGGCTGCGGTGTCGTCAACGCACTTGCTGCCCACTATCCGGAACTCTTCCTCGCCCTTGTCGTCATCGCAGTTCCGTACCGGACCATCGAACTCGGCCTCAAGCATATTCAAAGCCTGGTAAATCGCGAGCTCTATCTCGCAGATGAGTATGAATGGGGTCAGTGGGAGTACATGCGGTACTACGAGCTGCATCCTGAGGAGAGCGTCAAGACCTTCGAAAGGGATATCGAGAAGATCACGAAAGTCCTGTACTCCCGTGGCGGTAACGCGGACAATCATGGGAAGCCGGCGTTTACAGCCAGGCTGCTCAGAGATGGTGGTTGGTTTGGTGGGCAGCCCGAGGCGCTTCCTGATGTGCCGCTCGAGTACACTTCGCTTGACGAGTCATTGTATGCGAATCTGCTCAAGAGTCACAAAAAGCATGGCTTCTTTCCGCCAACAGCATACTATCTTAATCACGACGTCAATGCGGAGTACGCGAAGACCGAGAAGAACGGCGGCGTATTGGAGTTTCCTGTGCTGTACATTGATGCCAAGTACGACAACGTCTGCACGCCAAGTGTGTCACCGAAGTATGCGGAGGAGCAGGCAAAGTACACGAAGGACTTGACGTACGAGACTATTGAAGCGGCACATTGGGTGCAGTTGGAAAAGCCGAAGGACACAAACGAAGTGTTGGAGAAGTGGCTGAACAAGAAGTTGTAAAGTGCTAGGGTGCAATACTTTCTCGAGGTAGTGACTTCTAGTCGTTCAAATATTCGAGAGAATAAGTTCTACTTCCGCGTCTGCGGCCTTGATGATATGTTCAGCTGGATACTCGGCTTTCCACCCAACACTACCTCCCCGATCTGCTGTCAATGTACATCTACGTTACTAGTTAGCCCCGTTGCTATCACCTTTCATCCATCCAGGGGAATCAACTTACTTTCCACCGATCTGCACACTAACGAACTCTTTCGGACATCCCAATGCCTCTCCGATCTTCTCTAGCGCAGCATCATTCACTTTTCTCACTTCACTGCTGCTGACAACCCCACGCTTCGCTAGCGCCTTTGCAATAGCGACATAAATATCGCGCCACGCCACGCTGCCAGAAGATGCGAGGTAGTATCCATTTTTTCCATACCCCGGCTTACCACCCGACAGAATGCTTTGCAGAAGACTCACATACAACGCCGTATTGTCATTGATGTGACACACAGGCCACGTCTAGCTTATTGTCAGCACTCCGAACGACCACTCGAAAGGTGGACCGATGTACGCACGTAGTTTTCGGGATTAACGTCGTGCACAGCTCCAACCACCTTTGCGGCCTTGACGACAGCAGTAGTCTGTATTGAAATCTTGTTCCCGAACCCGGTGCCTTTGCCATACACAATGCACGGCACAAAGATGTAACTCTTGACTCCCTGTTGCTCCGCTGTTTCAATGACGTCCTGGTTCGTCTTCACGGCTACTTTCATGATATCGTAAGGCGGCGTGACTGTCTTGGACAGCGTAAAGAGGCCTGGATCCGCGTCCGAGATTGTGCGATCGATGGGAAAGCCGGCATGTTGGCTGAATATCTTTGCGCCGCTGGTGTGAAGGAAGTGGGTATCGAGACCGGTTTGGCGTTTGACTTCGCCCAGGGCTTTGATCAGGACTATTTGGGCGTCCGCCTTGATTGCGTCGATGAGGAAGTAGATAACCGTAACTTTAGCGTTGACAATGGTGCTAATGACGGCATTCTCGTCTGTCAAATCGAGAAGCAAAGGCTCTGCTCCGAACTTTTTGACGGTTTCGGCTTGCTCAGGAGTTCGGACCAAAGCGTAGATAGTTTTGTGTGGTGGCAGTTCGGTGCGGTGGGTGTGCAGGTAGGTGAGCAGAGAGCCGCCGAGGTAGCCGGATGCACCTGTTAGCAAGATCGAATGAGACATTGTGATACCGAAAAGTGAGCATAAAATTGGCTAGTTCAAAATGCAAAGTTGTAGTGTTGCGAAGGTGCATTTGTGCTTTGTAATGCATTTCGGGATTCGATCGTACCAGCATCAAATTAGGTCTAGTGCAGTGTGACGACACTCATGTTATGCTGCGAACAAAATCAAGAAGTACATAGCGCTCGTTGCCAACAATTTGCGGTATCGAGACAACAAATAATTCTGCGTTGCTGCAGTTGTTCCCCTTCCACCGGTACTAAGACTGCAAGCTCCAGTGCGCCACATTCACTTAACGCAGCTCGTCTTACTCAGCTCGGTCTTGCTTCCAGGCATTATGCTATCGTTCTACTCTCAAACTCCTAATTCTCGGCCCAAGTCCAGCCGGGTGCGAGCAGCGCCAGATGTGGCTGTACTGGGGACGCAAGTTTGCCACTGCATAAGATACTTCTGCGTACTACGTAACATCGTTATCATGCGTCCAATATCCATTTCCAAGTCTACTTACAATTTAGAGTCGAAGGAGTCCACTGTCAGCAAGTTCAGTCCGGTTACGCTCATAGGCGCGATGCGGACTTCCGATTTGATGTTGAGCATGCCCTGCTCCCCACATGGAGACCAGATAGTCGAGATAGCATCTACCTCATCGTGCTTGAGATAATTGCCATTCATTGGGCCGGTAAAAGTTGTGGGAAGGACGGTCTGAATAGAGCTGTTAGCCCGCTCAGTGTCGATGTTTACTGTCACCCTTGTGCGAGTTGGGTTCTGAGAGAACAAACCTGATTCTGCTGCCCAGAGAAGTAATAAGTACTCTGCGCTGTGCCCGTAACGCCGGAATCTAAGCTCGCGTAACCTCTGTAATCCGCTCCGAATATGGAATACTGGAAGCCACCAGGATATCGAAGCTTCAACTGCAATTGGCAGAATTTCCGGCGTTCGCTCGCCGGAATGTCAGGTCCGGATTGCACAGTGTATGCATCGAAAGAGAGTGTAAGAGTTGTCCGGTCGTTAGAGAGAAGGCCTTGGACGGTCCTTTCTGGGCAACCAGTTCCGCCGTAGGTGACATCTTGGATTTCGACTTGATTTAGTGGAGGAATGGCCGAGGACTGCGGAGCCGGAGCTGCAACACCGAGAGTAACAAGGGCAAGTAGGCTTACAAGGACCTTCATTTTGTTGCGCTAGCGATATCGGTAGACGGATCCCTTAAGATTCGAATGTTTTATGTCTCGAGAACTAGAAGACTGAATGTATAATCCGTACCGAGCTAAGCTTAAACGTCTTCTGCATCTACTCATTACATTCCAGCGTGGAGCTCTCGGTCCTCTTATTTTTCATTACCAAACGCTGCTCGAGCGGAGTTACTCGTTTTCAATAGCTTGGAATGTAGTCGCTCACACACTGGAATGTGCATCGAATTCCTCAGTAGGCGGCTTCACTTCACAATTGCCATCAAAGCGTTCCAGACCGTTGCGAACAACAATTCTCGCACGCAACTGTGCTTGAAAACAAATGGCCTGTTCTGGTGCGCTTGCACAATTTAGGGACCAGCAGTTGCAACTCACGGCAAGGTTAGCCAACGACATGGCTATGACGCCAGCCGCATACTGCAGTCGCAGTAACAGCGTATTTCTAATACTAAGCACCCGGTTCCATCTTATACTGGACGTATCCACAGATCACATGGAGCTGACGTACGAATGGGCATACGAATCAGAATTAAGTACCTCTCATCACTTCAGACAGTCAGTAACCACCGATAGGTTACACTAGTCTAAGTGTCCAAGTAATTGGGTTGCCGATGGCCTGTTGATATCACCTTGAGATCAAAGACATGTGTATGACCATGCCTCGGCACGGACGGCAAAAGACATTCCTCGTGGCATCTTGTTGGGCAGTTGTGGCTTGGCACCAAAGAAAAGGGACGACTTCATTGGCATGCGAGCTGCCCTTCAATGAAGATACAGTCAACAGGACAAACATAACGTTGCCATTTCGTGCTACTGTAGCCAACG
>TARA_R110002003_G_scaffold252_4_pt1 | contig 14856 bp, 14 predicted proteins | sample TARA_R110002003 | Tara Oceans TARA_R110002003 (sample SAMEA4396441) | marine metagenome | biome: Westerlies Biome; feature: [SRF] surface water layer (ENVO:00010504); material: water (ENVO:00002006), including particulate matter (ENVO:01000060) such as... | depth 5 m | reverse complement strand
AAGGCATATACTTACCACTGAACAGATCCGTAGCTACCGAGTGGTTTCGAGCTTTATGGTTGGCCCTGTATATTTCACCCAACTGCTTGATGGCCTCCGGGTCGCGGAAAGTGTTGTCGTCAGAATCAGGATTTTCTCGATAAGGCTTCTGATGAATCCTGTTCAGGTCCTCGTGTAGTGCGTCTACCAGCCAGCTCACGAACTCTTGTGAGTCTTGTTGCCCGTACCCAGAAAACAAACTGTTTGCCTTGCCCAGCGCGTTCTTGAAGTTCTTTGGCGAATATGAACCAGTGGCGGTGACGTCGTAGATGCCGCTTAGCACTTGGGCGTACACTTTAGCGATTGCTCCCTTATGGCCAATGGGATTGTTCGCGTTGACTTCTTCTTTCCATTTGTTGCTCAGGAAATACTTAGTAAGCTCTTCGCAGCTACGGAGGCATTGGAGGGCTGAATTCATGTAGCAGGTGTTGCCGAGATTCACCAAGCCAACATGGCCTCGCACTCTGCCATTTCGCGCCCTGCCTCGCGTGAGAGCACCGCTGGGAGGAGTTGATCTGCCACTGTTGTTGCTGCTCTGCAGCCCTTTGTTGACTTGGGCACCCGCTTTCGGTTTCGACGCCGTCTTATTGGCATCCGAGATATATTCGCCTTTCTCGTCGTGCTCTTCAAGAACAATGACCTGATCTTGAGTGATGCCAGCACTGGCTAGGGACAAGAACTCATTGAACTCTTCATTCGCTTTCTCGTCCTTGCCTGTGATCAGTTCACGTTCGGTCCCGGATGCAAGACGGTTGAAACTATCGACATCCATGATCAGAGCAGGTGCTTGACCTGGCGTTGAATTCGCAGGTGAGCCATGCCGGGGCGAGGCATCTGGGGTCAGCATGCCTGAAGGCTGTGACATTTGTTGATTGTCCAGGGTAACGCTGTTTAAAATCCTCCAGACGCGGACCTTGTTCTTGAGGTCGATCCCAGCGACCTTTTTCGCAGCCTCAACGAAGGTCAGGAAACTCTCATACTTGCTGGCGACAATCTTTTCGGCTACTTTTGAGTTCTCGGCAGTGGCGGCTGGTGCTCTTCGTACTTTGCGAACCGTGAGAACCGGAGGATGCAGCTCGTACTCGAGGTTCTCGCTGCTCTTGTCCGGTACTGTGTTCTGCGCGTAGCGGCGGATGACAGGGCTGCCTTCCTTGAGCCCGTACCAGCTGATGACGAGCTCCCATGCTTTCGCTGGCAGTATCTCAAAGTCTTGGCCCATCTGCATAGCCTTGCTGAGCGGTATGAAGTCCTCTCCACGCTGGTCCATGAGGTCATCGTTCAGCAGATCGAGGTCCACGAGCGCCGAGTTGTCCACTGAGCCAATGGGACCTTGCGTTGCCTCTTTGCTGAACTCCTGCGGCCTGCCGCTATTCTCAGACGTCCTCGCCCACACGCGCTCCAGCCACCTCTCCGAGATGATGTAGCCCTCTTGCCGTTCCCGCAGAGGATGTTGCATCATGACCATGACTTTGGTCACTTGCTCGTCTAGGCTCGGAAGGTCTGCTTGCTGGGCGGCGTCGACGCTGGTTGCCGAGGAATCTGCGTTGGAGACGTCCGTCTCTGAGCTGCCGCTGTTGTTGGGTGCGTCTACCATCTCGATCGATGTTGCGCGGGCGCTGCGCTGGGACGCTGCAGGGAAAGGCTTTGTGGCGCGCGGGCTCGATTGCCCGCTGTTCCGGCGGGCGGACTGGCCGTCAAGGTCCATGCTGTCGTCGACCATGTCCGAGTGTGGCCGCTTGGCGGGCGACGACGATCGTGGCGGGCGCCTCTGCGGTTCGGGCGGTGCAGCGGCTTCGTCAGCCATGGACGCCTCGCCGAGCGACAGATTAGAGTATGCTTCGCTGGGTGAGCTGGCGCCGGTGTTGCAGTCCCGTGGAGTGCTCCCGGTGTCGCTGTCGAGGAACTCGTCGTGCAGGTGGGGTGGAATATATCGCGGCGGCGGAGGTGACGCTGAGGCCCGTACGTGCACGGAGGGGTGCGGGGAGGAGCGCGGTGAGACTACAGCGCCTTCATCCAGCGGCTGGGTTGCGCCTTCCGTGCCTGTCCTGTCTGTTTGGCCCGTGTTGACAGTCTTGCGTTTCTTGGTTGACGCCGTAGTGAAGGTGGTGCTTGCCGTGAAGCCCGTGAGCTCCAAGACAAGGCAAGCGGAGGAGCGGTCGGGGCGACAAATAGCGTGCCTGCGCTGCGGAACGTCGTTGTTTTGCACCGGAAGTGAATGGTGTGGGCGGTGTGAGGACAGTGGGGCACGCACAATGGCCAAATGAACGTATTTGTCGGGCGGTGAATGCGGCCTACGTTGTCTGCTTCCCCGTCGTCTGCTTCAGCCTTGCAGTTGCAAAAGATCTTAGGCGAGCTTGGCGCGGACAGGGATGTGCCGATCACGGTGCGGAACATTGCCACAACGAGAGTACAGTACCTTTATCCAGGCTAGCCTGACTGAGCGCACTTTCGACGTGTCTACACTTTTGACGTGGTTCAGCCCTAGCTATGCTATTACTATGTTTGATCCTTGCACAGACGTTCCCCAACCATGCTCAGCTCTGCAGCTGCTTGCAAGCAAACACATCCCGCGAACCCGGTACAGAATTAGTCTATGCGGACATGGAGGTGGTACATGCTCTGGATCAGTCCAGATCCAACCAAGGTCGTACTCAGATCATTGCAGGGCTGAATGTTAGCATGTGGCTAGCGAATGCACCTTGACGCGATCCCACGCTGCCGTCCAGCATCAATTGAGCAGACTCGGAAAGGCGCAATTTATGATTCTTTGCATTCATGTTGTTTCGGCAATTATTATATATCGGCGTTGAGCCCAAGCCAGGAGCTTCTACCGCTGAGACGTGGCAACGCTGTCGTGTGCGGGCCGACTAGGTCTCCCTCACTTCGACCCGCCACTGTTCAGCCATGCAAAAGCAGACGCGCCACCCACAGGATTCGCGGGTCGTGGTTTTGCGGCTGGAATATTCTCCGTTGACTTTTCGCCGGACACACTCCTCTTGAGTGATGGCGCAGCAGACGAGTCGTCTTCCCTCCGCTTGCCATCGTCAAAGAATCGCGATTGCCCAGTAGCTGGAGACGATGTGGACGTCGACAGTGTCCGTGTGGCTGACCTCGCTGGTCTCAACACCTTCATGCCTGTATCACGAGGCTTGGGGTTGGTAGTCGAGCTCGTAGTTTTACCCACGTTAGCCCAGTCCAGAGAGCCTGTGGTAGTCTTCTCGGTAGTATCGCGACGCCAGTTGCTCAACATGGCGGGTGTGGGTCCGGATCGTGCAGTCGAACTGGGCGGTGACGAATCTTGCGTATCTTTACCATTGCTCCGTGTTGAAGTTGACAAGCCTAGACGGGGTCGCTGCTCGAAGCTGCGACGCCCAGTCGAGCCACCATCATCGGAGCTTGCCGTGCCTGACCCGTTGGCTTTGGAGGTCACGCGGAGAGCATCACGAGTGGTGATCGAAGTAGAGGAGTCGTGGTGAGAGGCATGCTTCGACCACACATCATTCCTTGGTCCTGGCTCATTCAGAGACTCGTGAGGAAGCCGAGGCTTGCTTGATACTGAAAGGCTTTTGAAGGTGCGGTCGTCCTCGGGTCGTACCAATGGTATCTGGAGCTTACAGCGATCGTCATCGTACAGGGTCAACTGGTTTGTCGAGAACAGCAAGTCAGCATTGTGTGACCGTAGCACGTCGCTACCGATGAAGATTTGGATAGCTTTCTGATTCGATATCGCATCGTAGTCCTCCATGACGGTGAACTCCACGGCAACTGAAGGCAGTTGTGGTGCGGGACTGTTTGACCGCGAGGAGCCGTTGATAGGAACAGCCTCTGGCAGATAGACGGACATCTTGATTTTGCGAACGCCGTCATCGGTCTTGGTCATCTGTTGTTGCAATCCTAGAAGCTCAAGGAGATGGAGATCCACGTACGATGTAAAGGAGCCAGAGCAGACAGCAGCATAGAGAAGCGTGTCATGCTTGAAGTTGATATCAAGCCAGCAACGGATGATAGCCGGGACAGAGCCTAGTATGAACAGGCCAGGCGCCAACCCAGGTGGTTCCATCAACGCGGAAGGTCCCAGGCCAGTAAGACTATTTGCGCGACCCGAGGTCATCGAATGCACCGAGTGGCCTGCAGAGCTCTGCCGCCCGTCTGATTTGTGCGAGTAGCTCCGTTCGCTCATAGCAAGGCCGCCCATTCCACTGCCAGTGCGGGGTATAAGGTCCAACGACGAGCGCGAAGCATGTGCCCAGTGACCATGGTTGGCCGTCTCGTCGAACCGGACGCTATTCGCGCGCGAAGTAGCACCCACGCGCCGGGGCTCCTCGTCGGCGTCGAGTTGGAGATTTCCGATGAGGTTGCTCGAGTGGTCGTCGAAGCTGGAGAAGTGCTCCGCCGTTGGCTGCTGCAGGGGCACTATGTTGAGTCAGTCAAGATGTCTGAGATGATCAGAGTATTGTATCCGACCCTGTTGCGGGGTCCCACCCAACACCGACGGGAAGGGTGAGGACGTGCCCCAAACGTTCTTCAGGCGCGAGTCGTCCTCGCGCTGACGTTCTAGGCGAGCGACGCGATCTGAAAGTTCGGCTTGGCTTTGCTGCACCCGGAGCATGTCGTCCTGGAAGCGCCAGATATCCTCGCGGGGCTGGAAAGCTGCACTTTGGGGGTCCATGCCGTGAGCCTCTCATCCCTTAGTGGGGAACTCAATCCAGAAGCCCCGCTTCTCCCCTACCACTCCCCTTCTGGACACACAGGGCGAACGCCAGCGCTGCCTGAGGTGTGTACGCCGCTTGGTTTCTGTGCTGACTTGTTCTTGCGCTATGCGGTACTGGAGCGTCCTACTTAATGCGAAAGCGCAGGCGGTCAATCGTGGTAATCGTGTGTAGTCGCTGTTTGATTGCAGTATGATATGCCGTGCGCTTCAGTGTCTGCTAAACTCTGCGGTAGTGCCAGAGTAGTGACGTTCGTCGAAGCCGTAGTGCACGGAAGGAACGGGCAGTGGGCCGATTCGCGTTTGGAACCGACGATAGTTACAGCAGCACCGGCACAATACAGAAAGAAAAGCACGATTGGTCGTGAAGGGTTAGCAGAAGTGTGCGCTTTAGTGAGTGCATAGTGGATGTAGTGTTGATGTATGCCTTGAGGTTCGACGCCACATCTAGCGCGTTAATGAGCGTCGCTCCGATTGGGCGGAATGGCGGAAGGACATCCGCTTCCCCACATTTGAAGGACCTCACTAGCAGCAACGGACATATACACGGACATACACTACGCTCTTTCATCTGACTACTCTCTCATACCCTCCTCACGCAAGGTAAACCTTCATGCAGACTCCACATTACGACTCTCCCACACCTTCCACGCCTCGAGATCATTCCAAATAGGCAACACCATAGGCAACTTCTCCGGCGTCTGGTCAGGCCATGTCGTTGCTATTACCTTCATTAACTCCTGATAGAAGATATTGTAGCCCGCTGGGTTGAAGTGAAGGCCTGCAATCTGTTTGTTAACAAGTAGACAGAAGCATCGTTGGACGAACCCTTACCATCATACATGAGCTCTACCAGCGCATCGTTCTGCGGAATGTCCAAAGACCCGGGAAGGGGTTCACTGAGCTTCCATGCATCCATCTTGAAGTCAGCCTTTTCCATGAACGCCTTCCAAAGGTCCAAAACTGGAACGTTGAGCTTCGCGCCGACGTCACGCGAGGCGTCCGCGTAGTCCTTCGTGACGCTGGCTATGCGTGACACGCTCGTATATCCATTCGACTTGTCTCTTGGCCACCAGAGATGCTCATTGATCGGTGGAGGAGCGATTAGGATGATGCGAGGGTTGTGAGCGACAATCTTCGGATGGGTAATAATTTTCTCAAGATTCGCCTTGTACTCTTCGAGTGGAATATGTTGCTTGTTGGGGGCGTCCGGGAGCGAGGCGTCGTTGGCTCCGAAGAACACAGTCTTTGCGAATCATGAGTGCGTTATCTCGTGTGTCAGAATTGTCTTACCAGAAAGCGAATCTTGGCCTGCTCCGGAGACGGAACAATTGCTGGAAGCACTTGAAGTGCCTGTCGAGTATTGTACCCGCTGACCTCGTGTTAGAAGTGATCAGCACATCCGAGATGATTTATTACCTCTGGCCTCGATTGACTACATCGAGCCTACGGATATACGCTAACCAGACGTTAGTGTTGAGTGCTTACACAGCAACCTGTTACACATTGAACAGTTCGCAACAAAATCCGCTCTTGGATTTGGAAGGGGACAGCTACTAACCAGCTTGTAGAGCAGCAGAGAAGCCAAAGCCGCGTTCCTGAATATATGAATCCTGGGTGATAGAATCTCCAAAGAGGAAGAACTGCTCGTAGAGTGCAGGCTGAAGCAGGGATTAGCCTTCGCTTCTGCGGCTCATCCTGTGCACACCGATCACTCACCATACTGTCTCGATTGGATTGCAGCGTTCGTCAAAGGTAGCACAAGCTGCAAGTGGGATGTCCGACTCGGTGTAATGCCGGTCCGTTGCCGAGTTTCCCTCCAGCGGTTGTTCCGCAGCACAGGCTGGAACCAAGCACCTCAAATACTGTGTCGAGCACCCACAGACATGGCCTAGAATTAGGACAAGTCTGCTCGATTTTTTCCGTTCCACATCCTCCCGATGGCTAGATGGCCATCGTCGTGATAGTGGGGTGCCGTAGTTGGAGGGGCATGCTGCCATTTGTTGTGTTCAGCCGACCGCGCTTTCCTATTTTGACGTTGGCAAGTCGCGCTTGCCGTGGACCCTGGAACGTTTTCGTCATATCCGCGTGCTCACATCACACGCTTCCAAGCACCACTAGCCCGACGATGCCTCGGCGGTAACGCAGTCGCCTAGCCTTCCCACAGTCTTTACAGATCATCGTGCGTGTACCAGGACGATGCCCGCCTGTCTGGCAGAACAACAGCCAAGTGTGATGTTCGCCTGTGCCTGACGTGTGTCCAGTCGGTGCGTAGAAACCCCAGGCAGCAGGACCGACCAGGGCGAGTCCGTGGTGGAGTAGCCATGTTGTCTTGCCCAGAGATCACACATCCGTGACACCGCCCACCTACTCCCTTCAGATGACTGCGTGTTGACGTCGAGCCATCAGATGTCTTTGTCCCACCACCCACTAACATAGACCACCGTTTGCAGTCTTTCCTACCACTGCACCTCCCTCCTTTTATCCGCGATGCCCAAGTCGATGCACTCGTACTGGAGTGTCGATGACTACGACGACGCCGACGATGACGCCCGCCTCGAGCAGCAGGAGCGTCATGATACCATCAGCAGTGCGACGCCAACATCGCCCACGGCCACGTTCCGCCCCCTGAGGCAGACGCACGCGTCGGACAACGACCTCTCGAGGTCGAGAGACCACCTCAACGAACGGTCACGCCTGCTAGGGCACTCCCACGGGCAGCATAGCCGCTCGTACAGCAGTCTGCCCGCGACCACGCCCGGCACGCCGAAGCCCGGACAGAAGCGGCACAACGCGCAGCTACCCACCAGCTCGCGGTTACGGCCAAGTCGAGCCGGCTCGTATTCGCAGGCACACTCCTTCAGCCAGCGGCTGGTGAATGCTTTGGGCGAGCGCCGCGCCGGGCTGGAAGAGAGCATGCATTCGGCCCGGGCATCTCTGTGGCAGGACAACCGCGTGTGGTATGACCAGTTCACGTCGACGGATTGGGTACACGACAACATCGCCGACGCGTACCGTGTGAAGGCCCTCCGGAGCCGCAAGGACATTAGAGGTCGCCTGTTGGCCTGGTTCGACGGTGCCCAAGGCTGGATTCTGGTCGCCATCATCGGCGTCCTTACTGCGGTTTGCGCCTATTTTGTCAACACAACCGAGACCACCCTGTTTGATTGGAAGCAGGGCTACTGCACGAAGCAGTGGAATCTTAGTAGGAAGCCATGTTGCGACGGAGCGACCATATGCGACGACTGGGTACATTGGTCCAAAGTCTTCCGCAGCGACAGGCTCGATGTGGTGCAGACACAGTTTGGCTTCTTCGTGCTCTCTGTCATCGTCTTGTCCATGGCCTCTTGTCTGCTGACGCTAATGACGAAGACCGTCATCCCTTCAGCCATTTCCTTGGCCACGCTCGACGAGAATCTCGGTGCCGACGTCCTACGCAGGTACTCAGATGACGAGGATGAAGAAGATGATCGGAAGCGTAGCATCAGTCCCGAAACGCGGTTCCAAGAGGCCCAGCTTCGCCCGCCCATGGTCTACTACTCTGCTGCTGGCAGCGGTGTAGCCGAAGTCAAGGTCATATTGAGCGGCTTCGTCCTCCACGGCTACCTCGGTGTGCGGACATTGATCATCAAGACACTGGCTCTGATACTATCCGTGGCATCGGGCTTGAGCCTTGGCAAAGAGGGCCCTTATGTCCACATTGCTACATGCATTGGAAACATTGCATGTCGTATCTTTCCCAAGTACAGCGACAACGATGGAAAGCGCAGGGAGATACTGAGTGCTAGCGCCGCTAGTGGTGTTGCTGTCGCCTTTGGCGCCCCTATTGGGGGTGTTCTGTTCAGTTTGGAGGAGGTCAGCTACTATTTCCCGTCCAAAACGCTATTCAGGACCTTCTTTTGTTGCATTGTAAGCACCCAGTTCCCAATCTGCCATGGTTCCTAAGCTAAATATTCGAAGGCAGCTGCACTGTCGCTTAAATTTCTCGATCCCTACGGCACTAAGAAGATCGTACTCTTCGAGGTCCGGTACCATCTCGACTGGAAGTTCTTCGAGCTTGCCACCTTTATCTTCACGGGCGCTGTTGGCGGCGTGCTCGGCGCTTCCTTCATCAAAGCATCACGTATCTGGGCTCGCACCTTCCGTCGCATACCAATCATCAAGAAGCATCCTCTCCTCGAAGTCTTCCTCGTGGCCCTCGTCACAGGCCTCGTCAGCTTCTGGAATCGGTACACAAAACTGCCGGTCACTGAATTGCTGTTCGAACTAGCGAGCCCATGTGACACCTACACTGAATCAGGCGATGGTCTTTGCCCAACGCGAGAGCATATTCCTGGTGTACTGAGAGTCTTGTTCATCGCCTTTGTGATCAAGGCCAGCTTGACTGTGGTCACCTTTGGTATCAAGGTACCTGCAGGCATATATGTCCCTTCTATGGTCGTTGGTGGTCTGGCTGGGCGGTTTATCGGGCACACTGTTCAGCTTTTTGCTCTGCATTTCAACGACTGGAGTGTATTCGGGGAGTGTGTTCCAGAAGGCCCGCCTGGCTCCTGCGTTGTGCCGGGCGTCTACGCTCTAGTGGCAGCTGGAGCAACAATGACTGGGGTGACGCGACTTACCATCACCTTGGCCGTTATTCTCTTCGAGCTCACCGGCAGCCTCGATCATGTGCTCCCGTTCTCTCTAGGCATTTTGGTTGCAAAGTGGGTTGCAGATGCCATCGAGCCACTCAGCATCTACGACCTTCTCACCGATATGAATTCGTACCCCTTCCTCGACAACAAAGTTCGGCCCATCTTCACCTCCGAACTCGGTGACATCACGCCTCGCGTGCGAGAAGATCATATCATCGACATCTCAGACGAGTCGCTCATACCAGCGACCGAACTGCGCGACAAGCAACGCGGTCTGCAGATACTCGGTGAGCTTGACGGCGGTCTTCCTATTGTCAAGCATGGCATCCTCGTTGGTCTCATCCCCGCACCAGATCTCGAATTCGCTCTTGATAAACTGGAGAATGAAGAAAACACTCTCTGTCTAATGTCGCCCCAGGTCGATTGGGCTGCTGGTCGTGAGCCACATGGCGAGGAGTCGCAAGTTCTGTACGATCCAAGTGACTTCACGCCGTACATCGATCCAGCGCCAGTGTCACTCGATGTGCATTCGCCGATGGATCTGGTCTATGAGTGCTTTGTCAAGCTCGGTTTGAGGTACATTTGCGTGCTAAGAGACGGAAAGTATGCAGGCCTAGTAAGTACAATACGACCCCATCTAGTCGAGACCTGCTAATGACATTCAGGTTCATAAGAAGTCTTTCGTCAAGTACATGAAGGAGCTTGAACACCATGAGAAGAAATAGAAGGCTATCTGAACCTCTCCTTTTCCTTTCTTTCTTTGTTCTGCATTTCTTGATGGAGTTTTACGGGCGCAGCATATGATATCCATGGGAGTTTAACCATCTGTACCGCATTGGGAATGTTTTGCACAGACATACAGCATAATAGACAAGGCATTGCGCTAGATAGCATGGAAGAATGATGCGAAGATATAGAATGCATAGTTGTTGGTTGGGAAAGGGTATCATATAAGCGCCATAGCAAACATATCACCCACTGACCTACTTCCCGGCCGCAGCCTTCGCAGCAGCCGCTTCTTGCTTTCTTTTCAAATATCGCTCCTTGGCGCTCATAATATCTGTCTCCGTCTTCTGGCTCTTGCTCGCGTGTTGCAACTTCGCTTGCTCCTCTGCCTCCTCATCCGCCTTCCGCTTCGCAGCAGCCTCGATTTGTTGCGCGACCATAGCTGTCTGGCGTTCGCGCTGGGCATTGCGTCCCGCCTTGGGACCCGCATAGGCCGCGTGTGCAGCCGGGCGTGCCGCGGCTGTAGCTGCCATAGGAGCAGGCTTCGGTTTCGCAACAATATTGAGCCCAGCGCTGAGAAGTTGTCGCTTATCTGCTACCTGTCCATCCTCGTTCAAAATAACTTTCTTCCCCTGCTTGCGCATTTCTTCTACTAACTCGGCATCCGTCTTCTCCTCCTCCACAACGGGCGCTTTAAACCCCTCCCTCGCCGCTTGTGCCGCTGCTTCCATGGCCTCCTGATGCTCCCTCTCCTGCTCCAACAGCATCTGCTTGTGGAAGCTCAGCATACCTGTTTTCTTCCGCTTCTCCTCCTCGGCCTCTTGGCGTTTCTTCTCCTCCTCTTCTGCCTTGCGCGTCTCTTCCTGTTGCTCCTTGTACGCGCCCGTCACGAACTTCTCCTTGTCGGCGAACTCATCGCCCTCGGTTTCGCGCTCGCGTTGCAGGAACTTGTCGCGCGCGCGGAGCTGGTCCTTCTTGCGTAGCTCCGCGGCCTCGAAGAGGCTGTCCATGTACTTTGGCTTGCCGGACAGCGCGTCTTCTTGCTCGGCTGCTTTCTTCGCGGCAGTTCGGGCGTGGAGCGCATCGTATGCGGCGTCGTAGTCGTATATTGTGGAATCGACTTTCAGCGCTTCCTCAGCTCGGCGCTCGGCTTCCTTTGCGCTTGCGGAGTTCTCGAGAAGGGTGGGGTCGTCATCTTTTGCCTTGGCTTTTCGTGATGGTGGGGCTATAGGCGTGCCTTTCTTAGGCTTTGACGGCGCCGGTTTCGATGCCTCTGAGGTGGATGCGACGGTGTCGTCGAATGTGAACTCGCCGATTTCTTGCACGCCATCAGCGGCCTTTGTCTTTACAGCCTCCTCGCCATCGTCAAGTAGCGGCTTCTTTTTGCCCACCGCTAGCTTCGCACCAGGCTTCGCTATTCCATTCGCCGTCTTGCTTTTTACATTAAGGCCAAACTTGAACGACATGTTGTGTGTGGGCAGGGTGCGAGAGGCGCGGGCGCAAGTTGAGGTTTCGAGTGCCAAGCCTCGGCCGACCAGTCACAACAGCAGAATCTCCGCACTTGCCCGCTCGTTCACTCCTTCACCACCGTCACGATCGACAACACTTCGACCTCACTGCCGGTCTTTCCGAGCCCTTATGCGCAGCCCACAATCTTTACAGTTGAGGCCTCGCAATGGAGGGGTTGGCTAGCGAGGCTGCAGCCGAGGCCGAATATTCCAAGGCAAAGGCGTCGAAGTTCAGCTTCAAGTCAAAATCTGAAAGTCACTCCAAGCGAAACAAGCGTGATAACGACAGCGAGGAGCACCGGGCGCGCTCTTCAAAGCGACATCACTCAGGAGAAGACACGAGGCGCAATCGAAAGCACAAGCGTCGACGCTCTCGCGACGACATCCATCCCACATCCACACGTGATGGAGAATACTACGACCCCGATCATCGCCATCGCGAATCCTTGTTCGATGGTCTGGATGACTCGAATATCAACCAGCCCAGCATGGCTCCAGATGACGCCTTCCGGGAGTCCTTGTTCGATGCCCTCGCCGATGATGAGGGTGCAGCGTATTGGGAAGGCGTGTACGGTCAGCCGGTTCACGTGTATCCCGACACGAAGCCAGGGCCGGACGGCAAGCTAGAGCGCATGACCGAAGAAGAGTACGCAGAGTATGTGCGCCGTAAGATGTGGGAGAAGAGCCATGAGCACATCCTTCAAGAACGTGAGGCGAAAGAGAACGCCCGCCGAGAGCGCAAGAAGCAACGATCACATCTGGACGAAGATGTCGAGCGGGAGGAGAAAGAGCGGGAGCACATTCGAACGCAGATGGAGGAGAGCCTTAAGCGTGGCGCGGAACGCAAGAAGGCTAAAGAGGCCGCGGCTGCTTGGGAAAGCTACACGACGAGATGGGAAGACCTAAAAAGCGCCCAGATCATCGCAGAAGAGGACACCACTCGAGTGCGAGACCTGATTCCGTGGCCTGTAGTATCGGGCAAAGCGAAGCACGTCTCCCGAGAGGAAATTGAGCGTTTCCTGCGAAGCTCTAGCGCGTGGAAGGACGACGCAGCAGCATTGTTAAAGGTCCAGCGCGTACGCTGGCACCCGGATAAGATGCAACAGCGCTTTGGGCAGCGTATTGATTCTGATGCTATGAAGTTGGTTACGGCCGTTTTCCAGATCATCGACCGGCTATGGAGTGAACGACGCTAGACGGCTGTCAAGCAATCGTCCGGATTTGACGCCATCACGAACGTTCTTCGCGATTCACTATTTCAGTTGCAACTTTCACGAGATACCCCAGCGACTAGACTAATCGTTCTTACGTAGCATTTCTCAACTTTCGACTGTTTATTGATTACTCTCAGCTTACGACTACGATATGGTCACGTTGATTAAAACTCACACTTTCCTCTCCATTGCCTCCCGATTCACATACACTACACTTGGCAGAGTCTTGGCGATTGTGGAGTGGCAATCTATCCATGACGCTGGGCACCCTCCGGCGACACAACCACGCCAGCAATGCTAAGTGACCGGCTAAATGCTTGGACCTGGGCAGAAAGGCTTTTGTCGACCCCCATTTTCTCATACATCACTGGCAATCATCTGACGAGACCCTACGCCGAGGTGCGTATATTATAAACAAGCTAATGACGAGAGATTAGATTGGCTTGACGCAATACTTTGTCCATTGGCGCAGCTCTTGGGCTTGCTTGCAGGGCGCAGTAGGCTTATATGATATCCGACTGCCACAAAACTTTACGCGAGGAAAGATATGGTCGACTCGCAATGGCTCATGATCCTAGGTACTTGAGCTTTCCTGGCCATGCAAACATTGAACAGCATTGTTCTGTTTTCGCGCAATGTCTCAGCTTGTCGAAATCGACCTATGGCATTGTAGAGTAAGCACATCAAACATCGCAAGCGGAGGACTTGTTTCAAGATTAACAAATCACCAACCACTTAGTATACCTTGGGCATGAATAACCGGTGGTTCAATCAATGTTCCGGGGGCGGCTCCATGCTATGTACCCCACAGAAACTACCGGCAAATGTCCGCCGCTAGACATGCATGTTTCGACGACAGGCTCCTTCAATTTGGTTTGTACTCCATCAGACCGGAACTATGGAAGGTGCTCACCGATCGACTGACCCAGGAGGCGACGTTCGGCGCGTGTCTATGTAGATCATCAAGAGGTATATAAGGAAGCTTGACCTTCCTCTGTGAAGAACACCAAGCAACGCCATCCCTTCAATCAACATGGTTGCTTTCTCTTCCATCCTGCTCGCTCTCGGCAGCGCAACCGCAGCGCTCGCCTCGCCACTCAACCTCATCATCGAGTCCGAGAAGCAAGCTGGAAAGCGCGATGAGTCTGGTGCTTTGATCTCCCGCGCCACACCGGCCGGCCAGGGCACCAACAACGGCTTCTTCTACTCCTTCTGGACCGACGGCAAAGGCAGCGTGACCTATAACAACGGTGCTGCTGGCAGTGTACGGACAACCTGCTCACCCTTTACCTTACCGTACTAACACACAAACAGTACGACGTCCAATGGTCCAACGTCGGCAACTTCGTCGCCGGAAAGGGCTGGAACCCCGGCGGTGAGCGCGTCGTCACCTACTCCGGAACCTGGAACGCCGGCAGCGTCAACAGCTACATCTCCCTCTACGGATGGACCCGCAACCCACTCATCGAGTACTACATCGTCGAGGCGTACGGCAGCTACAACCCGTCTTCTGCTGCTCAGAAGAAGGGCACCGTCACCTCTGACGGCGGCACCTATGATATCCTGCAGACGACGCGCACCAACCAGCCTTCCATTGATGGGACGTCGACGTTCCAGCAGTTCTGGAGCGTGAGGCAGAGCAAGAGGGTTGGGGGAACGATTACGGTCAAAAATCACTTTGATGCCTGGGCCCAGTATGGGCAGAAGTTGGGCACGCACAATTATCAAATTTTGGCGACGGAGGGGTATGGAAGCTCGGGGAGTGCGAGCATTACTGTGCAAGGGCCGTAGATGAGGTTGGTGTGTTGAAGCGGAGATGATGCTCCGGTACGAATGCGGTCGATATACTGAACAATCAATATACTGAACAATCATACTTTTCCGCAACACAGTGTGCGATATATGGTGCAACGATAAGAGACGTTTTAGCTCTCGCATTATGCTATTTCCTCGTTACCGTCTACCTCAAGCGAAGACATTTATTTGCTGAATCGCATGGCCGATGGAGTCTGTTGCTATTACCGCTC
>TARA_R110002003_G_scaffold68_11_pt1 | contig 14869 bp, 10 predicted proteins | sample TARA_R110002003 | Tara Oceans TARA_R110002003 (sample SAMEA4396441) | marine metagenome | biome: Westerlies Biome; feature: [SRF] surface water layer (ENVO:00010504); material: water (ENVO:00002006), including particulate matter (ENVO:01000060) such as... | depth 5 m | reverse complement strand
AAAAAAACCACCCCATCAATCCTCAACAGCATGCACGCTGCATCACCAACGAGCAGCTACTGAAACGCGCCCCGAATCTTCGCATACAACTCGGTATCCAAGAAATTATAATTCGGATCACTGAAGCAAAACGGCGCCCTGAGCAGCGTCTCCGCCGTCGGGCGCTCCATGGGATCAATAGTAAAGCAATCATACATGAAGCTCAAGCCCTCGACGCCAATGACCCTGCTCACATCTTCCGGAATCGGGGGCGCCTGATTCAAGCTGCCGAGTTTGTAGATAGCGCCGATAGCCTCTTCCTTGGACCAGGGGCGCTTGCCGGCGAACATTTCGAGCACGACGCAGCCGAGGGACCAGATGTCGACTTTGGCGCTGTAGCCCTGGCCCTGGGAGCGGATGACTTCGGGGGCCATCCAGAAGACGGAGCCTTGCATGCTGTTTGTGACGTCGTTGCCGTAGATGTTGTCTGTCTTCTTGCTGATGCCGAAATCCGAGATTTTGCACGTGCCGTCGAGATCGAGCAGGATGTTGTCGGCTTTGAGATCGCGGTGCAAGATGCCTTCGCGATGGAGATAGGAGAGACCGAGGAGGGTTTGGCGGGTCAGCGAGGAGACGACGGATTCTTCGAATTTGCCGTGCTTGCGGATGCAGGAGCCGACGGAGCCACCAGAGATGTACTCGAGGAAGATGGAGATGCTGTATTCTTTGCGTTCGCAGCCGAGGTATTGGACGATGTTGGGGTGGTCGAGATGTTGCATCGTGTCGATCTCTTGGTCCAAGCTCTTGACTAGCTCTTTGATCTTGTCCTTGTCGGAGCCAGCCGCTTTCGGGTTAACTTCAACTTGCTTGACTGCGATGAGCTCACCGGTCGTGATGTTCATACCGAGGTAGACACGACCGAACGTTCCTTTGCCGATAAGTTGACCCTTCATCCATTTGAACGTCGGCTGACGAGAGGGGATGGGAAGGTGGTCTTGTGGGATCGTTTCAAGCTGGATGAGGCGCGAGCCACGGGGTGGTTTGACTTGCTCAATGCGAGCGTGAAACATCTTTGTGGACTTGCGACGAACGATGTCACCGCCGTTGCGGAGAGTGGCCACACGCGATGGGCCAGCAGCGCCAGGTGGCGCACGGTTGGGCAACTGATTCTTGTTGAACGGCTCATACTGCGACTTGACGACTTCACGAATGGACTTGGTGCGGCCAAGCCCAACGCCTGACTTCCTCATGTTGCGTTGCGCGATGGACTGTAAACCAGCCTTGCCGCGTGTGAGTCCGGAGTTCATTGTACTGGTCTCGTCGACGGCTGGCATGGGCTTGACTTCTCCTGTTGCATCCGATTCTTCTTCCTCTAGCATTGGCTGATCAAGATTGACATTCGGGAAGAATTCGTCAAGATGTTCCACTAGCGCTTCTGCTGGAGGACGATTCGCCCAGACATCGCTAGCGAAAGACTCGCGTCGCAAGGAGAATGTGTTTGTATCATCTGGCGGTGAGTCTGTCCACGGCGTAGATACATCTGAGGTCGGGTTGAAGTTACTTGGCTGTGGGTTGCGCTCCGCGGTAGTGCTTTGCTCGGCGCTCGACTTCTGTGGAGGCGTGTCGAGCGACTGTTTCGAGCGTGATGTCTTGAGCTTGAGGTTCGGGCGTTGACTGCGAGAATTGCTGCGTGCGATGGGTGCATCCTTTGCAGGAGTTGGTGGCCCAGCACGAGCAAGTGGCGCAGCAAACAGTCCGTCATCCGAATCATCGTCGGAACTGACGGGATCAAGTGCGGGCGATTTGGTCACGAATGACACACGCTCCTCCACGAAGTCGTGAGTGGGTCCATATACAGAAGCACGTGACGGCTCTCGCGACAGCGTAGTCTGAGGCGCCCGTCTTGTCTGGGGACTAAGATCTGGCGACCGTGAGCGTTCCCGGAGCTTGGCAACGGCTGGATTCGGCGCAGTTGGCATCGCGAGACTGAGGTTGGGTTTGCCAAATGACACGTTGTTGGGTATATCTTCTTCTTCATAGTCAGGTATTCTGAAGGGCACATGGCCTTTGCTCATCGTGATTTCTCCGGGGCTGCGAGGTGACCCACCTGGACTTTGCCTACCAGAACCGGAAAGGCCTCCAAATCCGCTGTCTTGCAACACTCTCTGCGAAGGCCGCAGGTTCTCTGGCGACACCTCTCTGGACTCGTCCTTTGGAGGAGGCTTCGGCGGCGCCTTGTTGGCAGCTCCCACACCAGCTCCAATAGTACCTGCGCCAATGATGGCAGCGGCAATGCTTGAGAGACCGGTTGGGCCCTGCGGTATTGCCTTCCTCTTGCTCGAGTCTGACTCAGTCGAGCGTCGCTTGGCTTGAACATCATCGCCTTCCGGCCACGACGTCCTGTTTTTGTTCTTCGAAAGCGAGTTGGCCTTCAAAAAGGTACTGCTGTCTGCTGGAACGGGTGGCGGTTCTCGAAGAGGCACGAGCTGCTTGCTCTTTCGTCGCTGCTCAAATGGCTCCTTGATGTCCTCATATGGCGAGCTGCGCGGTTCGTCAAAGTCTATCACACGTTCTCTCCGATAGCTGATACTATCGCTGCTGGCAGACATGAGATCGGGACTATGACCTTTAAGCTTTTGCATGCGACTTTTGAGATACTCGTCCTGCTTTCGCTTGTTCTCCTTTCTGTGTTCCTCCGCAGCAATCTCAAGCAGTCTTCGGCGCTCTTCTTCTGGTAGCTCGTCGTGGGGAGCCCATGACTTTTCTGGCGCTCGGTTGCCGCCATTCAGACGATCAGCCACGGCTTCGGGGGTCAGTTCATTCTTTTCCGCCAGCTCGCGCAGCTGTCTTGTTTTGTCAGGAACCAACGTAGATTCACCCGACTTCACAATGGGAGACTCTGGTCCAGATTCGTTGAGTCGATCATATGTGGCCTGGTCTATCGCTTTGCCAGCAGATTGTGGGAGCGATACACCAAGACCCGCATTCGACGCGAGTGTGCCCTCTGCTGGGACCTTGACGAAGATCTTGAGTTCTCCTATTCGGTTTCCAAGCTGGGACCGAGCTTTGAGCAACTTGGAGTCCGATAGTGGGTCATCGTGATCCCACTGACCCGGCAAGGTCAAGTGCAGCTCTACGCCAGGTATCTGACTTAGGCCTTGACTTAGCTCCTCACAACACGTAGCTCGTAGGGCGGCCGCTGAGTCTATGTTTGTAATGTCAATCAGACGGTAGTTCCAGCCGTCGGGGGTGACAAATGCGAACTTGCGCTCTCCTTGGTTGCTCCGACCCCGACCAGCAGCTCGATTATCTGCGTCTGTTTGAGCAGACCTTCTCGATGCTGGTCGATCGTTGAGTGACGTCTCGCTTGAGTTCGTACCTGGCTTGCCGAAGAAGGTTCCGCTCGGTACGTTCCGATGACTAGCTGGACTCGTTGGGGAGTCCAAGCTGGTATCGTCCGGAGACGGGTGGCTTTCTTGCTTTTTCCTCTCGCGCCCCATGATCTTGTTGAAGAAACCCTTGTGGTGATCTTTTGCACTTGTGGGTGGTTCGATATTGCTATCCCAGCGCGACAAGCTTGTTCCTGGTCTTGAATTATCAAGCCCATTCTTCCGATTATCGTTGCGACTTTCGGATCGCCCTTCAAACGACCTGCCGGAAGGCGGACCTGACCCTGTGTTTGCGAATGTTGAGAGATTCGACTCGGAGCTGTTGCCGCGGTTGTGCTGGTGATAGTATCGTGGTGCAGACGAGCTCAACCCTGCGCTGAGTTGCCCGCCGTTGGAAGCAAGACGGGCGTTTGGCAGGCCGGGGCTATGCTGTGGGCTCGCGTGGCGATAATTGGTAGCACCCATTGGGTTTGGACCGAAGTCACCGGAAGTGCTGGGACTATGCCTCTTCGTCATGGGCTCCAAGTCACGTAGAACCTCCTTAGAGTATGCACTGCGTGCTGGTCCTTCTGAGAAGTCTGGATGAGGTCCAAGTCCTGGCACTGTGATGCTCCGTTGTGTCGATATGCGTCGCGGATTGTTGGGAGCTGTGCCTGGGGAGTGTAGGAGCATTTGCCGTCCCGGACTTTCCTCGCCGTTTCCAGCAGTTGTAGGGGTCGAGCCAAAGTTCATGCCGTTCCCAAGATACGGCGAGTTCTCCACTCCACCTTCCGTCCCAGCACTGGCTAATGTGTGGCCGGTATCGGCTCGTTGAGGAGCTCTGCCGTTACTGGAGCTCCCTGTCTCGACAATCGAGCGTACTAGCCGGCGCAACTTGCGGCCTTCGTCCCTTTCTCTGTTCTGATCCCACCCGGTCCCGCTAGCTGTGCATTGCTTGGCCAGTTGTGGAAAGATTACCTGATGCATCATGGCTACGTTGCCCTTGCTACCATGACCCTTGCCAATGTCCAAGAACCGCGATCCCTCAAGACCCAGAGTTTTGAAGGTTTCCTGCCAGTCTCTTGAAAAGCCATTGTTCGCCAGCCATATCTGGACGCGCTCTGCTGGCCACTGCGCCGAGGCGCCGTTGGGCGATACGGGTGTAGCGCCGTTACCGTCGGGACGGAAGATGCTGCTATTCTTCTGGGGCATGGGGTTCTGCAGGGTTGCGGTCGGAGGTCCAGGCGAATCGTAAGCCTGCGCGTCTCCAGTCGGTATGGTGGGTATGTTGAGGTGGGTGCGGTTGCTCGGCGTAGGAGGGACATTATATCCAGTGTTCGCGCCGTACTGGACGCTCTGCACACTGGCATGCAGGCTAGAGGAGAAGTCTGATGTATTATTGTCGGTGTTGGCGGGGTAGTTGTTGTCATAATATGGGCCATCGGCGTAGTCGCGCGGGTTGTGGAGAGGCGGAATGCCCACACCTGCAAAGAAGCTCAAGTCAGTAAGCCATCCTACGGACTCGTGACTATATACATACCAGGGCCAAAGCTCGCACCGTCAGGGACATATGTGGCCGAGGTCAGGGGTTCGCGTGCCTGCTGTTGCTGCTGTGGTGGCCGCACTGGTGGTGGAGGGAGTGGGGTGTAGGATGGGTGTGGGTAGAGACTAGGGTTGTAGTTCTGCTGCTGGTACTGTCCTGGCGGAGGGTTCCAGTGATATGGCCCAGGCATCCCCATGCCTCCATGCTGATTAGACGTGGTGGGCCGCGGTGGAGGACCGGGCAGGCGAATGTGCGATTGGGGTGTCGAGGCCTGTGGCGGCGGAGGCGGGGGTGGGTAGAAGGACATGTTGGGCCGCTGAAGGTAGCTCTGCTGTCTCTGCACTAGATGCGGGTCTGCTACAGTGTGTGCGCGGCCTCGCGGACTGGTAGAGCGGGCTGCGCCTCCGGGCGACAGCAACGAGTACTGCGAGGACCCGCTCAACGGCGTAAGGAGCGAGTTCGGCGGCGAGGCGAGTGCGCTGAGGTTGTTCCGGTTGGTCGACAGCGGCGGCGGCGGTCCGCGGCGAGCGGCGCGATCGGAGCTGCTGGAGAGGTTCGACGAGGAGCGCTGTCGACTCTCAGTGGTCATGTCTTCCCTCAGTCAAGGGTGAAGAGCTCCGCGAGAGGGTCAGAGCACAGCGCTGGCATGACGCTTCTCTGCGCCGTCCGGTCTCTTCGGTTGCTGCTCCGAGCAGGCTAGCGAGAGCGCGCGCTGCTATCCCATATGTTTCGAGGGCTGACGTCGTGCTCGTATCGCCGACGGATCGTCCGAGGCTGGCGGGCGACTGCGCTATGCAGCAATCCGGGGCGTGTCTCTGTGGTGACGGAATCCGACGGCGAGGATCGAAGTGGGAGAGCCGGCAGCGGCAGCGGACGACCGTTGGTAGCGGTCCGCGAAAGGTACGGCGGCTGCGCGTCAGAGCGCTTAGATGGTGTTGGTGAAGTCTTGGCTGTCGTCGCAACAAAGATGGGACGACAGCACGCCGATTCCGCTGTGGTACGAAATGCCTGCTGCTACGAGCTTCACTGAAGGATGCACAGCGAGAGCGTAAGAGCGCAGAGGAGTGAAGGCTGCCCGCCCGCCGCGACTCAAGTGCGCCCGTTGTCGAGCTGGGAGTGAGCCTGGAGTAGCGGGCTGCACGGCTAGCGCACAGAGCGGCTTCGATGGCAGATTGGTCGGCTGCACCCGCAACACACGAGCACCATACAGACGACGCTGAGACGGGCCTAGAGTGGGTCAGCCCGTCCAACGCCTCCGACTTGTCGCCAGCTCATGCGCAGGGGTGGCTTCTCGCGGCGGTGGATTGCTGCGCCGAAGTTTCACGTCTCGAGTAACGCTTGCACGCGATGGCGCAGCAATGGACCGGTGAACGGCACTCTGTTTGTGCTGCTGGCTGGTACCGACCGCGCTCGTCTGCGGGTATGCGCATCGAGAAACGCCGCGGTACCTGGACGCTGCAGCTTATCATTTTCTGCTTAGAGATGGCCCAAAGAGAATGTCAATGGCACACCACATCGACTTCTCGACTTCGCAGTTGTGCGTCGCCGTGGCCCACCACTGTCTCCGCGTGCGGCTTTCATGTCTTACCACAATCACGAAACCATCTTTGACATGGCACAGCGTTGTGCTTGCCACGGTTTAGCCGAAGATCTCGATCAGTTGAGAGTCTGCGCTGCAACGTGCATCCCGAAGCAGATGAGGCATACCACGGATATCGCTCACGCCACCACGCCTGCACGAAATTGTGTCGTGCCCGAAAATACCAATGACTGATCGCCCAATGGCCAGACAGGAGTGTGAAAGCCTTTGTGACTTGCCGATAAGGTCTGAAGAAGCAGCGCAATGAGGCTGACAATGCGCCGACTTGATGATGATGAGATTCTCGTCACTTAGATAGGCACTCGGTAGCTTCATTGAGCGACGAGCGCACTGCAGGGCTGGTGATGCCACGCCACATGAGCCGATGCCACGCACAAGCCTTACTAAGATGCGCATTGCGTTGCATGTACTGCTTCTAGATCCACTCAATTCACCTCCGAGAGAAATCCTCCCAACAACGCGGACCAGAGCGCCGGATTGCACCGGCCCATCGTACGTCATGTTTGTCAAGATACGGCCCTTATAAGCAGTCACGCCCAACAACAGCACAAAGCTGGACAGACCACAACTAATCCTACACTCTTCGACACCTCAATATCTCACCTTGCTTGGCAACATGGCCCAGGATCTGCGCTCCCAAGAAATCAAGAACCCGGTTGATGTGGCAGAAGTATGCTCCACCTTCTTCATGTGACTGCGGCTTGCTGACCGCGGTTAGTACCTCTTTCGACGACTGAAGCAAGTCGGCGTCGAGTCCGTACACGGTGTGCCGGGCGACTACAATCTCGTTGCGCTTGACTACATCCCAAAGGTCGGCTTAAAATGGGTGGGCAATTGCAATGAGCTGAACGCCGGTGAGTGAGACTAGCTGCCCTCAGATTCGCGTGGGGAACTTCGGAGCATTGATCTCAACGGCCGCTAACTACCAATTCAGGCTACGCAGCAGACGGCTACGCAAGAGTAAAGGGTATCTCAGCCATTGTCACAACCTTCGGCGTCGGCGAACTTTCTGCTGTAAATGCAATTGCGGGTGCCTATTCCGAATATGTTCCCATTGTCCACATCGTCGGTTATCCCTCAACACTCTCGCAAAAGAATGGAGCTTTGCTGCACCACACTCTCGGAAACGGCGATTTCACAGTCTTCTCCCGAATGTCAAGAGAGATCTCATGCGCCGTGTCGATGCTCAACAACCAACACGAGGCGGCTGTGCTGATTGACAACGCCATCCGGGAATGCATCCTGCGCTCAAGACCGGTCTACATTTCCCTACCCAGCGACATGGTCCAAAAGAAGATCGATGGCGATAGGCTCAACACACCACTAGATTTGGAATACCCTCCCAATGATCCAGAAGCAGAGGACTATGTTGTTGGTGTGGTTCTGAAGTACCTACACGAGGCCAAGAACCCGGTCATTGTTGTTGATGGATGCGCGATCCGGCATCGAGCCTTGAAGGAGACCCACGATCTGGTTAAAAAGTCTGGCATTCCTACATTTGTTGCACCCATGGGCAAAGGCGCGGTAGACGAGACTCTACCAAACTACGGAGGCGTATATGCTGGAGACGGCTCGAATGCCGGTGTCAAGGAGCGCGTCGAATCCGCCGATCTTGTCCTCAGCATTGGCGCGATCAAGTCAGATTTCAATACCGCAGGCTTCACGATCCGCATGTCTCAAATGAACAGCATCGACTTCCACAGCTACCAAGTCAAGGTCCGATACTCAGAATACCCTGGCGTACGAATGAACGGCGTCCTAGCCAAAGTCACCCAAAAGCTCGGCAAGCTCAACATCGAAGCCGGCCCAACTCCCGACAACAAGATCCCCCAAACCGAAGTGGACTCAACATCCCCCACCATCACGCACGCCTGGCTCTGGCCGCGCCTAGGCCAATGGCTCCGCAAAGACGACGTTCTCATCACCGAAACCGGCACCTCCAACTTCGGCATCTGGGAGACTCGTTTCCCAGAGAACGTCAACGCCATCTCGCAAGTCCTCTGGGGCTCCATCGGCTACGCAACAGGCGCAACACAAGGCGCCGCGCTCGCCGCGCAGGAAAAGGGCCTCAAGCGCACCATCCTCTTCACCGGCGACGGCAGCTTCCAACTCACGGCGCAAGAAGTTAGCACCATGCTGCGCAACCAGCTCTCCCCCATCATCTTCGTCATCTGCAACCAGGGCTACACCATCGAGCGCCTCATCCACGGCATGAAGGACGCGTACAACGACGTCCAGGAGTGGAAGTACAAGGATCTGCCCGCCGTGTTTGGCGCAAAGGAGGGCAGCGTGCTGACGTATCGCGTCGAGACGAAGGAGGAGCTCGAGAAGTTGTTCACGGATGAGGAGTTTAGTAGCGGCGAGACGAAGAAGATGCGCTTTGTCGAGCTGGTCATGCCGTGGGATGACGCCCCGGCGGCGCTCAAGGGCGTGGCGGCCGCCGCCGCCAGGACGAATAGTAAGGTTGCTGAGGCGTCGTAGGCGCTGGATAGGGGGTGTGGTCGATGTGAGAAACCAAGCACGAGGTCACGATAGGACTAGTGGGATGAATCATACCCTTCTCTCCTCAATGCATGAATAAAATTTAACGTAAAAGCGGGACAGTCAAGTATCGAACCGCGCACAAGATGCAGAGGTGTAAGGTGGAGTGTTCCGGTCTTAAATTAAAATTGACCTGGGCGCCCGGGTTGGCGACCCGATGATGCTGATTGGACTAATCCAGGTCACGTCGACGGTGAAGGTCATGATTCAATTCTTTCTTACTCGAGCGTATGAATGGAAGCTCACCACTCCTTGTTCCTCCTCTTTTTTCTTATTCGCATCTACGAGGACATACTTAGTTAACTACATAGCCTCACCAATTTCATCTCCTACACCTCCCTTCTCCTCCTCCTTCCCCTCAATTTCCCTCGATATATATCTAGCCCTACCCCTCAGTCTTCCTTAACCATAATCCTTTCCTCTCCTCATTTCCCCACTCTCATAACCGCCCCATCCCCATCCACACAGTCCCAGTCCTCATCCGCCCAACACCATGCAACCTGTATCTTACCTCATTCCGCCCCGCGCTCTCCCAGCGCCGCGGTGTTACGTCGAGGTAGCATCCTATCCTATCCGCCCATCCATCACCAGAAGATATGAACCCCGTGCTGGCGACGCAAGCGCAGCGTGTGTGAGTGATACATCTCATCAAGCCCACGCGCATCTGCGTCTGCAGTGTACTTATTGATCCCTCCGTCACGCCGGTGTCTCAACCTTCTTCCCATCATTTTCACATGCGCTGTGCAGTTATCGCTTCCTCCAATACCTATAACAGAAACTGAAGTTGCTGCTGTAATCCGCGCAGCGTCACCACTGCCGTGCTAAAGCGTAGTCATGACGCAGGTCAACAAGTCGACGCCCCCGGCTGGTCAGTATTTGCCCACTTTGGAGCGTGAGGACATCCACGAGCTGGATATCGGTGATGTCGGGGGTCGTGCTGTCGAGCTTTATGGTGGGGTTGCTGAGGCGTCGTGGGGGATAGGGATAGGGTGGTGAGGGGGGGTTGAGGGGTTGAGGAGTATGGTGTTGGAGGAATGGGGGTGCAATTCTGCGCTAGTTTTGGGATAGGGGTATGATTCACGTGTTATGTGCAATTGATCTACACTTGAGGTAGTGCTTCTACGTTTTCTAGTACCTCCTATTTCCTAGCTCTCCCGCCTAGAGTTCTGACACGGTATGCCTCCATGCTCTTTGAGAGCTCCTCCTGTCTCCACGTACACAAGAGCAGAAAGAGATCACCCAGCTCACCACTCCTCCTCATCCTCGTTCTGATCTACCAAGATGTGCTTGGTTCGCTGCACAGGCTCCTTAACGTCATCCGCCATATCCAATTTCTGCTTGATTTGCCTCCACACATCTGGACTTGCCTCGCGTTTCTGCTCCGCTACGACATGCTCTTCTTCTCTGCCCGTCCTAACAGCATCCACGGCATCGAGAACCGTCTGATCAAGAATCTTGACACCCAGAGCGTCCTGCTCGACCGTGTCGTGCGTATTCCGTGGGGAAGCGGATAATATTGGCTTTGCGACGTGGTGCCCAGTCTTGACCGACCCATGTACGTTCGCGCCATGTGCGGCTGGGTCTGGTTCTGGTTTCTGAGCTCGCGATTTGTGCATCTGCGGCGCTGTCTCGGACGCTGTCTGTGTCTGCGCACTGAATGGTTTGCCGAAGTCAAAGCTGTGGACTTGCTGCACTGCAACATCCCACTCTTTAGCTGAGATCTCGCGTCCTTGCAGTTTGGCCAGGAGGAAGTGGAAGTCGGTGTCCGAGAGGGTGTTTTGGGGTGGGATGCGGTATGTCGCAATCTTCGAGGTTTCGGGCAGGGTTGAAGTTGTGCTAGACCCATCCGATGGGGTTGGCGCAAGCGCTGAAGTGGCGTGCAGGACTTCAGGCTTTGCGGGCGGCGGTGGTGTCGAGGTGGTGGGAGGTGTGGGCACCGTTGCCGTCGTGGTGGTTGATGCTAGTGCTTCGATCGCTCCGGCTTTGGGAGGTGTCGCGAAAGACACGACTTTCTTGACGGTGGATTTCTTTGCGAGCCGGTTGATGGCTGGAGCGGGCGGGACAGTGGGCTCGACATCTGGAAGACCTGCATTGGGTGCGGTTGAGTCTGGCCCCAGGGAGGCGCGCTCCATTCCCAAGATTGGACCGACGCTGGGATTGGAGGGCATAGCATGGGAGCGGGACTCGTTGGGCGGCTGAACTATAGGCCCGCGAGTTAAGGGTTTAGCCGTGGGATGGGTGATGTCGCGTTGTGCTGGAGTATTTGCGCTATCATAGCCATGATCGATATCATCTCCTTGGCGCCCGCCCACCTCATGCTTGTGGGGTACCGAGTATGTATCGTTGCGTGGACTCATGGGCGCGGGCAACTGTTGAGACGCGTGTGGTTGCGAGCTGCGACCGTAACTGGACCCGCTCAAGGGCTGGCTGATATTGCGTCCTACCACTGTCTGCGCACTATTGCCATAGCCATGATCAATGCCGTTGCCGAGATGTCCGCCTCCTGCAGGTTGGTTGGGTGGCGGACGTCGATCATCTCGTGGTCGCATAGGAGGATTGGGTTTGGCAGGCGAGTATGGCTGAGAGTTCTCGCGGGTGATGCGATCAGCCATGAGCTTCCTAGAGTTGTTGTTGCGCTTGTTATTCTGATTCTTGGATGCTTCCGAGAAGCGGTTGCTCTGCGGTGAGCCAGACACAGACTCGTTCTTTGCGCCTGGAACGCCATCGCTGCCGGAGGCCTTAGGTGCTTCGCGCTCAGGTGTAGAGGCGTCGGAGGTACCGGGACCCCATTTGCTGTTTCCCAATAGACCCATAGTGCTAGAAGACGTTACCTTTCCCAAGCTGGAAGTTGCTGGTGGGGTTGCGAAGTTGTGGCTCGGAGTTGGGGTAGAAGATAGCGCAAGTTGGAGGCTCAAGTAGAATTGCTGCAGGTTTGGGTGAGTATGGCGAGGTAGAGCGAATGAATGAGTAAGCGTATGCGCTAGCTATAACGGAAGGTGGAAGGTCATTGTCCATTCACTTGCGGCGACCATCTCTTTTGTATTGCATTTGATAGCCGAAGAGCATTGTGCGCTTAAGTAGGTCAAAGACCACTCTGGTTGCTTCCATCAGCGGCGATACGCTTCTTTATGCGATGGGTACAAGTCCACAATATCTTCATTGATGTTGTGAAGTCCTTAAAGTGAACTGGGCTTCTGGCGCGCATTCGGAACTGTGAAAGCTGGTTTGTGTACCCTCCACTCCCACCGGGCTTGCGTCAACACATGTAAGTCTGACGCGTGGTTAGCTTCGCGTCTGACGAAGAGAAGTAAGGGCTCCATCTGGCGTGTGGTATGCCGCATCTGCATGGCAAATGGAGGCGGCAATTGTATGTCCCGGCAGCTCTAGGCACGTTGAACCACAATATCATCTGGCGGTCGCGAGTGTTATGTGGAATCGAAAGGCAAACTGCGTTAACTAGCATACGGTTCTTGGAGAAAAACAGTATGAAAATAAAGACCTGTTGGATATGGGCAGAGACTGGAAGACAGACAAGCAAACTTGCAAGGGATCTTGGGAGCGCATGACCAGCGGCTCACCTGACACGGAAGACACGTCATTGATCTTGAAGAAGACAGTGCATTCGGAGGCATCGCGAAGTGAACATAAGTGCAGATGAATGCGCCGTGTAAAGAGATGAGAATGAGAGAAGCAGAACAGCCATTGATGTTGTCAGAGAAATGGGTTCCGTAGGGTTGGAAGTGTTGAGGCGTGGTCGAAACACCATGGGTGCGGGCAAGAGAGACGCGCGATCTTTCAAAACAACAACCAGTGCGTGCGAGAACCCATAGAAAGTGTGACAGAAAGTGCGGAAGCAAATGAGGAACAGTATGAGCTTGGTTTGATCAAGTTTTAGGTTATGTTGAGGCGAATGAGGCTGTTCTGGAAAAGTGTGTGCTGGCGACGAGAAGATGCACGAAAGCAAAACGCGTCGACGACGGTCAATTCTCTAGCAGGCGACGAGGTAATGTGGACGCCGTGTGGGCCACATTTGGACAAGATTCCAGATCGCAGGACTATCGATGTCTGCCTAGGCGTGCATGTAACGCGCGACCACGATGCGTCCCAGGCGCAGTGGTGGAGCGCGATCAGGTGGGGAGCGGGAGTGGAAGGAAGACGAGATTGAAGATAGGGAAGCGAACAGCAGACTTCACACACCCTGACGGAACCGACTTACAACTGGCACACTCGGCCCAGTCAGCGAGCGTCCTTAGTCTACCCTGGATCACAAAATGGACGCAAATTGCTAAATCCTTCCTAAAGAGGAATGGACGAATGCGTCGCTTGTTGTTGATCTGGTGGACACTGTCGTTTTGGGGTGCGACTACTTAAACTGGCGTGGCCCCGCATCGCATCGCGCCCGCCTACCCAGTGACTTCCAGACCTTCTACCACTACGACCATTCAATCGATTTTGACAATCGGCCTTTCGCTAGAAGCATCAGATACCCGTCTATACTGACATCCAACCAAATTACTATTAAAATGCCGCCCAAGAAGTCTACCACCGCTGCGCCGAAGAAGGCCGCCGCCGCATCAGTGCCCGCCCATGGCTCCTACATTGGTATGTAATATCTCACCACCACGCTGTCGCCAGGCGATCGCGTGAGCTGCATCGTGTTCGCCGATCAATACTGACTCTTTCCCACAGATATGGTAAAGGATGCTATCATCAAGGTGAGTCTATGTTCTTGGGCGCATCGCGACCCCCGCTTTGTGATTGCGACGCCTCCTCGCCGAGTCGCGCTCTGAGCACAACGAAGCTTCGAGGCGCTCCATCCCTTCATGAATGAACTCGCTGACACGCTCTTCGCACGCTGTAGCTGAAGGAACGCAATGGATCTAGGTGAGTGTAATCATCCGGAAGCTGTCGGGTACTCTGCACCACGTCATGCTTTCGTCCAACCAAAAAGAGCCCTGACTGACCATGCTTCAGCCGTCAAGCTATCCAGAAGTACATCCACGCCAACAACAAGCTCGGTAACATCTCGGACACTGCCTTCAGGAACCATGTCAACCGCGCCATCACCTCGGGTGAGGAGAAGGGTGATTTCACACGACCCAAGGGTACGTTCCGCCCCCTACCCAGAAGACTGTTATGATCAGCGTCTGGCATGCGGCATCACGCGTCCCAGCATAACGGTTCCTCACACGATGCTCGGTACTAACGCGTCCTGCAGGTGCCTCAGGAACTGTGAAGCTAGCTAAGAAGGAGGCTAAGCCCGCCGCCGCCACCACCACCACCAAGAAGGCCGAGCCCAAGGTTGAGAAGAAGACAACCGAGAAGAAGGCTGCTGCTCCCAAAAAGGCTACCACTACCGTACGTTGTGTGATCTGATCAACTGTATACTTGTGCTGACCCCTGATACAGAAGGCCAAGGCTACCACCACCAAGAAGGCTGCGCCGAAGAAGACCACCGCTGCGAAGCCCGCCCCTAAGAAGGCCGCCGCGGCTGCGAAGCCCAAGGCCAACGCCAGCAAGCCTCGCAAGACTGCCGCGCCTGCCCCAGCTGTGGAGGAGGAGGTCTCACGCGTCCTCGGCAAGACCAAGTCAGGACGTGTCACTAAGACCAAGGCACCCGCAGCACCAAAGGCCACAAAGAAGGCTGCACCAAAGAAGACTGCCGCGAAGAAGGCTACTGCAACAAAGAAGGCCACACCAAAGAAGGCCACGCCCAAGAAGGCAACACCCAAGAAGGCTGAGGCATGAACAGCTCCCTGAGCTTTTAATGTCTCCTTTCTTGTTGATCTCTTCTCTAACTCGCCTCTGTGTGCAGGCTCCGAATCATCGCGCTTCGGC
>TARA_R110002003_G_scaffold448_5_pt1 | contig 14882 bp, 17 predicted proteins | sample TARA_R110002003 | Tara Oceans TARA_R110002003 (sample SAMEA4396441) | marine metagenome | biome: Westerlies Biome; feature: [SRF] surface water layer (ENVO:00010504); material: water (ENVO:00002006), including particulate matter (ENVO:01000060) such as... | depth 5 m | reverse complement strand
GAAGACAGAAAGGAGCTGAACTTTACAGGCGATATCACACATGGTGGCTTGTCGTTGCAAGAAACACCTGCGTGGATCGAAGCGCGGAAAGCGGTGGAAGCAGAGTCACGATACAAGGTTGTGCAGCAGCATCGAGACGAATTGTCGAGTGAGGTTTGTAAAAGACCCCGAAAGGCGCACATGTACTAAACTTGTACGTTTTCAGGTCAGAGAGTTCGTTAAGACAAGTGGTGTGCGGTATCCGACCGTCTTGGTCAATGACGAGGAAGGAGAGTTGCGAGAAGTGATGACCAGCTTGGATCTCGCAGCATGTAAAGGCGATGCACAGAGCTTCCTAAGTAAACTTCGGGAAAGCGGTATCTTGCAGCAGAAACAAACTTCTGCTTCTTTGTAGTAACAATATTCGGAGGCTTTATCGCAGTGCAGCAGCGAGCCACACCGTCCTCTGCACAATCCCCACACATACAAACACAGCCATACACCAAGACAAATGGCTCAAGTAGCCAGGAAATATCAACATTGCCGTGAATAACACCGCACTCTCCGTTCCTTCTATCAACGCTGGCCTCATAGCTATGCTAGTCAACTCCGCGACCTTCTTCTCGTGCTCATTTCCGTGATGCTTGTGCTTCTCGACCACAGCACCAACGTAGAACAACACGAAGTTATTCACATGAAAGGTCGCCTCCAGCACCGCTATTGCCAACCATACACTTTCATCGGCATGTCCCGAGCCCAATGCGCAGCATATTGGAATAGCGGAGTAGATGATGAAGTCGCACAGTAGATCAACATATCCGCCGAAGTCAGACGCTTGCCCACGTTTTCGCGCAACGGCACCGTCGAGACAGTCTAGTGCTCTGTTGAGGACCCAAAGGACGAGGCTCGGTAGAAGATTGGCGGAGGCGGCGAAGATACACGATTGGATGCCGGCTAGGAAGGCGAGGATGGTTATGTGTAACGGTGAGATGGATGTGGGGACCAGGGTGGTGAGGGAGTCGAAGATGCGGTCTTTGAGCGGGCGGAGATGAATATCTAACATGACTGTAACATAAAGGGTTTTTGATAGTACTGTTACATAACCTTAATAGACGGGCAGAAACCGAGTAGTGAGGACTGGTAGTGATGACGTAATGTGGCAACCAACCTACTTCCTTAAACTATCATCTCAATGCAACTCAGTTCACAAATGCCACCACCTCGAATACCATGTCAAACAAGGTATAACAAAATCATGCTCGCAATCAATGCAAACCAGGCCGTAGCATTGAAACTCCGACTCATTCTCGGCATACTCTTCACGACCTCCATCCTCTTCCCCTCCATATATCAACCTTTCTTAACGCCGCTATGGACCTACCTCCTCCAAAATCCCATCTACCGTCTCTCGACCTTTGAAACGATATGGACCGTCTTCTTGTACTCGGTCATCGAAGTTTCCATGACCGTCATATTCCTGCGGCATCCAGAATGGCGTTTCGCCAATCCCGCCGGTCAAGACACGAAGGAGAAGCACATCCAAAAACCACGCGGCATGCGTCGACCATCGCGGCGACTTGGCGAAATAGCCATGTACATATTCCCCCTCCTCACCATGGACCTCACCATGATCAAGAAGTTCGCCGACGTGTCGCTGGAAGCCATGCTCGAGTCCGGAAACTACGACATCACCACTGCTCGCACTACCAACACCAGTAACAACAACACAAACCTGCCGACGTATCGAACGACCTTCCTGGTCCCAACACTACACAACATGACCCTCTCCTCCCCATTGCAAACCCACCGCGCACTCCCCCAAATACCCCCAACAAGCCGCCGTCTCGCCCTCGAACTCACAGCCTCCTTCCTCATCTACGACGCGCTCTTCTTCTTCTTCCATCTCAGCTTGCACATGCTCCCTTTCCTCCGCCGCATGCACGCCCCGCACCACCGGCACGGCGCCATGCACCCGCAGATCACCAACCAGCTGCATCTCGTCGAGCGGCTCGGGCTTGTCCTGCTTGCGAATTTCAGCCTGAATATCATCGGCAGCCATGTGTTTACGCGCACGCTGTTTGTGCCCGTGTTTGTGTGGTTGTTGGTCGAGTTGCATTCGGGCTTGGATCTGCCGTGGGGGTATGAGAAGGTGTTACCGAGGGGGTGGGGCGGAGGCGCGAGGAAACATGCTGGGCATCATGCGGGTGTGGGAGGGGGTTTGGAGCCGTATTTTACGTGGTGGGATGGGTTGGTGGGGAGGATTGGAGTTTCGGATTGAGGTTGTATGGTATTGAATGGGATTGTAGAGTTGGTTGGAATGACTTGACGTGGACTGTTTGATCTGGGGGTGGCTTGCAACTCAGCATTGTCGTGCGGCCGTCGGTATCAAGGGCATGGAATTCTGCTACCTTGTCTATGTTCTCGGACCCGATGCAGAATGCGCACCAAGGACAGCCAAGTCCCTAAGCATGCGACCTCCTCTGCGCATTATGATCTTTTGGAAGGATCTTTTTCTCACAAGTGACTACAGGTTCTATTGAAGCCCGTATCGCTGATTCCCCGACTGTGACAGTGAATTGTCTCCGCGGCACCAATCAGTCAGAGTCGAACTCAGGAAGCGAGACAACGATGAGAGCGCAGAGGCAACACCTGACGAGGAAGCACGCCTTCTAAGTCCTTCGCGTGGTATATGGCATGCGTGCCTCGGTGTTCGTGGCGCTGTGCAATGATGGGTTTGCTTTGAAGTTCGAGCTGAGGTGGGCTTGTCCCTGATTCCCGCTGCCTCGGCAGCCCAGTTGCGCCTTGGCACTTGGTTCGTTATTTTCGCATCACCAGCACCCTCTCTTCTCCCATTTACCACCATCACCACGAGCTTGGATGCCTCGATGCCAAGCACACAGCAAAACCACTGAGCGTGCCCCTTGATGTCTGCCTCATTGTTGCTTTGCCAGTGCCACCTGCATGAAGGTACGGCTTTCGTCTGAAGAAGCCCGTCGCACTGCCTTTTTTTTACCACACGTCTTTACTTGCAACTTCCATCATGCTCCAAACCAGAGCGCTCAAATTCCACCCTGCAGCCAAGTAAGAACTTGTCATGTGTCTGTATCGTTACTCACAAGATGCCGTTGCGGATGTACAGTCTATCGGCTGCCAGAATCACATGCACGCTACGCGCGGAGGTACAGCTTCCCCTACAGCTCTCCTGGTCATCATACAGTTGATTGATAAAACGGTTCTGTCACGGCTTGCCCTGTCAACACGAGAAGCGGTCCAAACATCGTATACTGATAAGCTTGCGGCGCTTGTAAGGCTATGATAAAGCGCGCAACATTGTGAAGACCATCCAGAAACTGCGTGGGATTCCAAGATACCCATTGAGAGACTTGATGAGATTCTTATCCCTCAATAACAGGATCCATAACCTAAACCGTCGTAAGCCATCCAGCAACGCGAACATTTTGTATTCGACTTAAAAGCAGCTTCACCTCGACATAACCCATTAAATTTGCACCAGCTCGTTGCTAGCTCGTTGCTAGCTATGCTCTCCATGATCTGCGATCGCGGGAGGCTCATAGTACAGTGGCATAGAAAGCCTCGGCTGCATCTCGAAAACCGCGTTGTCTTGGTACCCTTCACTTCTCATTGTTCCAGCCCTGGCTTCGATATCCATCTCATCGTCTGTGTGCGTAACTCAGCCAAACGCACTCGCTTTCATCGTAGGTCTGACTTGACTCACTCCGAGACCACGCAATGAAGAGTCCTCGAAAGCACGAGCAGAAGACTGAGTCTCGGACATGGAAGCCGGCGATCGTGGCGAGGATGGTCAGTATGCCAAAGCCCACGACCAAGGCGGTGTTTGTGGAGTCGGTCCTATCTGGCATTGTTGGAAGCTGCGCAACTTGAATGAAACTGATGGACGGAGTTGGTAAGGATGACGATGATATGAGTGCGTGAACTTGAGGAGAGTTTGCCAGCCTGATAGGCAGCCGATGAAGCACGAACTCGGCCCCATCTCGAAGCAGCACAAGCCGTCGACTTTATAGTAGGAGTTGTGAGGTGGTCAGCCCAAGTTCACGAAAGCTGACACTGCCGCGTCAATGAGGCTTTGGTTCGACCGACCCTGGAACGTTAATGGACACTAAATCGGTGATCCAAATGTCGATCAAAACGTGCGACGCTATGTCTCATTGGTGAGCACAGGCAAGTCAAGTTAAAGCTACCGCCTCACGATGCCATCATGCAGATCTTGCCTCGCGTTACCTGCAGATCTTGCCTCATCGGTCGAATCGGTGATAATGGTGCAATACTCAAGATCTGTCACTGTATATTGCCCCGAGTACCTGGTTCTTTCCGTACAAGACCACTGCTTTACCGTGCTGAGCATCTGCGTCTGTTCCATCTTGGGCTCGACTTTTCTCTCTTCAATTCAAACGAATCATTCACTCTGACTGCGTGTTTACGAGCGTTTACTGCTTCTCGTCAGCCACGGCACAGAATTGTAATGTGCGTGATCAAGATGAAATAGCTGGTCGCAACATCGGCTGAGCCTCGTTTTGTGGCAGTCTGACCGACTTCTGTTCATGTTGTTGTTTGTCGCACCTTGTGACATTTTCACCCTATACTCGACAACTAGCGGTATGAGGAACTACAACGTGCAAGTCGAATCTCGTGGCGGCACCTTTGCAGTGGATGCTTAAGGAGAATTGTCAGCCGCAACGGACGATATTCCAAGGTCACGTTTCAGCACGCACAGGTATGCATTTGCATGTCACGCTTCGCGCGGCGAGGTCATATTATTATGTCGGTTTTTGCATTTAAGATGGAGGGTTTGTTTGGCTTGCTTGTTCGTCTTTGCTATGGACGCGCAATTCCACGAAACCACTTCGTTGGGTTGCACGACCACTGGTCTTGTCATAGGATCGCCACTTCTCCGCTTTGGAGCCTCTGGCCTTTTTACCACCAGACTGGACACGTTGAAACTTCGCTCCAACTGCTGAAATGCAACCACCATATAAGAATTCCGGGCTTCTAACACATGAGAAACGTATGCACAAAAGGAAACTAGCACTGAATGGAAAGTAGGAGGTTGACAATGGCAGACATATAACGTTCCTTCCGGTACCGACTTTGTACATCCAGGCATTCATGAACAAGCTCAATCCACGATTGTGAAGCCGATAGGTTTCTGAGAGAGAGACTGTGTGATGGCCAGGAGACAAGAGCAAGGAACAACAGCTATTGTAGTTGTGACAGACCATCCAAGGCGGTAGGTTTGACAGTAGCAAGGGTTCGAATCTCGGAATCGCCACGACAAGTATCAAGCCCAAAGGTATTGGATGAAGTGCCACCGGATTGGTCGTATGCAGGTGGCAATGTAGGTCTGCGGTCGCCGAGTGCATTGCTAGCTGGAACACCATCATCCGCGAATGTGTCAGGGCCTGCCTCACAGTCGTTGTCGTTGTTGAAATGATCTGAAGCTCTGTTAATGCCTGGACATGACATTCGCTCTGGTAGAGATGACGCACTGGCAGTTCGACGACGCCGAAGGCTTCGAATCAAGACGCAGCCAAGCGAGTCGCGATGGTGAAGACCTGCGAGCGCGATCACAGTGCCGAAGACGCCGAACATGCCGAAGCAGACCTGGAGCGTGAGCTCCGTGGAGTTATTGGTGTTGGACATGTGTGAATGTGTTTGCGGGGGGACCTGAGAGGGGAGTTGTAGAGGTCGAGTAGTTTAGGCCGAGTTATCCTACTGACCAAGTCGGTGGTGATCGTGACCAAGAGTGTCCACCCAAGGAATGACACGGGAGGAGTACCGGAGACAGCATTTCGGTATGTGCGGGCACCATCATCTTTTGAACAGTATCCCAAAATTCTGGCAGCATGGAGGGAAGTAGTTCCCAAGGAAGTTGGGACATAACTAACTTATAGACATTGACTAGACAGGGCGCACATCTCTTTCAAGGCGAAGCAGGGCGACTAATCGAAAGCAGGGTGACCAATCGATATTGACCTCGACGCGGCTCTAAGCCCCGAATGACGTAGATTTCGGGATGATTAGAGGGATGCATTCCAGCTGACGCCGCTGCCTCACTCCAGACCCGTATGGCTGAAGACTGACGCAGCACAGCCTACTCGAAGAATCTCAAAAATGAGGCTTCGTCGGTCCCAACAGCTCCAGATTGGTGAAAAAGCAGCCCGAGTGGCATTTTCCTGACCGGAAGCTTCGTGGATAAGTCCGACGCGACCAATGGCAACTACAAGGTTCAGAAATACCGCAGAGCCTCATGCATGGCGACGTGTGCTCACCGACTTTTGGCGCGAGGCTGAGACAGCCTTGTAAGTTGAGTGGATGATAGTGAGCCAGCACGTGCATTCCCACAAGAATCTGTTGTGGCGCCTCATTTTTTTGGAACGATCCTCTGACCTAGTTATCGTGAGGCACTTTCTTGCACGATTGAAGTACCGGTGAACCTCGCTCTTCCGACCTGGTTATCGTAAGGCGCTTTCTCAGCTAATCAAGTTAGCTGTGAGTCCGACAAACTACCTTCAATCAGCCACGGTAAACACGGCCATTGTGCGAAGGAGTAGACCTGGTGGGTTGTCATCAATGTCCTTTCAGCATCAACTACCTTCAGCCAGCTTTCGACATCAATCCAGGATTCGGAAGACTCATTCACTAAGCCCTAGACACATTTTCACCGAGCGTCAGCTCTTGCCTCTGATGCGATTTATCCTGCAACAAATCATGTCTTTACGGCAGAAGAGAATGTGTATGAAGCCGACGAAAGATACGGACGAGAAACACTGCAAAGCAACCAAGAATTAGCTGACCTTCGCGAGATGGGGTATGACAGGAATGAGGAAGCGGGAAAATTGATGAAAGAGATTTGCTATGGCTGACTGCGACGCGCCTTCAAGTCTACGCTGAGAGGACTAGACAGATTATGGCCGACTGCATCATTTGGAGCACTCCACCATCGCGGTTGGGAACACATTTGCTGATGATGTGGATGAGAAGCTCTAATTACGTAGATTTACTGGCTTCAAGGAGCATTCGGAGTGTGAAGTCCGGCCTGCGAGTGGGGTCGATATGTTTCACACCTGGACCCATCCGCGACATGGTGTGGACCACTTGGTCCATCTACATCAGACACATCTCGGCGACAGCGGAAAAGGCACTAGTCTCCATCGTCATTATTCCGGTGTCAAAGTATGAGCGATGGTACTGGCGGGAGGGGAGTGTTGTTTCCCAGCCGCGGTGGCATGTTTCGTTTCATGCCAGCGTCTGTTTCACATCACGGGACGAACCGTTTGCTGCAGATTATCAGCCGGGAGATCCTCCACGGCAAATGGTGAAAAAGGGAAGTCTCGGTACGGGTCTTGATGCCCATCTCTGTAGTTAGCGATGCGGAGTGATGGACTGTGGTGTTATGGCGTTGGCTTCGTATCTGCGAAGAGAATGCTGGTGGATGTCTCAAGTCGTGCCACAACTGTAAGAAGTTGGTGAATGCAGTGGGAGCGGTCCGGCCTTGGGCGAATCCAACAATAGGCGTGCCGCCTCAAGACTTCCTGCCCCAATGCCATGGTCAAGACATGCCAAAGAATGGCCAGAGAATATTCCGAGCTTAGCAGCGAACCGAGGCAGCGGAACTGTGTCAGCCCTGCGTTTGGCAGCTGGGGCAATTGCGTTCCTGCCTGCATGTCCGTAGATAGATCTGGGTGCAGTCAGCAATACGGCTTCATCTATTTCCAACGCTCCCGTCTTTGGAGACGGATCACGATGACGACCATCACAACAAATACAACTCCAAGTAAGAGGCTTCTCCAAATCGGAAATAGGTCTCGAGAGGCCATCATGAGGCCATCTCCAGTCGATCAGTGGGTTCTTTGTCGAGGACATGCTGATGCACCTCATCTTGCACGGACGGGGGCGGCGAGGAGGTCTTCATCTAAATCACGTTTCGGCAAATGAGGCCCGGCTGTCGTGATTTGACGCCGGCATTCCAACACCGAGGATGCAGCTTCTTCGAAGTTTGGCTCTGGGACGTGGTCCTCGGTAGACATCTGCGACGCTCGCTGGCGATGGAGGTGGCTGAGGTTCATGCGCTCCGGCTACGTCAGAGATGTTGAGCATGGACGCAGCGGTTGTGGCCTTGCTGAGGCAGCTGAGAGAAGGTGTGGCTTCCGATCGTGGCGGCCGTTTTGGTGCACGAATGGACCCACTCGGCGGAGGATGGGGAAGGCGCGATGGAGACGAGAGTTTGTTTCGACGTCTGCAGTACAGTCTCGACCACGGCCCTCTGCAGAATTCCACGCCGTAATGGTTCGAAGTCACACTCTGCCGGGCGGGGCTCGCGGACGGTTGACGGCAGCGTTGTGCAAATTATGAAGGCTCGAGCAGCGCGGGACGAGCATGTTGACTGTCGCACCTGAGTGCATCGGGCAAGCTGGGGCGAGGCGGTGACTTGGACCCGCTCATTGTGGCTCGCCGCCGAAACACGCACCACCACCACCACTCTTATCGACACGCCAATCGACCGGCCCCTCCACCACGACACGAGCGCGGGCATTGTCGTGTCTCTCCTTGTCGCACCGCGAGGACAGCGAGAACGAGGGATGCTCACTGATGACGGTGGCACAGCGGCGGGCGTCGCTTGCACGCACCGCAGCCCTGATTATGTGCTCTGCGCCATTTCGTCGCATCTGCCAGGTACCCGCTGCAGCTGCCAGAGAAGGGAGGATCGTCGCAGGGTGACCGTCTCTTCCGGCCAAGCGCCATGAAACGCAATCTAACACGGCCGTCGGCCAGCGATCAAAGCAGCAAGAGACGGACTCGTGGGAGCAGCAAGGCCACACGCGGCGCCGAACAGAGCACGCAAAGGGGCCGCCCGCCTGTGCGACTCGCCATCGTGACCTCTCCCAGTGGCTGCGTCGCAAGCGTGCAATGATATTCTCAGCGCCTCCAGCGTCCGTCTCTCAGGTACCCGAGCGGCTCCAAGCCTCGACGTTGCGCATCCCAGCCGCTGAATGGCTAGCTTCATGCACACCCTGGCCGCTGTTTCTGGCTATCTTTGCTGCTGACTGGTCCCTGTCGCCGACCGTCCCTGAATCAAATTAACCACCGCCAGGGGCCCTGCATCTGTGCGCCCCAATTGTTTCCTTGGCTCACTTCCTGCAATAATCGTGCCGCTCATTCATATACCTCCTACTGCCGCTCGTTGTTTCTTCTCTCTACCGCAAGGCTCATCTTTCCTTCAGCACACTCGCTTTTGTCTGTCTTCGGACGCGCCTCTCATTTGAACAAACTCCAGTCACTCTTTCCTGGATTCTACAGCGTTTGCGGAATTGATTTCTGCTGATATCCTTCGGTCCCACTTCACAGCAAAAGGACGCATTTGAACCAACATCATACCAGTCAACTTGAAGCTTAAGAGCAAGGAATATATCACACATCAAGATGAAGCTTACCATTGCCTTCCTCGCCGCTCTTGCGGCCGCTGATGCCGTTGAGGCCCGCAGCCACCGTCAGGCTCGTCGCCAGTACGGCACTGGCCCATCCGGTGGTAGCTACGGTGATGTCTCGTCGGCCAAGCCCGTCGAGACTCCTCTGCCATCTTCGGTCGTTGCCCCGTACATCCAGTCCTCAGCTGAGGCTTTCGAGACTTCCTACCCACCCAACGCCGCCTCTTCGTACCCTCCCGTTGAGGCCACTCCCTACCCCAGCCCTGAGGTCCCAGAGGGCGGCAAGAGCACTCCCGCTGGTGCTGAGAGCACTCCCTACGCTCCGGCCGAGTCTTCTCCCGTCAAGCCTTCCTTCGGTGAAGGTTACCCCGCGGAGACTCCCAAGGTCCCAGAGGGTGCTGTCCCATCGTCCAGCGTCGTTCTCTCGGGCGTCTACCCATCCTCCGCTGTTTCTCCCTCCGGTGCCTACCCATCGGGCGGCTACGCCTCTCCCGCATCTTCTGTCGTTCCTGAGGCCGCCTCCAGCGTTCCCTACGGAACTGGTGTCTTCCCCTCGAGCACTCCCTTGAGCGACTATGTCACCAAGACGATCTACTCCACCCAGATCTACTCCGAGTCCAGCGCTCTCGTCACCAAGGTTGTCCCCGTCGGCACCACCTGCATCCCGAAGGACGCCGACAAGACCCCCTCTCCTTCTGCCCCCGTCAAGGTTACTAGCGAGTACCCCGTCTCCGAGGTCGTCAAGACCCTGACCGAGACCCTCGTCTACACCGTCGGTGTTGGCTCGACTGCTCACCCAGTCACCACCGAGGTCGTCAAGACCAGCACCTCGACCGTCTACTCGACCGTCGTTGTCACGGTTGGCAAGAACACTGGCGACAAGACCGCCTATCCCGAGGGCAAGCCTGAGGGACCCACTGGCACCACCACCATCAAGTCCACCACCACTTCCACCAAGTACATCACCGTGAAGCCCACTCCTTCCAGCTCTGGCAAGGTTCCTTCCGTCGGCGAGCAGGGCTACCCAGTTGTCTCTGGCAGCAAGAATGGCGGTGCGGACTGCGCAGCTCCCGTCACTGTCACCGTCACTGCCAAGGAGACCGTCACCGTCACCAAGGGCCAGGACAAACCCTCTGCTACCCCCTATGCATCCAAGCCCGCTGGCGAATACCCCGTGTCCTCCGGCAAGCCCGTCAAGCCTTCCGGCGGTGCTGATGTCCCCAAGCCATCTGCCACTCCCTCCGCCAAGTACCCCATCGGCAACGGAACCCACCCCTACCCTGCCGGCCCCACTGGCTTCAAGACTTCGACCAAGCCTGCTTACCCCGTAGGCACCGGCTCGTACGGCTCTGATGTCCCCACCAAGCCCAGCGAGACCAGCAGCCTCCCGTACTTCTCCTTCGTCTCCGAGGTCCCCTACCCTACTCCCTCAGCCGTCAAGACTCCCTCCGTCGAGACCCAGGTCCCATACCCATCCTCTTCCGCTAAGCCCGCCGAGTCGTCGCCCGCTCCCGGGTACGGCTCCGGCTACGGCGAGGTCCCGGCCCCGTCGAGCGCAAAGCCCGCCGAGACCCCTTACGAGACTCCCAAGGTCCCCTCCAAGGGCGAGGCGACCCCCACCCCTACTCCTGCCGGCAGCTACGGTAGCGGCTACTAAGCGTCTGCGTGCGCACCTGTAGATGAGCTGATGCGTTCTCGTCCACGTGCTCTGAGCGCGCGCTAAAGGGCCACTTGGCCCCTTTCTTTGCATGTCTCCCTTGTCAAGTCTTTTACTGGATCGTGTCTCCTCGGGCAGGTTGGCAAATGTTTGATGTGCGGCTTCTTTGCTATGTTGATAGGAAAAGAAAATGAAGGAATCAGACTGTTTTTTTTTCATGTACGCTTGACATAATCAATGCTGTCTTATTTCATCATCTGCTGCCGAAACTGTACTGCTGGAGAGACGTGAAGGTGTATGACTTGGTGAAGGACGGGGGACATTTGCAACCATGTCTTACGAGTTCCTTGTGTTTGTATCATTTTCCTAGCGTTAAGTTAATCGTCTATCTGTCTCGCCTGTATATGCTGTCCTGGCTCGGTAAAAGGAACCATCAGGCCATGGCGCGGAGTTACGTAGCTTCTGTTCATACTTCTGCTCAATGAATGTCCTCACTGAACCACAATCCACCGACTTCTCTACATCGAGACGTGACTTCACCATCTCCATGTGCTTCATCACAAACTACCCTGCAAATTCTCCAGCGCCCAGAAAACCGCAATCCATCACATCACCCATGACAAACGCCAACCCCATCCCCAAGACAAATTCGCCAGAAACGACCAATCCCTCCCTCCCAGCACAGCCACCCTCGTACCTGACGATCCCTGCCCAACCCAGCACACCCCAATACTACCCGTGCGTGCACGCCCCCGTCCCAAAAACGCCCATTGTAATGTTTCATCTTACCCTAAAGTACCTGACTTGTGCCGCGTTGCCGGGCTCCGCCGCCCCCTTTCCGGGCCACGACAGGGGCGGTCGGGAAGGAAGAGCTGCGCTGTTGCTGAGGGAGGATTTAGCCGCGTAGCGTATGTATGCTGCGCCGGGTACCGAGAGGGTGTTCGATAGTGTGCTTGTGTTGGGATCGGCGGGAAGGGGAGGTGGGGTGCGCGGTGAAGGGCGAGGCTGGTGGGTGCGTATGTATGTGCTTTGGGGCGGTTGGGGATGTGCGAGTGGGAATTCGGGCGATGCTTGTGTGGAGTCTGCTCAGCTTGTGACGGTGAGTGAGGGATTCTTGCATTGGGGGTTAGAATTTAAGAATGGGATAGTTGGCCGGCTTGTTCGTGCGCGAAGCAGGACTCGAAGGAGCTTTTTTCAGATGAATACGGCTGCGGAGACAAACAGCCGACGAGGCGTCGAGTTTCGTACAAGACTTCACTAGGCACAGCGCCGGATGGTGTTCCTGTTTGAACAAGAGGAGTGGTTACACGACTCGTGCTCGCTGCACGCGAACATGTCGCTGTGATGATCTGCATCTGCCGTGACACCATAACAGTTCGATTGCACGCGAATGCAGGGCCAGATGCTGCACCTGCAATCGAACAGTCGGTGAACGCAGGTTCTCCAGCGGTGACTATTCTTAGCTTTGATTATGAAATGACCTTCGATTGCCATTGGATGCTGCGCTGATCGTCATCATGCCAGTCTTGACGAAATGTGCGTAAAGAAAACAGGAGACACTGGGGTGCCACAAAGAAGGTGGGTGCTGCGAATCATAGAATTCGAACGTATAAGACAGCACTTGTATGTCTGTTTAGCTACGATATTATAGCTGAAACATCTCCGCTATGATGAATAGGAAATATCTGTGACCGAACGAGGAACCTGGTATCTGGTTGAAAGCGATGTCAAGGACAGCCTTTTGGTCAGCACCGTGACTGCCGCTATGACTTCTTTGCGAAGACTTCTGCCTCCAAAACGCCATCGACAGACCTATGGGGTGTAACTCTTACGATAACCATGCCACATGACTCCATCTGCTCTGTTACCACGTATGAGGCCAGTCATGAACCATCTGAAGACCGGTCAAAACTCGTCGTAGTCATCAAAATCCCGTCTTCGTCCACGTCCATAACCCAGCTGGCTCCTCACCCAATGGGGGTGATATGTCGAGTAATCCCTCTCGCCACTCAGTCCCAGCTGTCCAGCTACATTGACATAACCATCTTCGTTTTTCTCCAAGCCCTTTGTGTCAACCGTACCGAGCTTGCCATCAAAGCCATCCTCTGCCGCCCAAATCGCTCGACAGTATGGACATGTTGCTTTGCCTCTAGTCATGGAAATCCACTTCTGCATACAGTCCTTGTGTACGTTGTTTCCACAGCTGGCCTTGCAGTACACAATGGCATCTTTGCCGGCCTCAAGATCGTCGTAACAAATTGGACATTCGCCCTCGATGGGCTTGCGGTTGCCGTCTTGTTCGCCTTGAGCATCAGTCGGGTCTGTCTCAATGCCAGGTATTGGTGGTGCGTTTTTCAAGGTCTCGCGCAGCTCTGTGCTTGTGAGTGCCAATTGATACGCGATGTTCTCCCGTGCCTTGAGCACTCTCAACATGACGTAGATGATGTGTTTGCACTGGTTGCCTTTCAATGCATGAGGACAATTGCAGCTCGGCACAAGCTTGATCTTCTGTGTATAGATGTTGCCTGTCGAACCTGCCATGGTAATCTTCTCTTCCGGCGTCTCGTCGGTCCCGCAGCGCTCGCGCGAAAGTACGGTGAGACGTTGTGTCATTGCTCGTTCCTTAATCTCAAGATAGCTCTGTGTTGGAGCGGCGCGGTATCGCCGAAGGCGCTTCTCTTCCGCAGGCGCATTGTCTGCGTGCTTGCCTTTCTTTGATGACGACTTCTTGGGAGAATCTGCTGTCAGGTCGATAACATCGGTCGGCTTGCTCGCTTTCTTTGCTTTCTTGGGCGATGGTTGGTTGTCAAAAGGTGCATCGACATCGTTTTCCGCGTAGCTGGTCGCCTTGCGCTTGCGCGAGGGTCTGGCGGATGGCAGCTCTAGTTCGGGATCCATGACGCGATGAGCTGAGACCGATGCGAGAAGGCTGCTGATGCGAATGATTATCCTCTGCGTCAGGCTTGCACGAGGCAAACAATGAACGGAAGCTTGTTGTGGTTGTCGTGTAGAGATATGGTGGGGCGGATGTTGGTGATGCAGTGGCAACGGCGATATGGATCAAGGACAGGGCGCCGGGACGCGCTTTCCTTGGCAAGGGGCCACGCGAGAGCACGTGATCATTGTTGCCAACATCGTTCACGGCTCTTTCGCTCAACTACCAAATCTTGTGGCCCATACCACAATCAGTCACATATGATACCGTAAATTTCAGCGTCGGAGTTATTACCACTAGATACGAGGATTTTTGGGTGACAGCTTCTTCCTAACCCAATGCGCATCTCAACGCCATCCTCACCTCCTTACAGTACTAACAGCACACGGTCCCAAAAACGTCGCCGAAGTAGCTGTCGTACTACTCGCATCCCTCGTCAATCCATTCACAGCCAGATATCCATTCGGACAGCTCATAAACTTCTCGTTGGCCAACCTCGGGATCCCCGTCACCGTCTGCCCATCATAATCATCAAAGTACAGGAAATTACACCTTGCAACGGCCCCAAAGTTCTCTGCGGGATCTATTTTCTCGTATGTGAACTGCACACAGCCCCCTCGTCCCTGGCAGTCCTTGCAGCACGCAGCCAAGGGCTCGGACGACTCGTCGTAGTACTCGAACGGATCATACTCGTAGGCTAGTGCTACGGCGGAAGCGGGCCCGTACGAGGAGATATGATATGCGGAGAGAGGGGCGCGGGCGCAGGAGGCGGGGACGGTTGATGTTGCGGTTGTGGTAGTGAAGATGGGCAGTGTGTATTGTGTTGAGAAACCCAAGCACGCGCAGC
>TARA_R110002003_G_scaffold37_9_pt1 | contig 14891 bp, 15 predicted proteins | sample TARA_R110002003 | Tara Oceans TARA_R110002003 (sample SAMEA4396441) | marine metagenome | biome: Westerlies Biome; feature: [SRF] surface water layer (ENVO:00010504); material: water (ENVO:00002006), including particulate matter (ENVO:01000060) such as... | depth 5 m | reverse complement strand
GACGGGACCCAGTGGACTCCTTCGCCTGTGGTCGTATGTATCAGTCAATGAAAACATCTTGTTATATGAACATGAGTTTGCAACCCAGAAGTCAACCTCGACTGCATAGGTGAACCTCGGCGCGGCACAGTCGTATATCACCATCTCGAGCTAAGTTTTATAGCGCCCAATAGCTTGGTACTCATAAGTGCATTCTTGACACGTTTACATCTTTCTTCTCCAATTATGCACGTCGTGTCGTTGCAGACCCTTTGGCGTTAGTGGAGTATATGCTGGTGTAAACTCTGAGAAATTGAGCTTTCGAATGCCTGAAAAGTTAGGCATTTAGGATAGCGCTCTGAATAAGCCGAGAAATGCGGAAGTAACGCGCAAGGTGTAAGTTGCAAAATCAGTTCCACGAAGGGGGTAGTTGCTACAATTTCTCTTAAAAGCCAGTAGCTTGCTGAAACGATGCTAATAAGCTCCTAAACTTTCAAAAGATCTCTTCTTACATGCAGTATGGCTCTGTTCAAATCCAAAGCCGATGTGTTGTAGCGAGATGTTTCCGACTTTCACGACTTAATGAGATAACTTGAGAAAATGGTGCCGTCAATTTTAGCGCGACGTAACTACCATGTGGCTCCCGAGCTCGCATACTCCTTCTTATGAATAGACCACTGGAGCGGCGCGTGGTTCGCTCGACCTTTATTTACCGCCTGCATTCGTACCGACATATTCAGAAAGAAGCGGACTATCATAGCGGAGAGATTTGTGGACTCGGCTTATCGAGTCCAGCAGAAAGTGCGAGGATCTAGTCTGTCCGTCCTCGTTTTGTGGCTGGTCAATACATCATGGAGTCAAATGAACGCGACATGGTAATCGACCTGCTGCGTGGTATTGAAGTGGATCTCGGGTGGGCTATTAGCTACAGACTGCAGAGGTTTGTTGCAGTGTGGAGCTTATCCACTAGACTATTCCAGATTTATTACCATGCACATAAAGTATAAATGGATCTACTGTCTTCTTGCTCTACTAGTCATATCAAGTGGTAGGTCGTTCAGTCTTCAGATATTCCGGTCTAGACATCCTAGAACATGCACTGCACTGCATGCGCGAAGTCCTGACAAAGTAGAACACGCACAGCCGGCCTAGAATTGTGCGGGGCGGAGTACATCTTGCAGAATTTGAGTGAGTGTTAGATGGCTGAACTCTTCAGACATTTGCTCGTTCGAACACTGCTCATACCATACTGACGTATTTCATATACTTTCCATCTCAAAAACCTACTTTTCCTTCCGCTAGGTGACCATGACACTAGAACATATATGCTGAATCTCACGAATTGTAGATTAACGGCTACTTGGATGTTCTACTCGCTCTATCTTTGGGTCAAATCGAACCGCTTAAGTGGAATGTGATTCTCTAAACATGTCGCTTTGGAAGCTTCAGCCGAAAGATGAGGCTTGTCTATTGTCTACAGTTGACAATTTTTTTAGAGTCGCATTCGTCGCTGTAAGAGGTTGCTTCGAACAAGAATTCAGCATTAAGAAAGTCTCATCTCGATCTTCGCACTATAGATTGGGACCATCCTAACGTCGATCTCCACTCTCGTTGAATCTTACAACCTCGCCCCGTTATCAGAGCCTCCTGCAGCGCCTGCCCAATCTTCATGACCGTCACACCAATCTCCATCGGAAGCGGCACGGGTCCATTCTTGACGATAGCGTTCACAAACTCGTTAGCCTCCAAATTAAAGCGAACGCACCTTCGAACCGCTGCCAGTACTCAGGCTGCACCTCATTCCGCATACCCAGGTTATCAGCCAGTACGACATTGTTGGCTCTCGGCATGACGTTCACCATGATCTTACCCTTCGTCCCGGTGATCTCAGTACAGACATCGTGGCCGTGGGCTTGGGTCCTCGAACAGTAGAAGTACGCAATCTTGCCGCCATAGAACTCAGCCACACCGACGGCATTGTCAACATCGCCGTACTGTTTCAGCTCAGGGTGGTGTTGAAGTGTGCCGGTCGCCCAGCAAGCTTTTGGTACGGGGTTGCTGAGGTACCACAGAGAAAGGTCGATGTCGTGAATCGCACAGTCGACGAAGATACCACCGTTGCGAGACGCGTAACGCACAAAGAAGCCGGTGTTGTCGATCAAATCGCAGGTGTTCGAACGGACGATAAAGGGGTCGCCGATTACCTTCTTGTCATAAATCTTGACTGCTGCATCACGATATGATGCATCAAAACGGCGCGAGAATCCAGCCATGACCTTTAAATGGGGCGCATTCTTGGCTGCGTCTGCCACAGATTGTGCCTTTACATCGTGAATAGACAATGACAAGAGTGTGGCAGGATCGACGATACCTCGTTGAGATCTGTGCTTAGCGGCTTTTCGCAAAGTACATGCAGTCCTTTAGCGATAGCTGACAGTGACTGACTGGCGTGCACATCGGTACTTGTGGAGATCCAGACGGCTTATAGACCAGAGTGATCCAGCATTTCTTCGTATTTGTCGTATACGGCTATGCCAAACTCTTTGTACTCGCTGTTATCCTTCGCCCACTGCACCTCTTCAGGTGTCGAGCTACAGACAGCAACAACACGAGCACGTGGCACTCTGTACAAGAGCGTATGAACATGGCGTTTACCCTGTGTTGAGTCAGCCGTGGAGGTTATGCACAAGAGAAGGAATGCTACAGACCATACGCCCAAGTCCAACAACCGCAATGTTAGTAGGCTCCATGGTCGGGAAGATATGCTGAGCTTTGAATTAAGGTGCAGACAGGGCGCGCTACGGAAGGAGTTGAATACGCTGTGAGGTGAACCAGAAGGGTAGCAGACTGATTTTATACACGGCTATGCACTACCCCGAGCGATGGTACTAGAAACACAGAGCCGAAGACTGCCATGTTCGGGCGGTATTCGACCGTACGAGTCCAGATACTCCTCATAGGGCTGACTCGTCCTGCGAGAATTCGTGTAAGTAATCACGCTACTGAGTATCGCTCCTACACTCTAAGTGGTCTGTTCATAGTCGTTATTCTGAGATCGTAGAAAGGGTTAACACTGCGCGTGGCCAATCCCGCGTTCTTGTTTGCACTTGACAGCCTATGTCCTCGGGCATTGTTTCGAAGTGAGAAATGTCAAATCACTCAGTTTGCCTTAGAGTCCGTCATTGTAGGTAAAGGCGTTCTCTCACTGTCTGCATATGTATTGCGTGATTGCTCTCACCTCTGGGTCGTTTGCGTACCAGTTCACATATAAATTTCTTCCACGTCTAAAGTCTCGCAACCTCTTCTCATAACCTTCACATCACAACGCTCTCAACACCAATTTCTTACTCGACACGAGTCTCAACCTTCAAGCAGCAAGAACTTCAGAGATCGACATCCAGCGACAACAATTGCTAGGTCATTACAATGAAGCCCTTCAACATCATCCTTACCCTTTTGGGTCTCGCGGTCGTCACTTTCGCCTCCGCTATCCCTCGTGACGACGCAATCACCTCCAACGACAACGTCGGCATGATGTGCGTGGAAGGCGATCGCAAGTGCCTTGCCGCAAATGACGACGGCAAGGATGGAGGTGTATTCGAATGCGTTGGCGGATATTGGAAGATGATCCAAGACTGTCGTTCGTTCGAGCGCTGCGTCTCGACCCCAACTCCGCATTGTACATGGGCTCAGCTTCGCCGCGACGACACCGAGAATCCGTCGACTGATGCCTCCGTTGCGGCCTGTCGAGAGGGTGAGCTCAAGTGCCTTGCCGCAAATGACGACGGCAAGGACGGTGGCGTGTTCCAGTGCGTCAACGGATACTGGAAGATGTTCCAGGACTGCCGATCGTTCGAGCGCTGCGTCTCCAAGCCAACCCCCCATTGTACATGGGCGAAGGCCGGCTTGAACCTGGATTAGAAGTCGGTAAGTCCCCATCGTAATGCCCTCATTTTCTGACTACTAAATTGACTAACAAACAACAGTCTCCCGTGCATTCCTTCCTATGGAGATATGCAGTGGCCGATCGCATCCAGGAGGTCAGTGAAGTGTCGGACGAAAAGAAATGGCGGCTCCAGTGAACCCGAAAATACGGATATCTCGGAGCGGTGGACCTAGGTGTTCTTTGCTTCTCGCCTGAAATAGCAGATCTGGATTGCTCTTGGAATGAGAGCTTGGATCTGAACCAGACCAGCATGATCCGTCAGCTCTCTCACGCTTATAAACAGCCCTGATTTGCCATCTATCCGATTGATCTGTCAGGCTCATAATGCGATAACACACACCACTACCCTCATCTCATCGGTAATTCGGTTGGGAAATTTCCCACGATCCCGGGAATGGCAGTCCATCTTGGCTAGTTCCTCTATGTTCCATGGTACATCCTGTGACTGCGAGTTGAAGCTTAATTCGCCCAAATAGTGGTAGGGTGACCAACTCCTTCCTCTCTGATAGGCTTTCATTACCCTGTTTTCGCCGTGACCATAAGTATCGTTGTTCCCTCTAAGCATAACAATTTGCATATCCAGGGTTTATGTCTGATGCAAGGATATTCGACTAGTATATGAGCATCACCAGAGGATGTTATAATTCGTGCGCGCTCGCTACGGATCTAAGAGCACCAGATGCTTAATACAGAGGCCTGCCTGTCCTCAGCATACTTTCTGTTACTAAAATGCATAGAGAAAAGAATCTAAGATTATACGGGCTTCTACAACGGTAGAGGTCTTAGTTAGGAATGCGCACGAACCATCTCACCGCCTGGAGGCACCCGATCTTCCCATCTGGGAGGCGAACACTCGGGTGCTAACTTTGTTCATGCACTGACTAGGCGTCAGAAATGCTCCAGAGCTTCCGCCTCTAGAGGGACACCTAGCAGTCGCTTCGCGAACTACATGTTCTTCAACAAGTAACTCAGTCCGGCCCACATCTCTTCCGCGCTTGGGACAATCTGCTCAGGCGGAAGAATGAAGCCGTAGCGACCCGTATCCCTCAATTCCACAGTCATGCTGTACGCCGCCTTGGCAACCTCATACGCGTAGTCCACGCTGTCACCACTGACCTGGTAGATCGTGTTGCAAATGGGACCACCCTCAAAGACCGTACCGTGCACTGCTTTGACTGCTGCAATAGCGCCTTCAGTCAGATTCTGGTTCTGCGCAGCCTCAGGAAGCACGCCAGAACAAGTGTAACCATAAGGATACATCCAAAGTTGAGAATATGAATGGATGTCCATGTACAGTTGGACACCCTTGCCCGCTGCAACACTGTCAAGTTGGGCTTTCAGAGCTTTTGTTTCGACACCGTCTCCGGCAGACGGACCCTTGTAGTCTTGTGCGCAAGGGGATGTGCTAGCACCGTCAGGTTGATCCCAATGGGAGGGCCAATTCCTGTTTATGTCGCGGCCTACGCAACTTGCCTGCGAAGTGCTTTGTCGGTTCTTGCGCCACATGCGATCGGTTGTCTGGGTATAGGCGAAGCCGTCTGGATTGACGATCGGGAAGATGTAGAAGTCGTAGTTATCCTTAAACGCTGCGGTAGCGGGGTCGGATGAAGTGAGGAGTTGATATGCCGCATATTCAACAACCTACCATGGATTAGTCACGGTCGCAGCCTGTGGAGGCTGCTCCCAGCATACTCACCATGGTCGTAATCCATTCTCTAGCATGAACAGTGCCATGCCAGACCACACCCTTCTTCGAACCCTTGCCTCCGGCACCGAAAATATGGATGCCCACAATGCCACGACCCTCTAGAGACTCTCCGGCTGAGATCACCTCGGCATTCTGAGGGTACGCGGCCGCGAGGTCCGAGATCCATTGATGGTGATCTGCAATCGCATGATATGAGTTGAACCAAGTGCTATTGGGGGCGAGACCGGCTGTTGTACAGCGTTAGCGCCTTGTCCGCCTTGACAATGTCTGGATAAATACCAGCATAAATGCCAAAAGTATCCTCGTCGGCAATAGAAAGTCCAAGATTGTCGTGCATGACCTTGATTTCGAGGCCCTCGGTTGCTGTTTCGAAGTCTTTGATTTTCGATGGAGCGACCATAACGTCAACGACGCTGCTGGTTGACGGGTTCCCTTTCCATGTCTCCAATTGTAGCTTGCTCACCACGTCGTTGAGTTTGGCGGCGTTGGACCCAACGTTCACGCGAAACACCTTCCACTCATCATAACTGATCTTTTTGCTGACTGAGGCGGCAGAAGCCAAAGAGGCTAGAATGATGAGGAACTTCATAACAAGAGGAAGGCGAAACGCAGACGATGAAGGAAGAAGATGAGATGGGAGCATAAGGCATGGTCGTAACTTACTTTATACCGTGCGAGATTCAGTGATAGTTGCCGTAGGTAGGTCGCAGCCCATGGCGGACTTTTAACACCTTCCCCACACGATACAACTACTCGCGGAGCTTTGTCGCCTCCTGGAAGCTGCCACCCATCGCATTGGTACTCCGCCCGCACTTAATATGGCGAACCAAGATAAGCCTTGAAGTAGACAAGCTTCGATGCAACCAAGCGACGCTGGACAGGGAGTTTTAGGTGCGTGGCCACTTAGCTGCCGCAACGGGTCTAACCTGGATGTATGTGAGATTGAGCCTAGCGGCGGACGCATAGTCCGGTCTTGATGATGATCATCGCGGATGCATCTGTTTGCCAGGTTCTGGTTGATCGACTGGCAATAGATCCCGGCTGGGCGAAGGAGTGGTGCATGTCGCGGCCAGGAGTTTCAAGTGATTTCAGAGGCAGGGATCCGGGGCAGGGTCGGCCTGCGCATGAAGCTCTCACACCTTGATTAACACGGCAAGCTTACAACCTCAACACCACGAAGGGTTCCGAACAACGAACTAATATAATACAGGCCCTCTTCTTGCTCATCGAAGCGACTTCGATTGGCCGGGCAAACCCCACGCCTTGTCTTTCTTTTAACAAACACCACACCCGGCCACCGCGAGCGTCTGTCCTGCGCGGTCCAGCGAAGTTGCGGTCGCTCGTAAGCGGCGGAACCACAAAGCCTCCAGCGGGCTCACTTAGAACGTGGCTTGACGGCCAGCGTCTCGGGGCCAACGGGCCGATCAAGGTCAATCATCAGAAGTTTTTCGCAGCAGCTAAGGCAGGGAACGAACAGCTCAAGTAGCGGCTCAATGTAGCCGTCTTTGCTTCAGCAACCAGCTGCTCAGTCATCTCGACATGTTCAGTCACGTCAGACAGACCTTTTTGCGCACTCGGACACTCTGTTACGTGTAGCAAATATGTACTCTGATAAAAAAACATCCTCTCATAATTTCTGGAGGCGGGGCGCATAAGAGGCTGATTAAGAGCAGATTTCAGTAACTCTGCTCTCCAGAGTTTCTTGATAGGCGCAGTGTCTAAAGTAGTTACAATTCTATATCAAGGAAAGCATATTTCCACACTCGCGGACATTCCCCTTTCGACCCGGTGCGCGAGACCCTTCGGGTTTCTCTGTAACCCCACATGACAGCAAGAGGAAGGACGAAGGATACGTGTGTTACATGCGGCGTGCAATCTCCAACGCAATCGTACAGGTTTGGTAGTGCTTGTGTGACAAGATGTAAGAATCGAGGTTTGACAATGGCTGGAGTGACTGTGAGGCGGCAACGGCAGTCAAGTCGACATACAGTGACAGCGCGGCATCTTTTCCCATTCTCCACATACTGTCCGATTTTACGTCGCCTCCACTTTTGCTCACCGAGCGAGCGGGCCAGTTTTCCTACACTTCTCAGCGATGCTAGGCGAGTCTTAGACTATTGTGCCGCTGGTAGTGAAGTAAAAGCGCGTTGTATAAGTCCAGGCTCATCGTACACAAGCACTTCATCTCAACAACACTTTTGCCGCATTAGAAAAGCATTCCCAACTCACCCTCGCCGAAATTGCCTCCAAGGCTGTCGAAACCGAAACCCTGCGCGCTCCATCCCATGTCCAGCGGCAAGAAACCATTCCACAACGCCGCCTCGTCTTGCTGCCCGTTGCCGTTTCCTCCCGGCCCTTGTCCGATCGCAAAGTCACTCACGGCATTCAAGTCCGTCCATCCAAAATCACCCATCATCTCCGTCATGGCAGGGCTCTCTCCTGTGCCTGCGCTGTTTTGCGGGCTCTGCTGATTCGTCGTCGGCGTGAGGATAGGAGGACGCGAAAGGCCGTTATTGTCGACGGGATGACTCGCAACATGTGTGCCTGGATGGCGGAACGAAGAGCGCGAGGATTTGTCTTTTCGCGGTACTTTGGCCCATAGGAGCTTCAGGAGTTGCGAGTATCGGCTGCCTGGGTGCTGTATGCCCAGTTTCGAGCCGACGCTGCTGCGTTGTAACCGCGCGACTGTTTCGTTGATCATTGCGCGGATGGCGCGGTCTTCGTCGCTGTTTATGACGCCGGTGCAGCGTGCGCGGTAAAGAAACACTCCAGCGTAGACGAGGTACAGATAGTACCGCAGTGGCATAAAGCGCAGGGAACGTTCAGGGTCCACGAAGTTGTTGGCGGTCGTGAGAATCGCTTTGGCAGCATCGAGGCCTTCATAGATGAAACGTGCGTCGCTCACGGCTCCCACACTGTTAGTACCGAAGACACGTTGTGGTGCTTGCATGCTGTAGCCGGGTCCAGAGGGTTTGCCCATTGTTGTGTTTGGAGCGCTACTGGCTGTTGGCAGCGCGCGAAGAACGGTGGCTTGGAAAGCAAAGGCATTCGTGTATAGCCTTAGGTAATCGTAGGACATGAGCAAACATGCTTTGAGATGCGGGGAGCAGGTCAGTGTGCCCCAGACGCTCTTCCAGCCATATATCGCGGAACGGAAATCGTCGATAAACTTGATATAACTCCCACTCATGTGGGATCGGAAGCTCGACGACGGGTTGGAGTACAGAGTGTCATGCACATTGCTGAACAGTTGAGTGAGCTCCAGGTTTGCTTGGAAGATTGACGCGTAGTCCTCCTCGTTTGGGCTTTTGGGTATCAACGATGGATAGTCTTCGCGCCTGAGTGTCGTCAGGGGACCAGGACCCCGTGACCAGAATGCTTTTCCAATTCTGATGCTGATGTGTCGGTCTGAAACATATGCTGACGTCCAGATGAGCCGCTTTCGATCATGGTTCGGATCCTTGCCTTGGTCCATAAAGCGGAAAGAGTATCGATCAAGAGCCAGAAAGTAGGCAGTACGTAGAGCAAGGCCAACGTGCATCCAGCTCTCCTTATCCTCTTCTCCTTTGCCAACCTTGCCAGATCCTCTTTGAGTATATGGTGCCCATTCAGCAAGTAAAAGAAGAGCCTCTACAGCCTCAATATCTGCATCTCCGCCAGCTGCCAAATCTGATATCAGACTCTTCATATGCTCCATACATGCTTCATAGATGTGAGGCTCATCCACCAAGTCTTTGGAAGCAATAAGGAGAAGAGCAGTCAGGAGATGACGCTCTTTCTTCACCATCTCAGCCAATCTTGAAGTATCAAAAGCATGAGCCGGTGCAACAGGGTAGTATGGGTGATAATGCTCCTGAAACCGGACTAACAGCTGGCACAGCGAGTGTACTGTCAAGGTGCCACGATCTAGTAAGGGATATGAAAAGGATAGTGACATGACACTAGGCAAACTTGATAACGAAGGCCGACTGATGTGTTCTGTGGCCTTGCTATTCAAGTTGGAAACCTCCTCGTTAGAGCTTGTCTCCCCAGCGACTCTCGCCAGTATGCCCAAGGCATCTGACGGGTTCTGAAGGTTGTTAAACTGCATTTCGTCTGTATTCGAGGATCCAGATCGCGTCGCGTGATCATCGTCGCCACCACCGTATTGCTGTTGCGCTGCAGTCTCGTGCGACCAAGTGCCCAGATTCCCCAGCGCGTGGAAACTGCCATTATCCGTACGCAGTGTGTTCAGGGGAGGCAGGGCTAAAGCGGATGAAGACGGCTCCTCTAGTCGGGGCTTTTTGCGCACGCGTCGTCCGCCGCGGTTGCTACCTCCAAGCACGCAGTCGAGGTTGTCGCGTTTACATCGTAGGCACGGTATCGAGCCGCTTTCGTCGCTGCACAGGTTAGTCGGTCAAAATAAAAGGCTCCCATCAGCGCTTCTGTGCTTTCTTGCAGCTTTCATGTTGCGTCAAGGATGTTCAGGCTGTGGCATTGCCGATGTCATTGTTGGTGCCGGTCGCGATGCAGTTGCCGACGAGCATCGGGCGCAAAAGAACCGCGCACTTACAGCAAGCACCGACTCTTTCTCTTCCTGCAGTTCAAACATGCAATCTGCGTCCTCTTGATCCTCGCTTCATCTTCCTGAGTGTTATTAATGCCTGTAGTAGGCGACTGTGGGGGTGGGGTGTCGGCCATGTATCTGGCAGCTGTTCTTCCTCCGGTGTTTGATGTCGGCACAGGGTTGGACTTTTGCGGGGAAGGCGGGTTCTCAACGCTCGGTCCGAGAACTAGAAGCCCACCAAATCAAGCGACACTTCGGGTGCGGTCCTGCTGGTGCCTTTCCTACGACCAGCCAATAGGTAGTCTGAACATCTTCAGATACTTGTGCCATTATAATGCGTGACAGCAATGCCTTCATGCTATCACGTAGTTGCCAAGTCACGCCACTGGTCTCTCGAAAATGCGCTCGCCTCGTTCGGTGCTAATGCACTTTGACCCCTGACACCACCAATCGCACACGAGCGACTCCACACTGTCCCACCATTTGAATTCTCTGCTCTTTTCAGTCGTGCCTCTGTACTCTGAAGACCTTGTAATTGATGGCGCATGCCATCCCGGCAACGTCATATATCAACTAAAATTAAAAGTCTTCATCAAACAACAACTGGCTCGATGGTGTAGTTGGTTATCACGTCAGTCTAACACACTGAAGGTCGGGAGTTCGAGCCTCCCTTGAGTCAAACCGGTTGGTTATTTTTGCAGTGTTTAGTGCTGGCAGAGCTAGGATCAAGGCCTCCATTGTCTCAACATGGTTGCAGCCGACATTGGAATCTGGACTATTCTTTTTCTTCTAAAAAACGCGAAGTCTAGGGACAAGCGGATGACACCCTAGAAGGTTCAAACCTCGGCTGAGTCATTTAAGTGCTTCGCAGCGTTCTCTTTTGTTTTGTTTTGAGATGCTCATCGGGTGGCAGTGGCGCTGTGGGGTGATGAAGCACGATCTGGGTGAGTCTTGATTTTTTGGGGGCGTTAAGCGAGCTTGGAAACACAAAAGATAGTCAGGTCGAAAGTCTAGCATTTTACACAAGGAAAGCGTTTGTAAACGATTGGCCGCAGGGATAGCGTTAAACTGACGTTACCGGTGATGGTGCGTTTTTGCGAAATGTCAAGCTCGTGACGAGCGAATCATCACATCGACCGTCAGCTGCGACATCACCCACGACACAAACAACATCATAAAACAAATGATAACGGCCACCGCGACTCAAAATGTCCAACACTGTCGATCTGACCAAATTGCCAACTCCACCGGCTTGCATCGCAGACTTCTGTCTCATCCCGCTCGGCACGCCAACAGCTTCGGTATCGAAAGAGGTTGCGCAAGTCCAACGGCTTCTCAGGCAGAGTGGACTTGAGTATTCGATGCATTCGGCTGGGACTACTGTCGGTATGCTACATATTTTCATACGAACGTTAGCCATACTTGATTGAAAGCTGATTGTTCCTTGTAGAAGGCTCATGGGACGATGTCATGAAAGTCATTGGTCAATGCCATGCCATGCTGCATGAGAATGGCGTTGTGAGAATCCAGAGCGATATCAGAGTGGGCAGCAGGACGGACAAGAAGCAGACACATCGGGATAAAGTTGAGGCTGTCGAGAAGCTGCTGAAGGAAGATCAATGAGTTGGGATGGACTTCGGATGTTGATTGAGACTCAAATATCAACGTCAATCGTCAACGCCCAGAGCACGGACGAGTTCTCCGGCTTCTGGTTTTGTGGTGTGAAGTCCTGACACAGACCATTGCGCCCGTTGCAGATAGCCTCAGATCTACTGCAGCGATTATCGTGCTCATGCAGATACGTTTCACATGGGATCGCGCTTTTTCTTCACTGAGCAAGCGCCCCTCAATCCGCATTCCTACTGCTCTCCACAGCATCTTCTAGACAATGGACAAGTCGCGCACACACCGCTTTCCCCACAAGATCTCCTGGTAACCTATCGATAGGTTGTACCACCTCGCTGTATCATTGGCGGACATGAGCCCGGGCACAGTGAAGAAGCTGGGGTAGCCGGCCGGTACTCCTCAAGCGACGATGCGTGAATGGGTCTGTGGCTAGAATACAGGGCAGAAATTTCAGCGGTGTGTGCGGACTAGGATACGCGATACGGGAGATTGCGGAGTGTAGGATTGGCGGGCGGAGAGGTTGTTGTGATGGACTGCGTCTACATGAACCATCATTGCGTATGTTGCCATGTGCTGATGTACGTTCCCTCGTACCTCTCAAGCCATCATAGCCAAATGCTCGTGTGTTGTGACGACGGCTCCCGCAGTTGAACCGGACTCGACAAGTAGCCGCCCTGACTACTTTGAGACGAAGTGGGTACCTGACAGGCGGTGAGCGCACGGTCATACGAAAAGTTGGCGAGGCGAGCGGACCTGCATCATTGTCCAAAGCCTGCGTGAGCGTCCCGATGCTCCGGAAAATCCCTTTCACCTCACTCCACCCTCACCTCACACGACGACCATCGCCATAGTGCGCGAGCTGCCATAACTCGCCCTCTGACGTACCGCGACACCGCACCGCCGACACCCACACAGTCGCAATCGCGTGGGTCGCATGGGAGATCCACGAGGCAACGGAAGGCATGCACGAGACCGCCCCGGCGAGCCACAACAAGACCGCCCACGTCGCTGAAGCCTCCACGCCTGCATCGCGCACCCAGCACCGCCGGTAGCAATGGCCTTCAACTTCAACTGGTCGCCGCTGATGGCGGACACGTCGCGCGCACGCGACATGCTCACCACAGCGCTGAACAAGTCGCCAAAGCCGCCCATTATCGTCGACGACATCATCGTAACCGAGCTGAACCTTGGCACAACACCGCCCGAGCTGGAGATACTGGAGATTGGAGACCTGGCAGAAGACCGCTTCCGAGGCATCTTCAAGATGTCGTATTCAGGCGACGCGTTCCTGACGCTGAAAACAAAGGTCCAGGCAAATCCACTGAAGACGTACCTCTCTGCCAAACCAGACTTCGCATCGCCCCAGCCGCTAGCAGCATCGTCCGGCTTGACGATACCGCTGCAGATTACGTTATCAGACATACGGCTCTCGGGCTTCGTGATTCTGGTCTTCTCGAAGCAGAAGGGCTTGACGCTGGTGTTTAGGAACGATCCACTCGAGTCACTGAAGGTATCGTCGACATTCGATTCGATACCATTCGTGCGAGACTACTTGCAGAAGGAGATTGAAGGCCAGCTACGCGTGCTGTTCATGGAAGACTTGCCGGCCATCATACACCGCTTATCGCTGCGATTATGGTCACCCGAGTTCCAGGAGCTCGAGACGGAAGAGCGGCTAGAAGGCAACCACGATGATACCGTACCCATCGATCCGCTTGCATCACCACCCCAAGACGCCGTCGATGCGTTCGGAAACCCGCTGAACGAGTCGCAGATTTCGGCCTTGTCGCTCGACACCAGTGGCGAGATCCATGCCTCTTTCTCGCAGAAGAATATCCTCCGATTGGCAGCACTATCAGAGTCGCAACACACATTGTCGCTGTTCACGCCTGGGATACGCGACGCTGTCTTTCGCGCATGGGCAGGGCATCCTGACAGACTTGAGACAGGCCTGGCCACACCGGGTCTTACAAGAGGCAGCCTGTCCAGAATACAGTCTACGTTCGACAGCGCAAGATCGGGTGCGTCGTCAGTGGCTTCGGGAAGCACAGGTCATGAGTCGCAGAGCTCACGCCCTTCGCTCACAACATCACATTCCATGTCCGCTGGCCTGAGCTTAGGCGCCAGTCGCTCACGCACTGGTCAAGTACGGAAGCGCAAGAAGCGAGTGGTCGACCTGCGGAAACACAAGGATGGCGACGACTCCGGCCTGTCGACTGAAGCTACCACGCCTCTCCCAAGCACATATGCCTCTGAGACCTCGAGCGTCATCCCGGAGGAACCAGAAGCAGAGACTGAGCTCGCAACACCGCCACGAACACCTGTGAAGCCAGGCCTACAGTTCAACGGCAACCACGGCAGCCTAAGTGTCGGCGAACGAAGCAGGGCACCAGAAAGCTCGGACAGTCTACTACCTGCCGCATCTATTCTTTCCAAGGCCCCGGCACGGTCAAAGTCGACACAGCCGGACGTCTCGCGTCCACCACCTTCCACACAGGTAGAGGACTTCGCCCAAACACCAACGAAAACCCGACATTCAACAAAACGTCCTCCCCTTTCACGCACATCACTTCGACAAGCCCAGCAATCTACCTCGCCGCTTCTCAGATCCCTGTCGTTCGACAAGGTCTCGGCCCTCTCGTCGCCGCCAATAGAAGACCCCGCCAGCTCCGGCGGCATACTGGAACAAGCGTGGATGATGAAGATGGCGCAAGAGATTGCGCGCAAGGTCCAGGAAGAGAAAGACAAGGCCGATCGCCGCACCGGCCAAAGCTCCAGCGCAAAGCGCCCAGCCAGTGGCGGCATCTGGGCCGGTGACGACGACGTCGATGCGCCGCCGGCGTATGTTGCTTAATGATGATGATGAGCTTATGATACATGTTTTTCACGACGGCGTTGATGGGAGGTATATCTGGGCTCGCAAAAGCATTTTCTTTAATAAGGGGCTGTTGTCGTAATGGGATTCCGCAGAGGAGTATTGGGAATCGCGCGCTTGGGATGGCGCGCTGGTATTTACGGTGGTTGGGCGGGGGGCATACGGGGGGTTTTTGTGTGGCGTAATACCCTATATATGGCTGTGCTATCGC
>TARA_R110002003_G_scaffold126_35_pt1 | contig 14901 bp, 9 predicted proteins | sample TARA_R110002003 | Tara Oceans TARA_R110002003 (sample SAMEA4396441) | marine metagenome | biome: Westerlies Biome; feature: [SRF] surface water layer (ENVO:00010504); material: water (ENVO:00002006), including particulate matter (ENVO:01000060) such as... | depth 5 m | reverse complement strand
GCAAAGACTTCGGTGAACGTGGATGACTTGAACAAGCTCGCTGACAGCCACTGGGTGGAGGAGAAACCACCTGTTTCGACATCTTCCAGCTCACCATCGCCGCTGGCTTTAAAGACCTTTACACTGGAGTCTTCTCGTTGGATCAAAACATATGGGTCAGCGAAACTTGCATTGATGATGTTGAGCTCATCGCCAGTTTCTTCATCCTCCATCGGAATGATTTGTATCATGCCAAGTTCTGGATCCACTAAGTTAGTACAGCAGAACCTCGCTTGATATGTCGTGCAGACTTACCTGAGTCATATGTGTGCACGGCTGTTCGCAAAACTTGCACCACCTTGGTCCCGTGAGCCAGCACGCCAACGCTGAGCGTCGAGCCCTCTTCGCGTTCGAAGTCACCCTTATCCGTCTCAGAAAGCTCACTACCATTAACCTCGTACACAACGGTACTCTCGCTTCCGTCGTCGCTAGTTTTAGACACAACCAAGTACTGATCATAATCGACGTCCGAAGAAGCATTAGCTTCTGCGTCCTGTCCGAACTCAGCAATGACACCATCTGGGGCCTGCTTCCTCGCGTGAACAGCCCAAACGCCGCGTGCCGAAGTCAATTCGGTCTGCGCCAACATGGTAGGATGCAACTCGCGATTTAGAGCTGTGATGGCTGCAGCAGCGCCTCGGCCAGTAGAGAGCATAACCTCGCCCTTAGTCAGAGACTCGGTGTCCTTGCCAGGATGCAACACAGCATCTCGTATCGGAGCGACACTTGGAAGGACATCGTGCAGCCTGAATGTGTAGGATCCGGGTGCAGTCGGCTCGGCTGCGGCGGCTGTCACCTTCTTGACGGCAGGCGTGGTATCGTTATAAAGGTCGTCATCGAGGTCCTCGATGTCTTCCTCTTCCGCATCGGACATCTCTTCATCATCCATCCCAACTGTCGATTGCTTGCGTCGTAATTGGTTGGACGTACTGGTCCAGCCCATCAAGACCGACTCTCCGTCTTCACTACCGATGAAGAGCCGTCCGCGCCCCAGATTGCTGGAGCATGAAGCACGAGCCCGAAGAATGTAGCCTCCGTGGTCTTGGTCGACCTTTTGTATAGTCATGGCAGAAACGTTCCGGCCGTCCAGAGTGAAGGTAAGAATGAGTATTCTTCCATTGTTCAGCACCAACAGCACATCACCCGTATCTTGCGATAGTATCTCAACAGCGCATCCCTCTAGATGCAGCGCCAGGTCTGACTGGTCGCTGAGCGGAAACGAAGAGCACACCCGAGCGAACTCGTTGACAGCCACCCCGTTTGTCTTGCCCGCCTGGTCGACGTGTATAATCTCATTGCTGCCCACCAGTAGCGCTCCGCCAATAGGATGTGGCAAGGGCACCACCCGTGAGACGTCATATGGCAGGCCCGACACGGATAAAAGTGTCGTAGAGGCCTTTTGTTCGAGATCGAGGGTGAATACGGTGTAGGTGAGGATGTCCTTTCGGGCCGTGAGAAGCGACGGGGCGGTGGCTCGTGATGCTGCGACGATGCCAAAGGTGGGTTCGCGGTACTCGTGCAGGAAGGCGAGGTGGACGGGGTGGGTCAGAGTGGGATCGAGATTGGTGAGGGGCAATACAAAGGAGGACGCGTAGGGTGTCTTGTGCGCTTCCTCGCCATTGGCACCGTTCGCTGGCCCGGCCTTGCCGTCGTGCGCCTCAGCGTCCGAGTCGTACTCGTCCTCGGCCAGGTCACGCTGGCGGAAGGGCAAGATGGCGAGGTTGTGGGTGCCGAACTTGAGGGCGGCGCATCTGCTGGTGGGGTCTGCCGTCAGGAAGTTGTACGTGTCTTTCAGCTCAGCATCCCACGGGGCAAGACCGGGCAAGTCTGGATTCTCATAGTAGTGTATTGATATTGTATGGAGGTTGTACGTCTCGGGGTCCCACTCCACCAAACTCAGCTTCGCGTCCCGGAATGCCACCAGCAGCGCCTCACCCTTTGACTTTGTGTTCAGCGCCTTTATGCGCGCCAGTGATATGACGGTGCCTGCAAGCGGGAACTCGCCTACCAGCACCAGCTTGGCCGTGTTTTCAGTGCGCTGCAACGGCACATCTGCCGCCTCTGTGTCGAAGTTTGCGGTCGCATTGTCTGCATCATCCCCCGCGCCCGGTGCGACTTCGGTCACTGTCGACCTGAGCTCAAAGACCTGGAGCAGCGAGTTCTTCGCGACAATGAGATTATTTGCGCGCGATGAAAGGAAAGGAAGATTGATGGCGTGGCTGACAGCCGTGGGCGGCGCAATCTCAGTGTAGACCTGCATAGTGTTGAGGAGCTGACGGGCCCCAGCTTATCATGGTGTGAGGCAGCAGCGGTTGGTGAGGGGACAATGCCGCGATGATTTTGTGGTGGAGGACGCGTCAAAGAGGTCGCGATGCGCCGAGACGACTAACCTAGTGCGACAGGAGAAGGGAGCTTGGAGCTTGGACTCGATGTTATGCACGGTCGATCCCCGCCCGCGCAGCCAACGTCATCCTGCTGCTGCGAGTCTGCACAGCAAACAGGCAGGCGCTTCCTCTTATTACCTGGTCACATTGTGGTAATAGACACCAGGGTATGCGATATGTGTCCTTCTCTCATTCAATAGAGGGTCTTGCAGCTAACTTCCTTCCAAGAGTCGCCTTCACCATGGCGCTCATCCAAACCAGCCTCATCTGGGTGGCCTACGCCGTCGCCATCGCCATTCTCCTCGCTATCGCCGCCATCTTCGTCTTCCTGTACCAGAAGCCGAGGGACCGCGCAGCTTCCGTCACGATTGTCTGCATCTTCACCACGCTTGCGCTGCTCGCAACGGTACTTCTCATCCCGGTCGACGTCGCGCTCGTCTCATCTACGTCCAAGTCGAGCCAAGGCCGCAAGAAGGACTGGGCCACGCCGGAAAAGGTCCACGACATCGTCCACACTCTCGAGATCGTCTACTACACGCTTTACTCGCTCGACGCGATCCTCTGCCTGCTTGTTGTGCCCTTCACCTACTTCTGGTACGAGGAGTATGACCAGGATGCGGCCGAGCACGGAGAGCAGACAGTCGGCCAGCGCATCTGGGGTGCCTTCAAGTACACCATCGCCTTCATCGTCTTCGTGGTCATCATATTCCTGATCGGCTTCTTTGTTCCTTTCGCAAAGCAGGCCAAAGACGACAAGCGCCTCGACCTGGACTACTTCAAGCACCTCCTTTCCGAGAACCGTGAGTGCCCTATTCAGAGTCACCGTGCATGGCTAACATCAACAGATGGCGAGCGTGCTCTTGCATTCGGCCTTGGCCTTCTCATGACCATTGGCACCATCCTCTTCGTCCTCTACACTGGCGCCGGCATGGCCCTTCTGCCCGTCGCTATGATCAAGTCTGCACCATACGTTTCGAGCCCTACTCTGGCTGCCAATACCGCCTCCCAGCTTGAGGCTAACCGCGAGCGTCAAAGACAGCTCGAGGACCGCAATGAAGGCCGCGACGGTGGACTGGACGCACGAGACAGGCGCGAGCTTGAGTCTCTCATTCGCGAGGAGCGCACCCTCATCCGCCGCGAACGCCTCGCCGCCGAGTCCAGCGGTGAAGACCGCCACTGGCTCGTAAAGGCATGGATCAAGATCGAGGCTGTTTTCCGCCCACTCAAGCTCATTGGTGGCCTACTCTTGATCGTTGTTGCCTTGCTTATCTTCACGAGCATGCTCATCACCGGCATTGACAAGGCGAAGAACTCCATCTGCGGAGCTCACTGCGGCTACATCCTCGGCCACATCAACATCTTCCAGCCTCTCAACTGGGTCTTGGTCAAATCGTCTAAGGTCTTCCCCATCGACTATGTCCTGTTCCTCCTCCTGGTCCTGTTCTTTTTCTCTGCCTCAGTCGTCGGCATCGCCACTGCAGGTATCCGCTTCCTCTGGCTCACCATCTTCAAGATCCGCAAGGGCCACACATCGCCTCAGGCTCTGCTCTTGGCCACCGTTCTCCTCACTCTCATCACGCTCGGCATCAATTACTCCGTCGCTATGGTCGTCGCGCCTCAGTATGCGACATTCGGACCTCAAACGTACTGCGACCTCTCGACCAACTCCCGCGATGAGATACCTGACTGCTCGGAACACAAGGACTTGATCAAGCCGTGCAGCGAGCTCGCTACGAACCCTACCGCACAGGATGTGTGTACACCATCTGTGCTCAGCACCTTCATCAACCGCGTCACGATTAACTTCCCTTTCTTTGGTGTTGTACTCTTCTGGGCCCAGTTTGCTTTCCTTGGCGTCTACTTGATCGTCTTCGTCACGACACTGTTCAGAGTTCCCAAGATCGACCAGGACCAGGTCGACCGCGACCTCGAGGAGGAGGAAGAGGAGGGCCTGCTTGCAAGCACTGGACGCAGGTTCAACGCTACTTGGCAGGACATCACTGGTCGCACAAAGCAGTCCTCTTACGGTGCGACTGACTCAGGGAACGGCGAAAGGAGTGGCGAAGGCTTGTTCTCAGGATAGTTCGATCACGAGAACTCCAGACATATGGGTTGCAAATTGACGAAGGGATGTAATGAGGGAAGTATGCCGGGCAGCGAGGAAGGAGGTGGGCAAGTAAATATCTTGTGTTCAGTGTATTTTGGTTGCTTTAGTTGATCTTGGTACGGCTGGGTCATGATACCACTAACACACGGCGTTATCGGTCTAGCATTCTTAAGCTGCGTTCATCGTATGGAAAACATCATTTTATAGTGCCACCGTCTCTGCACAATATACACCATCTCCTTACGATTATAGTTACTCAAACTGCTTGGCCTCATTCGCAGGTCCACCCCAACACCACCATGCACAGTACACCCGCCCCCATCACCCTACGCCAAACTCGCCACCAGCGCCGGCAAAACACTCTCCTTCGTGAACGCCCAGCTACTCGAGCTATCCTGCGCCCTCCACGCCGCGCCACTCCAAAACGTATTCCTCCTCCCCTGCAGCCCATACAAATCCGCATAAAACCCCTTCTTCGTCGCCTCCACCCCAACGAGCATATTATACGGACTGTGATTACTAAACGCAACAAACTCGGGCTCCGGAGCAGACACATTGTTCGCCGCCCGGAAGCGCTTCAGATCAGTGAGAATCGCCGCCTGCGCCGCCGCGTCGCTGAGTATCTGCCCCGCTTTTGTCCCGTAGTACACGAGGCTGAGCCGCGGGTTTGCGGCGATGGGATTGACGTTGTAGATTGCGGGCATGGGCGGCAGGGCGTAGGGGGCGGAAGGCGCGAGGTTACGCAGCGTTGTGTTGGGTGGGCTGGCGTTGCGGATGATGGATGTGTAGTAGCCCACGGCTTCAAATTGGCTGAAGAGGCGCAGTTCGGCTTCGTTGGTGTCGAAGTTTGCGAGCGCGGTGGGGGTGGGTGGGATGGTTATGAGGAGTTTCCTAGCGACGATGAGGGTGTGGCCGGTGGGTGTGGCGACGAGCATTTTGACGAAGCCGGAAGCGTCGACGCGTTGGGTGGCGAGGACGGTGGAGGAGAGGAGGAGGGAGTTGGAGGCTAGGAGCTCGGCGGTGGCTTTTTCGAAGAGAAGACTGTTGTCCATGACGGAGCTGGTTTGGAAGTTGTTGATCGTTGCTAAGAGACCCATGGATAGGGTGCGGAACTGCTGCAGTGTGGGGAGTTCGAGGATGTCCCCGAAGGCGGAGGTCAGGCCGAAGATGAACTGAACGGCGTCGGCGATGTCGTACTTTTGGACGAATTGGCCAAAGGGCATGTATAGGTCCTCGGGCACCGGATCGGGGAGGTAGAAACCGCCTTCGAGCTGCGGGTACGTCTGAAGTACTGCGGCGTAGCGCTGCAGAGCTGCGGCCATGGCCGTCTGATTAGCAGCAGGAAGTCCTTGGAGTACCTGTCCGGTCCGAAAATCGACGTTGAGAGAAGCCATGCTAGAAGCGGCGGTGACGTCGAACCGCGTGGTGGAAAGGTTGAATCGGGCAAACCACTCGTAAACAATGGGTTCGTCGTGGTAGAGTTTCACGCCCCTATCGATATGGGCTCCAGACTCCGGATCAATGAAGGTCTCCGTATGCCCTCCCAGACGAGCTTTGCTCTCGATGACAACCACCTTCTTGCCTTGGTCTTTCAGCTGAATGGCTGCGTAGGTTCCCACGCCTCCTCCGCCGACGACCACAACATCTGTTTGGATGACACGTCCAACCTTGTAGGACTCGGCGTTCATATTGTAGGTTTTGTGAGACGTATCAGGCAAAGCGATAACGCGAGGCAAAATCGCCACCGCAGCCGCGGTGAATGAAATTGGGAAACGCATGGTTGTAGAGATGCGAAAACGAAGGAGTGTGGTACCTGAGAAGGTATTGGAAGTCTTCGGCGATGGTTCTCGGTACTGGGGACGCTGTCGGGTTTTGTACAAACCTTACCTGACGCTCAGATGCTCAGTCGGACATCCGCCAATGCTACTTCAGCGCGGGCACTCAAAGTAAGCCCGGATATCTCGGTACTTGTCTTCACAGCTAAGAAGTTTATTACCGCGAACTTTGCTATACTTTATATGCTTAGGTAAAAGGCCCGACATGTGAGATGTTGTGCTGATGCAGCCCGGGCACTCGGTGATGACCTGCAGGTCACTTAGTAAGGCAATGCAAGACATCGGGGACACATCTCTTTTCTCTCTTTTTCATGATACCAAGGATGTGTGTCGATGATGGTGTTGCTTGAAATCTGAGTTGGAATACATCGGCGTGTCTGCTCTTTCGCAATCTCCGTGGAAGCCCTGCCAGCCTTGCCGATCAACAGCTCTTCCCCAGGATAGGCACGGTGCATCAGCGGACTTTTACCGAGCCAATGATAGAATGTGCATTGCTCGGCCAAATGCGTCTCTACTGACAACGGTGTGGTGACCTTGAATGACCTGGGAGGGCGGTTTCACTCATTGCAGAATGCAGATCTCGGCCGAAGCAGAATGAGATAATTGGAAGGCCAAGAGGGGTGATGCGATACGTGCTGATGCTCTCTTACAGCAGCACAAGTCACAGCTTGCGAATGAAGTCGAGAGATATCTGTTGATGGGTGCATGCGCAAGGATTGCGGAACGATTATTGAGGTCCCGAGATGGTAGTCCGGCAGAGGTTGACGAGCAGGTTTCTAAATGATGTTTTTGGGGTCGAAAAGATTGCGCAACACTTTCTTCGTCGTCCCAACCCAGCGGAAACGAGGAGTGAAGGGCGGAACACGTGGACTGTGGCGGAAGTTGTGCTATAACTTCATTCAGCTAGCGCTAGCGCAACCGTGAAGGTGGAGCAGGTAGAGAAGGAACACTGAACAACAGCCCCTGCAGGTAGAACTCAAAGCTAACTTCATCTTCTTTCTCATTGTAGCTTATTATAAACATCACCTTTCTCGCGCTCGTCAAAATGGCCTTTCCATACGCTCCTCCGGGGGTACGGTTCCCGTCTTCAAGCGCCGCCCTGTTGTTGCACGATTGCTAGCAAGACTTCATCGAGTGCACGTGCGGCACCATCACAATGGCACTGTGAATGTCAAGTCGTAGACATATATTATAAATTGGGGCTGATCTAGATTAACTTGAAAACTCCACCGTACAGATCGGATGGTGTTTATGATGTGCCGCACCTCTCGAGCGCATGGTCTCCCTTTGCTCCTGGCTGACAATTCTCGATGGAAAGCGATCTATCATTCCCGCCTGCAACAACTCTCTGGGCTCAAGGCCCCACGTAGATTATGGATTCACAAAAGATACACCATGTCTAGCTTTTGAAGGTGCCCCTTTCGATCGATACTGATCGAGCACGCAGGAAAACGCGAGGCATCAGAAACCCATCGTCGCTATCTTCGGTACGCCTGGCATGAGGCAAAAGAAGGCAAATCAGGTGCAAGGGGCCTTCCCTGATAGTTTGCAAGCGCACTGGCCGCTCCTGGGAGCTTGCGGTGGCCCAAATGCGAATCCATCATCTCCGCCGGGACTTTCTCGCCGGGACGCTGATACTGGGCCCAACGTTCGGTCATTGTGCCCATAAGGCGTTCCGGGAAGATTCAACGCGATATCACGGTTCATATCGACCCTGTCATATAACTCTTACTGCGCTTGCGATGGGAGCTTAGCACGTGTTCCTTTACTGCTCGCAGTGGAATTGGAACCCAGCATCCTTCATCCGTAGCACACCGATGAAGAGACTTGTGGCCTATACGATCTTCGGTGCGGCAATTCATCGACGTCAGAAGACACGAATAGAGTTTGTGGCGATAGGAAGGAAACCCTCGAGCATGGCCGGTGAGCGGAGCGGGAAACGCTTCTTGAAGGACGTCTTCGGATAAATCGGTGGCGCTGGTGTTCCCTGTATTGTCGCTCTAATTCCCACAGTGACGAGGGCTCGGAGCCTCTGACTATCACCGCAACATGCGCGACGCCTTTGTGAGTTCATGGGACGACGGGCGATAAGCAGCTCTTATGTCGGCAAGCGCCAAGTTGCAAGCTGTTATGTGCCATATATCACCAGTTTCGGGATGGCATGGGTGTGGTGAGGGATCGTCTTCTCTGCCTAATCTCACAATGTTTTGGTTAGCATGTTACAGAAACCTTTCCAGTCTCGCCGTCTTGGTAGGTCGAAACGCGAAGTTATGGGCTGACAATAGGCCACTTTCCCCCAAAAACAAAAGTGTTTCCCCGCAGGATTTTCAAAATCTTTTTGGAGTTCGTGAGCGGCCCGAGCGCCTCGTCTTTCGATCCGCTATACTAGGATGCCGCCTCCCGTCTGGCCTCGCGCGAATGTGCCTGTCAGATTCATAGCACTGCTCAACATCGCTCGTAGAGATCTCGCGTGGTTATACCACTGTTCTTTGTCATTGACCGAACAAACTCCTCAGTACACGCAGTCTTTACCTTCAGAGTAAGAAATGGAGCGCTCAAGCATCGTGGCGCCAGTGCACATTGGTCGGACGAGCATTTGTAGATGAGGGTGCGAGTGCGACATCATCACAGACATATCGCGAGGGAGAAGGCTCTCAGTGAGAACAAACGTTGGGCTGATGACGCTCATATAGGATACTTCCCCAATCGCTCCGGCGCCATTCCTTCCGTCACCCTACTCGAATTGCCTCCTCTCCTTGCCGCCGGCGGCAATTTACCGAGGCTTCTGCCAATCGTACCACTGCGTCCACACCCAAACAACCGAGTTCGCCCGCTGTGACATCCTGACTGCGCGGCAGTCACAACGATAATGCCTGGTTGAGCTGCAGGAAGCAGTTGGCTTATTTTGACGACAACTCAGAAGCACCAGCTCCGCAGCTGGATAGCGAAGCAGCCTATGGTCTCTACTTAGATCAGAAACGAACCTGTCCTTCATTGTGCATCTACACATTTCGCTGCGTCCGTATGGATAACTACAATTCATGTTGTTGTGGTGAGTGCTTCAACCATACTGCTATGAGTAGGATGATCTGCATTCGCAGGGCGCGGGAAGGGCGTTATAGACACAATATTGAGCGGTATTGGAGAAGTGATCCGCTTGGGGTCCACGTTCGCCCAACACTCGTGGCCTCGACTATGGGAGATTATACAGGATCGTGACGATGCTTGCCGACCACTCAGATAGCTGTCTTTGTCCTCCGGGTAACGTACCGCCGCCAGCGCAGATGATCTTTGTTAGCGTGATCGGCAACAATTTGACTTGGAGTGGTATGCTGCAGTTGATAGTATGAGGAAGCAGTGGCTACGTCCTACTCACACATTACACAGAAAACGGAAGAGAGAGCATATAAGGTGCCTTGGAGGTCAATATTATCGTAGATTACCATAACCAGTGTTCCGTGCCAATAAAGCCCCTCCTGTCTCTACGCATGTCGTACCCTTCAATCGAACTCGTCCGAGATGTAAGACAACCGACCGATACGATCTAGTTTCCGGCCCATGGATATCCTGTCACGGCGGTGAACTTCCACAGAAACGACCATGCTTGTTGATCGACAAGTACCTTCTTGCCGTAAGCTTGAAAGCAGGAATGCTTGGCTGGTATCTTACCACACTAATTGGGACACTTTTGAACACGTTCAGACGTCAAGGGCTCGTACTTTGTCCGCCTGAAGTATGGTGGCCTGGAGTGGCTGTCGTACTGCTACCTTGAGCACCTATATTCCCGCTTGCCTGAGCAGCACTTGGGGAACTAGGGTGGGGTTGACTTGTGACTGAATTCGCGTCTGGTACGCACTCGTCCTCGAAGGCCGCTGTGGGTTATAAGCATATACCTGACCACTACCACAGACGAACATACGAACGGAACCAAGACCGGTCATGATGAGAATCCTGTAGCCGGGCATCATGCTAGTCTTCACGGGCGCGCGGGATCACTCCTCACAAGATGAACGACACGGCGATGCCCTTCGAGTCTTCGAGGCGTGGTATAAACACAGTAATTTTGTCATTTGTGCTCTGTGGGAGGCTGTCGAGAACAATCTCCTATTCCTAATGCGGTTGGTTGCATCTTGTCGCGTGGACGGGGACTTGATGGCGCGTCCGGAAGCAAATAGAACCTACTGGCAGCCTGCGATCTGAAACTCGTAGGATAAGAGCAAAACAAGGGCTAAACAAAACTTTCCTTCTGGCGACACAGCTCCTCGGCAGTTCACCGCCACAGATTTAAGATATCACCCGCGATTTCGCGCTCAAACTTGATAATAGCATCGTTGGATAACGTAGTCGTGGCATCGCTTCGCACGGAATCAAACGATATGCGGATTCCCCAGGGATCAGCGCAACAAATGACCAGAGTGGTAGCGTTCCTGGGCCTTGGACGCTGGTCGAAGCGGTGTGCGCAGCACGCGGGGTGACCGGAAATTTTCATGACGTTTTGAGGCGCTGGCTTGCATAACGTTCGTTCCTGATGAGGCTCTTTGGCTGACAGCTGCATGGCACAAAGCGTGCACAATTGGAAGGTAGCTGTGCGACCAGCGCACAAAGTGTGAAGCATTCGCGATCAAGACCCATAAGTATCTAAAAGAAGAATACCAAAAACGACAACGACTCGAGCGAGTTAATAATGAGAACAACCAAGACGAGAGAGATAACTACAGTGAGGCGACGGGAGGGGACGTTGATAGCCGCCTCACCGTATATGGTTAAGAACGAAGCTAAGCGCACGCACCTGAGCAGACGCGCCCAACTTCCAGGCTCCAGCCCCTTCCTTGTCTCCTCTTCACAACATCATGTCACGTACAACCACAATCATTGCTCGTAGAACCCACAAATACAGCTGCCACCGCGTAAAATGCAGCCGTAGCCGCGAACACCTCGCCGCGAGTAGGTTTACCGGACAGTAGCCATAGGAGAAGGGCGAAAATGGTACCGAAGATGCCGATAATGCCAATGCGGGTACCCAGAGGACGGACGAATGCCAGCACCGCGATTGTCACAGCTAATAGAACTGATGCGAGCAGGCAGCTCAACATGTCCATTACCCCCACTATGCGATCGAAGGGCGTGTTGCTCGGTCCTTCCTTGCCAGTTGCCTTGGTACCATGCACGATCGACCGCCATCGACGCAGGACACACCTCTCAATCCATGGGCTTGCGTCCAGAAAGCGTCTTGTCAGAAGATCTCCACATGGTGTGGTTCGCCAGACGCACGTGTCAGTTTCATCTGGATCGCCCCGATACAATTTGGCATCCTCGCCTGTTGGAACGAATTTATCGTCGTCGAAGATTGGCTTGGAGTCCAATCGCGTCCATGCAGCCACTTGCTTCGCATTGAACACGTTCTGTGTTGGCAGATTCATGACTTGCGCGCTCATACACAGAGTCCCACCTGGTGCAATGTCAGCCAACCTCGTCCGCCTATCACGCCGCGCAGACTCACCATATTGTACCAGAGCCTTATCATAAGCACTCCATGCATCATACAGTGGCTTGTGTGTTAGGTCTTGGTCTGAGAACTCCTTCTTGATGGCACTCTTCGAGCAGTCTAGTACAGTCTTCACGCCGACACCTGGCAAGGCCCCAAGCTCCTTGTTCAAAGCCGCCAAGCATTCTCGCAGCTCACCAGTATCGTCATGGACTTTCTTGGCCCAGAACCCCCCAAAACGGCGGAAGCGGCCAAGCTCCGGAAAGGAGGCGATGTCTTTGTAGAACGAACTGTACCCGTGGGTAGTGGTCGTTGTTGTCGACATCCCGGCCGCGGTCTGAGGTTGTGGCTCGCTGCTGACGAGGTCGGCTAATCCGATTTAGGTATCCCGTGGTAGAAGAAAGAGCAGAACTTTGGAAGAGGCACGAAGCTCGCCGAGGTGCAAGAGCTCACAAAGGTGATGAAGAGGACGAAGGCATATCTCACGCGACATCCGCAAGCAATATGTCGAGCACCCAGTCACACACGGTCTGTAAGGGGCGGCGGCAACTGGAGAACCGTTGCCCACGTCGGCAAAAGACCTGAATCTAAAGATACATGATCGATATCACTGGGCCTCAGACCGCAGAATGCTTCAAGTCGAGCGCTTGCCATTGTTGGCTTCCAGAGAGCCCGGGGCGCATTTCCTTGTTGTCGCAACCTCGTCTGCTCGCTTCGCGCTATCTCGGCAAACCCAATCGCAGTATCGACCTAACTATGTTCCTTCGGTCAAAAGACCCAGACTATGCGCAACAATCTCATGAATCTGAGGCTACACCCTCGATAGCTACGGAGCTGGCACAAATGCGAGACTATTGAGCACTGAGCACCGTCGATGTCGAGGTTGCTGCGGCGTGGCACCGATGTCACTGAAACGAGCGATTGTCATCGGTGCGAAAACAACGAAGTCAGATCCAATAGCTACCCTCCCAAATCTGAAGCACCTATAACGGCCCGCACCACATGCCGGACGGGCCGTTAGTGAGTGTCGCACAGATGGCTCAGCCTTACTGCACATCAGCCTTTCGATGCTGATGGTGTGCAGCGCGGCAGCTTGATTAGCCCCAGTATTTGATTCGGGAATAGCAACTATGCAGAGCCGTTCCAATTCGTCCGTACACAAACAGCGAAGGCAGATCCAGTAGCCACCCTCCCGAACCCACAGTTACCTATCATGGCTCGCGGAAAATGCCGTCCGACCCGGTTCGTATGTCGCACAGATGGCTCAACCATACTGCGCATCAGAATGTCGCTACTGATGGTGTGCAGCACAGCAGCTTGATTAGTGGTAGCATTCGGTTCGCGACGAATCTCTGGGCGGCGAAGCAGGGAACTCGTGCTTTCGCTTTCGATCAGCTCTCCAAATATCAACAAGCGCGCGTCTCGACTTCAGGGTTGTCTGACATACATGAACGACTCAGGGGTGAGTTGATGGTGTTTGGAAGGTGTTGCAACTGCTACGACCCAAAATTGAGCATAAGCAGCACAGGTCACATTTCCGTGCAAGAGAAGCCGAACAACAGCCCTCTAGTCGTCGAATCGTGTATTTAGCTATGCCTCTAGAAATCGCCTAGTGGCTCATCCTTTCGGGAACAGCTCATCTATACTTTCCCTCAGAGTATTCCGGGCACTGGGGCAGGGGCTGAAAGTACACGAGGGACTCCTGGCAGAGGTTCAGAGCCAATTGCGTCCCAGTACAAGCAAGAGGTTCAGGCAGCAGATGTCCTGAAGTTGCATCAGCTTGTGGTAAAGATAGTATGGTCGCTCTGTCGGGGCCTCAAAGTCGCTATGTCTTCTTGACCACGTCTCAGACCAACTTTCCGGTTATGACGACGTGCTTAGATGTGCTTGGCATTTGCTCGTGTCTCTCATGCTTTCCGCCGAAGATCAGTATGCTTCGAGTAGGTTTAGGTTCAGTTTCAAAGTGCTTCTTATTCACGTTCACGAGTATAAGCTTGTTTGGACACGAACATCCCCTACAATCTTACCGATATAGCAACACTAGACTCTACGACATTTGATGCTTTTACACACAAGGGGAGGATACCAAACCGCGTTATCACTGTGTCTCAGAACTTAATCCTCTGGGGGTGGTCAGTATGCCCCTCCCTTTTGCCACACAAAAGGCCGACGTCGTGACAGGTGATGTGATCAGGTACGCGGGGTGATTCGGCACCTGAGGTACTTGCTGCTCAACGGACAGGGCATACTTCAATTGAACCTGAATGACCGAGACACTCCTGTGCCTACTAGTGCACTCTACTCATGCCAGCGGCGCAGCACCCTCGACCCGCTTTATTATCTTCTATACTTGAGACGTAAAGGTCTGCATTAAAAACTACAGCCATGAACTCCAGTGTGACTCATCAAGTTCAGCTTCCGAAGAAGGTAAGAAGTCATCTTCAACCATTGAGCGCACAAAGTCTCGCCAAGAGTCAGATTCCTTACGGAGTTCCTCTCGGTCAATGACAGTGTCAGAGCGCGCAGCCATGTTGGTCGTCCCTTTATAAGACCCTGTCCCAATGGTCTTGCCATCTGCATCGCCGTCCGCGTTCTTCACGGAGCGTGCAACCTTCTTCAGCGCGTGATCATATGCATCTTGTGCTAAAGCTGCCGCATCTTCGTCGGGCGTGAAATACTCAAGCTTGTCCTGCAGCTGTGGGGTGGGGTTACTATCTGGGAAGCCATCTACGCGCCTTGTGGTGTTGGGATCCCAGCCGAAACCGATGAATGGTCTTCCTTTGCTTTGGTTTTGCAGGATGTCGTTCCACTGCACAAGGATTTCTGGGCGCTGCAGCACGGAGTAGATGACGACGCTGTGGTTCCAGTCTGCCATAATCTTGCCCTCATGATCGAAGTGACGCGCAATGTGGTTAAAATGTTCTGTCCAGTTGGTACTGAAATGATAACAGAAGCCACAACCCCACCCAGTCCTAGCTCTGCGCAGTCTCCTCGCTCCCCGAACGTGTTGCTTTTCGGCGCACCTTGTTTCTGTAGAGCAAGAATCGCAGC
>TARA_R110002003_G_scaffold175_4_pt1 | contig 14904 bp, 15 predicted proteins | sample TARA_R110002003 | Tara Oceans TARA_R110002003 (sample SAMEA4396441) | marine metagenome | biome: Westerlies Biome; feature: [SRF] surface water layer (ENVO:00010504); material: water (ENVO:00002006), including particulate matter (ENVO:01000060) such as... | depth 5 m | reverse complement strand
TGGAGAGATCTGGGGATATTTGCTGCCTTTATTGGAAGCAACTTGATCATTCTCTTCCTTGCTGCGAGGTATCTCAACTTCAATCGACGATGAACGCGTTCTCCATCGACGTGGTCCCTGTTGGGTCCGGTTGCGGCAATGCAGCAGCGACAGTCCCGCACCGAGGATTGTGCAAGCTCATAGTCAACCGTGCCGCCCTCCAGGATGACTCTTAGTCTCGTCCTCTTCCATACTGTGAGCTAGCATCGATTTCCAAAAGCTATGCGTTTCGACTTCTACTATTTGCCTCGGCGCAACTCTGCACATAGACGAACTGGGCAATCATCGGTGGCGTTTGTTATTTACCAGCATTTCTGCATCCACTTGCGCGCTGCAAACTTCTACGATAGTACATAATATACGTTTCTTCTACACGATCTTCCTGCCTGAGAAGTGACATAGATCTGTCCCCATCACGTTCTCTTGACGCAAAAACAATGCACTTTCCCTGTCTCACACTCTCTTTCAATTTTTAAGCACGTCTTGTCACTTTTCGCATTGTCACGCCTTCGCCTTGACCTTGCGTAAGACACAGTCCTTGCTGCGCCGTTACGTTGTCTTGTACATTGTGCGCAACTACCTACCCTCCTCTTCTCAAACACTCCTGAGTACACGTTCCTCATCGTATTTCCAAAAGAAAAACCTCGCTCAAACCAAAAGCACCAACTCGCAATATGGCTCCAGCAGCCGACATACCCCAAGCAACCACCCTCACGCATACAGAACACGTCTTCCAAGCCGCTGCTTTGGTATACCCATCCACCGCGCGAAAGCAGCGCCGCACAGCGACCGCGACGCAGACACGCGTGGTTACGGTAACGCTAGCAGAAGATATGCCCTTGTCGAGAGGCTGGGAGTGGCCTTCGCACTCACACTCGCCCCGCCCATCCACTTTGATTTCCAGCGTGAAAACAATCGCAAGCACCAACTCCCCGCCCTCATCCTTCGACACTGGAACATCTAGACACTCTACCTATCCTCGCCCCTCGCCGCCGACGTTCTGGTATCCGGAGACTATCGTGCCACGAGCCGCTTGGCGGGATTCGACTACCTTGGGAACCGTGGATGCGCGTGGGCGTTGGTTTTTACCATACGGTCTGTTAGCCACCATTTTTCTCGTTGTCTTCCTCGGAGCTGTCTGGACACTTCTCTCGAGGCTGAGCACGTTTCCACCACAGCTATGGAGATGGTCACGGTCGACGCGCGAGGAGCACCAGCACCGTGGTTGGAATGCGGCGAGGAAGGATAGGAGACCGCTCGACAAGCCGTCGAAATACGCACCTGAGTCACCTTCAGCATCGAGTACGAGCTCAGACGAACCCGGGAATGAAAGCGGGATATCGACGGCATCAACCGCAGCGCCGACTCCACGCATTGCCTTCTCTGATCACGATGGTGTGGAGCTTACGCTCCGCACGCAACATCGTCGCCAGGTGTATAGGACGGGAGATCGAACATGCACTGCGCAGCAGCGCTCACGGTCCACGCCGCCAAGTGCGATGCGTATGGCGTTCGAGCGGGGTCAGGCGACGGCGCCTGCGAATCCGTTTCTGCGACCGCCGTCAGATTCCGAGGACGAGGATGGACAGGTGTCTGGAGAGAATGATGGTGTTCGATTGCAGCCGCGAAGTTCGACCGAATGGCTAACTGCCCGCGCCGCATTCTTCGCTCCCACTGACACTGCTACTCCCACGTCTCCCTCACCGTCACAATCACCGTCTCCATCACCCTCTCTCAGCACTCCGAATTGTTGCCCAATCATCCCCGTGTCCAATCTCACAAGGGGCGAACTCGACACCGTGGACATCGAAGCGCTCGAAGCTGGGACCGCACCGTTGACACCGCGCCGGCTCACGCTGTACCCGTACGGTCATCAGAAAAGTAAGAGCTGGGCCGACATGGGATTTTCCAGGGTTGAGGATACGGTAAATGGGTGGGTGGGCAGTCTGGCTCGGTGGACGGATGACATTGGTGGGGATGAGGGGTTGTTGCTGCCGATGGTTAGGGGGGATGGGATGAGGAAGGGGGTGAAGGTTGAGTAGGAGAGAGGGAGCGCGAGGTTGGATGGAGATTTGATCCGCGGACGGGTCGAGGAAGAATATCACGATACGGGGAGGGACATGATTGTGCTGGAATGTGGATACTTCAGAACCAGAAATGAATTGAATTGAATCGAATTGGTATCATCCACCATTGCCCAAACGCCAAATATGCCATAGGCTTTTTGTATGAAGTTCCGGACTGACTTCATATATTGAGGTTGGTCTTCAGTATCAATTGCGCTGCTTTACTCCAGTTCGCCGTGATGAGTCTGTCAGCCAAAACGTCGCCGACTTTCTCAGTCAGACGTTCCCTTAGCGTCTCGAGATCGGTTGTACCGTTCGCCATGTTGTCCGGACTTGTTGACACGAGCCCTTTGAATCCGCCCATGAAGCAATCGATGACCCGCTCAGCGTCCGCCTTTGTCGATTCACTCTCAAGGCTCGGCTTCAAAACATCCTTGTTGTAGAGGGATAGATTCGGCATTATGAGCATTTGAAATCCTTCAGGACCTGTGATCGAGGCCAAGGCTCGCAGAGCACCGTAGTGCGTGGCGAGTGGCTTTTGGAAGTCCATGAACGTCTTCAAGCACGTTCGCGCTATGCGGGACTTAAGACCTTGGTTCGATGCGGAGCCCTTTTCACATATGCGACCAAGAATGGAGGCCGCGAGACCGCGAAGGTCGAAGTGACTAAAGGAACTTGATCGATAGTCGCTCAACCCGTTGCCATTGAGTGTTTCTGACGAGGCGGTGGAGGATGGCTGTTGGGTCCCTGACCCGAGATTCTTCCCAACGCAGCAGGTCAGCACTGGCGGCACCATGTACGCAACATAGGGATCCAAGTATATTGCCTGGTTGTCGAGTAAGGCTAGCGTGGTGTTCATCATCTGGTGCAGTACGAAGAGGTTCTTCATGCTGTGTGTGACCTTCTCGGCGACGAAGCTCAAGAGGTACGTCGTCAGTTGATGGATGCCCGGTTCTGTGCGGATCGCGGCGAGCGCGGCGTTCTGCCACTCGATGTTGGTCTCGTCCGTGAGCGCGCTTGACAGCTTGGCGAACAGCTCCTGCGACTCTTTGGAGAGGACATGTTTCACGAGCGGCTTGACGTTCACATTGTCGAGCCCGTTGGCCGCGGCGAGGTGCGGGTTCGCATTGGGCCCCTTTGGTAACAGGTCGGCGGTGTTTGTGGTCGGGTTCTGCGGTATGGATGGCTGGACGCCTTCGACAGCAAGCCAATGCGCTGGATCGGGTTAGAAATTGAGTGGTGAGCAATCAGCAGGGGCGGATGGGGCGCATACCTGTGAACGTGATCTCGCGTGGCACCTTCGGAAGCGGGGCGTTGATGAGCTTCTCGAAGTCGACCTCCTCGTCCTCCACATAGTACAGCGGCTGGCCGGGGCCCAGTGAGGCTTCGCCAAAGCGCAGCGGGCGGGTGGATTCGTAGCCGTACAGCGGCTCCACATTGAGCACCTTCAGGGCGTGGGAGATGTCGTGTGTGCTCAGCGTCGTCCGCTTCCCGTGTCGCATGAACTTCATTGCCTCCTCCAGCACCTGGGCCAGGCGAAAGTCCACGTCACGGGCCAGCTCCTCGACCACGTTGTCGGCAAGTGAGGCGATGCCGACCGACTCAGCGACGTCGCGCACATTGTCGGGGTTCCAGACTGAGGACATTGTTGGCGGGCGCAGTGCGAGGTGTGAGCTGTAAACGGCGGCGTGACGGCCGCTGGGCGCTGCTCGTTGAGTGAAGCGGGTGGGGAAGGGAGCCGATGGGAAGACGGGGAGGGTGTCACTAGGCGGGTGGTGCAGAGCTGGTGGGTGTGACTGCCAGCCCTACAATCAGGTCCGGCACATGTCGACTTTGCGCGGAAACTCCCTGGGCAGCTGATTGAGAGGTGGCGCAGTCCGGGTGGTCACGGTGAAGGTGAGCCAAGGTGGTGAGGGTGAGGGTCAGGGTCAGGGTGAGTGCTGCTTTGCGACTGCTGCCCTCACTCGCTCAAAGGAAGTCGCGATGGGTGAGCGGTCGCGTCACTCTTGGCGCGCGACCCTTTCAACGTCCGAGCGCCAACCGCGAGCTCCCCGTCATGACCACACGTCGTCGCCCCTTCTCACCGATCTTTCACACCGATGGTCGCGGATCGGATACGCGTGCTGCATCTACCCAGCTCCAGGTTCTTTCCCGGCACCTTACATGGATGCTCATATGTGCTCTCCAGCCCAGCGGTTTGCTTCACTGGGTGCACACAAACAAGTTGCTCCTCCAGTCAGCACCGCCGGAGATAGCAAAGCAAAGGATACTGCTTCGCCTGGCAGGAAGCGATTCCGAGGGTCTTACTTGCCGCCTATTCATCGCGAATCTCGCGGGCTAGAAACGCCGTCGGACAAACTTTCTCTTGCTCATCCAGGTACACTTCGCGAGGGCTCGCGCCTGGCAGACCGCCATTTCCAACCTCCCTTTGAAGCAATCGTCCTAGACCTAGTATGCCTTCTCATGGACAGGTCGCCTGCAGTATCATCGTTCCAGCAAATCGTGCGTCTACACTTGTGCCTACCCCTGCTCTTTGTCGTTACACCGGACGGTCTCATATCTCTCACCCGACGCCACGTTGTTAGCCGTCGCTGGCGCGTGTGAATCGTAGAGCTAATATCCAATCTTGCTTTCGGGGAAGGCTTTCCTCTGCCGGTCGTACACCCCCCTCGCGAAACCAGTATATCATTCCAGTTGTGCTTCTTCTGACTTAGCCCTGTTCAAAGCCACCCGTCTACCCGTACGGGCCGTTGCAAGTCTGCTTGTCCTGAGCCAGTCTGAATGAGTTTGCCAGCGAGGCATACCGCCCTGACAGCCACTTGTTAAACCCTGATCACAGACTATTTAACGTCGAGCAACGACATTAGCGTTTCCTCCAAATCATCCTTCTGACTTCTTTGTACTGCGCCTCTTCTTCCAGACACTATCTTCGGACCTATTTGCAGTCACGACCACATCTTCACATCGCACTGCCTCGACCAAACGAAACCAGCGATCGACATGGCAATCATGAGCGACTCATCGAGCACGGGACTCATGAACCCGAACAAGATGGACGCCTCAGGCCTCCCTTCGGCCTCTCTACCGAGTCGAGACTGCTCAAGAGACGACCCTCCCTCCCCTCCACCGCAGCCTCCACCAAGCCCAGCCAGCTGGAGTCGTCTGCTACCGGCAAGTAGGATCGCGCCAGTCGCCCGTGTTTACTAACACCACGCTAAGCTGGAGTCCCTTGCGCCGCTTGATCTCTAAATCCGGGGTACTCCGTACATCGCAAATATTAGGTGATTCGATCCGTTCCATATAATACGCATGATCTGACCTTGCTTGTTCAGATTTGGCCTTAGGCGCCTTCCTCTGGTCAATTCCTTACATCGTTCCTACAGCCTATCAGCAAACGACTCTTTCGTCTTGTCGGCCCTATGTCGGGCCCCAAGGATTGCTGCATGCGAAGGATTTTTGGATTTCTCACCTTCATTCTTCTACACGAAACTTGCTTTCGCGTTCATTAGCATCGCTACTACTTGTATGCGGCCTTGTGTTAGAATTGACTCATTGGAGACTTTTCAGATCGGAAGCCGTAGGGTTCACTTTACATTCACGAAGGGTCTTTGGCCATTCCAGCTGTTAGGTTTTCGTACATCATTTTGGGCATCGGATTTAACAATGTACAACCCATTTTCTGACAATCTGGTGTACGTTCGTCGCGTGCGTGATTGTTACTGAACAGCAAACACGAATATCGATACACGTTCAACAGGGTGACACAAAAACCCGAGCTGGAGGATACGATCTGCGGAGAAAAGTGCCGTAAGCAAATGATTGATTAGATAGAGACGATGCATTTCACTATATCGCCACCTTCGTCTGTCCTCGCCATGTCTGCTCGACTTCCTGCTCTCCTGTTGAATTTATTCCTTAGCGATAGCCTAGAGCAGCTCGACACACTATGAGATGATTTTGAACCTAGCTCAAGCAAGCATTGAATATTCTTTGCGCTGATAACAAGTACCTGAATAGCGTCCATTTGAAATATTGACCTTTGAGTACATCAACACGTTAGCGCCAATGTTCCAGCTCCTGCTTTCACATGAACTCTCTAAATAGTGTATTCGATCTCAGTCGCTCCAGTTTCCTGCATTGCAATCATGACGCACGGTCCCACTGTAAAGCGTCGCTTACTGGACAAGCACTAGTGCGCACTAGCGTCCCTGGCTTTTCCATTTTTGAAACCTGCGCGGTTCGACCACACCACTTCAACATCAACCCACACTATCGGCTCGACGTCGATACTCACTACACGCTGTGAACCGCCACTCGCTCTGCATACGTACAGCAGTAAACAGGCGGTGAGATAATTCGCCACGAATCCCCCCACCTGCGGCTGTCTGCCTGTCGCTTGGCAGTGCCCGCATCGGTTGACCCACTTAATCCAGAGGGCAAACACCTCTCTTCTTCTACGACCATTGTTGACCTAACAACACTAACCTGTCATAATACTGCGAGATCCGTCGACAGTGCAACAATATGGCGGGCAACACGACAACTGGCCATGCTGGAGGCGACGCAACCGCTCGCATCCTCGAATGGTATTCTAGGCTCTACAGTCGCCGGGTCGACCTTGTAGGCGACTTTGCAGGAAGCGAAAGATTTCTTGTACACGGCGAGTCGCTGTTACTGCAGTGCTTCAGCGACAGACAACTCGACTTTGATCCGGGGTACCAGTTATTGCATGCGTCTTACGCAGTCGAGAAATTCCTCTACGGTTTAGTATCGCGGCGATGTAACTTCCACATCGCCTTCTTCGATGATGATCAGGATCTTTGTGTTCCTCAGGGCGCCTCACCGGCGACCCGCGAGAAGTATCTTCTTGCACGAGCCGCCATTATCCGTCACCTTCAAGTCAATCTACAAACGAGCCATTCCGATATTGAAGTAAACCGCTTCTCATCAACGTCATCCGATACGTTCGCCGACTACCTTCGAAGTACCGACATTTATTTCGTGCTTTGTCATGACGGAGCGTCGGTCAAGGACCTCCGAAAGCGAGCCCTTCTGCAAAAAGAGCTGGACGTTCTCCAGGATGAGGAAGCTAGTTTGAATGACCGTCAGAAGACATACAAGTCATCTTTCCGTACCCTCATTTACGGGTTCATGCAGCGAGGCTACAGCACCGCCCTGATCAACGGTCTCGAATGGCAAGACACCAAGGTTATCACAACGATTCTCGAACACTCGCGGAAGATGGACATTGTAATACCAGTAAGTGTGATCCTAGTGCTTGCTATTTATGAAGACCTATCAATCACATTGTACTGCCTCTTGTTCTACTCGAAGACTGCGAGCTACGAAAGGTTCCGCAGGACGAATAAGCAGTGCCACAACTTCGCAGGTGCCACTGTTCCGGCTAACTCGAATTCAGACACCGAAATCTGCAGAGCAGACCCCCGTGATCAATCCTGAGCACGTGCGAAAGGCTTTGCAAGTAGTTTCGAAATCAACTGGGCAGTCCTCCTTGACTGAGCGCGAATACCTGACGGTCCTCCTCGCTGCAAAGCTCGCCTCCACGGAAGACGAGGAAGAGCTCATTACCGCCCTGCTCAATCAGGCGGCATTGCTCTCAGAGATTAGTATCTCTGACCGTCACCTGGATTTACATGAGATCTCTGAGGAGGTACAGGAGTTCATGATCACTTTGGCCCAGGAGGCGCGCAAGCTTATCAGCTCACCAGCATGGAGCGACGAGATCAAAGCATGCAGTACCACCTGCGACATTGCAGATCTCATTGATGGTCGTCTTCTTGCTTACTGTGTGCAACACCCCTCGAAAACAGCGCGTTTTGAACTTTTGCGCAAAGCCACGGCAGATCTTAGTGGAGAAGATATTCCGGATCTCTCCAGCGAAGCTTCATCTGAGATTCCTGCTACAGACAAGAGCAATGGAGCAGGCGCAGCCTCATACTCGCTCCTGCCTTTCTCCGATCCCGTGTTCGACGAACACCTCAAACCCATCCAGTTAGCTGTGAGTAAGTCGGGAGGCAAAGCTGACCCCACTTCGGCAAGCATATTCCGTGAGGTATCTCACTGGCATAACGCCAAGCGTCCGATTGAGCAAAAATCGAAGAGTCAGCTGGAAAAGGACCCGAAAATTGCGAAAAAGGCACTGCGTCGGAACCAGTTCTTCATGGCCGAGATGACATCGTACGCAGCTAGCTTGACAAATGCAGTTGGGAAAGTGCTCGAACCGGAGACGATCACCATGGGCGACAAAGTGGCGAAACTGCCACCTTCTAAAGCGGAGAATTCCAGACCCAAACAGCAGTCGAAGCAAAGCAGCAAGAATATCAATGCTGCCAAACAAGCTATGTTAGCGGACATCGCAGCAAGCTCCAAACGCAAAGATGAAGATATGGCGAAGCAGCTGTATCAGGCCTGGGGCGTGTATTGCGAGGGCCTTGAAAAGCAGACCGATCTGGCTTCGCGTTACAACAAAGCAAGACAGTACCTGGTCGGTCTCAACAGCGAGGTCAAGCGGAAGACTCTGGAACCCGAAGTGCGTCTCTACATGCTCGACGTGTTACTGGAGATGTGGATCAACAATTGCCGGAAGGCCGACAAGGACGATGGCATATACATTGCAGCTCTCATCTTCGATACTGTCAGATCGTTTTGCAACCTTCCCGCCGTCACAAAGACAATATCGTCCTGCCTCAAGGACACCGTAGAAAAGCTCAAGCTTCCGCCGCTGCAAATACCAGCAGCGGAAGGCGACCGAAAGCTGCCTTTTCAGTTCGTGCTCAATCAGGACATACCTTTCCCGGACCTTGCCTTGAAGCTCTCGCCGGAGCATTTCCAACTGCTTCACTGTGGCCCCTACTTCGATCGAACTATGGACTCCGCACCAGATCCGCGCGTGCCTTTCGAGCCTGATGCGTGGCAGAGGCGGGTGCTGGACGAAATTGATGCTCGGCGAAGCTTGCTTGTGATTGCACCAACGTCGGCTGGTAAAACCTTCATATCCTTCTATGCAATGAAGCAAGTGTTGGAGTCCAACAATGACGATGTCCTCGTTTACGTCGCCCCTACCAAGGCATTGGTCAATCAGATCGCCGCAGAAGTCCAGGCGCGTTTCTCGAAGAACTACAAATATAGTAATTCGGTCTGGGGAATCCACACTCGCGACTACCGCATTAACAACCCTACTGGCTGTCAGATCTTGGTCACTGTGCCGCACATTCTGCAAATAATGCTTCTCGCACCGAGTCATGCCAAGAGCTGGTCGGAACGTGTGAAGTGGATCATCTTTGATGAGGTTCACTGTATTGGACAAGCGGAGGATGGCTTGATTTGGGAACAGCTGTTACTCATGGCCCCTTGCCCCATCATCGCGCTATCCGCGACTATTGGCAATGCTGAAGCCTTCAATGACTGGCTCGCATCGACGCAAAAGGCTGCAGGTCACGAGCTCGTCATGGTCCAGCATCCTCATCGATACTCTGATCTTCGAAAGTTCATCTACACGCCGCCTACGCGACCCGATCCTTCCGACTATCTGCCATTACCAACACAGCGTGCATTCGCTCAGCTCGGACTCAACGAGCAAGGCAACTTTGCGTTCTTACATCCAGTCGCCAGCTTGACCAACCGTGCTCGAGGGCTTCCATCGGATCTGACATTCGAGGCGAGAGACTGCTTCACCCTATGGCAGAGCATGGCGAAATTTCAAACCAAGGACTTTCCTTTGGACAAGTCGTTGGATCCTTCCGCCATATTGCCGGCTGTTGTCAAGAAGGCCGACATCATCAACTGGCAGGCCGGCCTCAAGACTGTGCTTTCCAAATGGATGGCAGACGAAGCGTCTCCATTCGAGGCAGTCCGCAAGGATCTCAGCCAGGCAATCAGGAGTCTTTCGCAAGAGCCAATCCAGGGCGATATCGAAGATGATGGTTCTGAGATTGATGAGATGGAACTGAACCACGACGTGAACAGCATCTTGCCCTTGTTGGCTGATCTACAGCGTCAAGATGCTCTTCCTGGAATCATCTTCAATTACGATCGGGCAGTGTGTGAAAAGATGTGCCAGACGCTGATGAAGCAGCTGACTGAAGCGGAAGCTTCTTGGAAGCAGACTAGCCCCAAGTGGAAAGACAAGTTGCGAGAGTGGGATGAATGGAAGAAGGAAATGGCTAGACGCGAGAAGCAGGGCGTCCGTGGTGCGAATAAGGGCATGACCAAACAGGACCAGATGAGGGAAGCGGCCAACCAGGAGGTCAGCGCGTTTGCGTCATTCAACCCCGAGAAGCCACTAGATGGATTCCACTTTGCAGACAACAAGAAGCTCTCGCAGGAGGAGCTTGAAGATTACGCATACCAGATGCGCCGTCGTGGGGTGGAGGAGTGGTTGATCGATGGTCTCAGGCGAGGCATTGGTGTCCATCACGCTGGCCTGAACCGCAAGTACAGGTACTGTGTAGAGATGCTCTTCCGCCGAGGTTATCTTCGAGTCATCATCGCTACGGGAACACTCGCCTTGGGTATCAACATGCCGTGTAAGACTGTCTTTTCCGGTGATTCAGTCTTCTTGACTGCGCTCAACTTTCGCCAAGCAGCTGGTCGTGCCGGACGTCGTGGTTTTGACATGCTTGGAAACGTCGTCTTCCACGGAGTAGCACTGAGCAAGATCCACAAACTCATCAGCTCTCGACTACCCGATCTTAATGGCCACTTCCCGATAACAACTACTCTCGTGTTGCGTCTTTTCACGCTACTGCACTCGTCGGAGAACTCTCGCTTTGCCGTCCGATCGGTCAATGCGCTACTCTCCCAGCCGCGATTGTACTTGGGTGGCGAAGAGGCCAAGATGACTGTACTGCATCATTTGCGGTTCTCCATCGAGTATCTGCGAAGGCAACATCTGCTTGACGCACAGGGCACACCGCTAAACTTCGCAGGCGCAGTAAGCCATTTGTACTTCACAGAGAACTCGTCTTTCGCCTTCCATGCCCTTCTTAAGGACGGTTATTTCCACCAGCTCTGCGCGAGGTTCGCTACCAACCAAGAGGCGGTGCTTCGTGAACTTATGTTGACGATGTCGCATCTGTTCGGCCGCCGCTATTGCAGGCAGGCAGACAAGGAGTTCGTCCAGGAAGTTGTGAAAGGCAGTCCGTCAATCGTGTTCCTGCCTGAGATGCCTGAAGCGGCTGCCGACATCCTGCGCCGTCACAACAAGTCCACGCTAGACATCTTCACTGCTTACGTGCAGACCTTCGTCGAGCAGCACGTGAAGGAACCCGACAACGCCCTACCTTTGACCGCGGTCAAGGTCGGTAGCGATTCCTCGAAGCCACTCAAGGGTGTGCAGCACAAGGGTCCCCTCAAAGCTCGTTCCGCTTTCGTCGCACTCTCCGGCCACGACGACACCTTCGAGTCCATCCACGATCTCTGCAGCACAAGCCGTTCTGGCGTCTTCCTCGAAGAAGCTGTCGTACCTCACGTCGGTCTCTATCCCGAGGACTCCGAACTGCCTCTGAACGCCTACTTGTACGACTACTTCAACCACTCGAATCCCACTGCTCTCATCACAGCAAACCGCATCCGTCGCGGAGACATCTGGTTCGTGCTCAACGACTTCAGTATGGTTCTCGCCACCATCGTGACCTCGCTATCCAACTTCATGAATCTGGGCTCTGACTCCGATCTCGACTTCATCGACATCCGCGGCGGCGGCGACGAGGCTGAGGAAGATCGCGAAGACAAATTCCTTCCGACTGATGCAGCGTCTGAAATCACCAATCTGTCCGGCACGACGCTGGCGTCGGGCAATGGTCCAACCAAACAAGACCTACCCGTCCAAGTCAAGAAGAAGAAGACCAAGGTCATGGATAGCTGGGAGGATGACGCCGAGGAGTCAGAGTCAGACGACGTCGAGGAGGATTGGGATGCCGAGGACGCAGATCAGGAGCCGCCGGCGTGGGAGGAGGGCAAGGGGCTGTTGGATGTGTTGAAGACGTTCAAGGCACTGAAGGAGGACTTTGACACGAAGTTCAGGACTATGTGGGCTTAGTTGCGTCGGTGGTGTGGACGGGCAAGGGGTTATGGGGGTTTCCATTATGCAGGAGACAAATGGAAGGATGGAAGGAAGTTACGACATCATGAACAATGGTATATAGAATTATGCAGAAAATCAGTAGATAAGACAGCCGCATGATAGAAAAGAACATGGAGGGCTTCTGGCTTTCGTGCGCAATAAGCACTGTGCTATGAACACTTGATGCGTATACCGGTCAGGAAGGTAGATGGTTACTCTTTCCAAACTACACTCCAGCGCACACATACTGCATTCCCTCTTACGACAAGTCATCAATAACCTTTTTCAAGTGGAAGTTCTACATCGCTATATATGGCCGTAACAGAGCCGCACTTGAAGGAGTCGCATGTAAATGCACCAACCATCCGTCATCTTATCCATTCCAGCAAATCTCATCAACTTTACTATTCCACCACGCTACAACCCAACGCAACCTCATCCCACACACTCCACACGCTCCTAGCTCGTACCACGCATCTACACATGACTACGTCCAGCTCCTCCAGCGGCGTCACTACTTGTTCCCCGTGTCTAAATCGAACAGGAGCAAACTCATACGCCCTCGAGCACACAACCTCTCCACATGTCACGCAACAGTGCGATCAATAACAGTGCACAATCCGCCATAACTCTTCCTTTAAAATTATGCATTACTGTCTAACACATATGCCGCCTCCCCATTGCATGCAAGCATCGCATCTCTAGAATTTCTCAAGCTTTACAAAGCATGCTAACCCCCCAAAACACCGATTTGTTCGTCATGAAGCGACCCATGCTCCTCTTGAAGCCTTTTATCGCAACACCAGGGTGCGGGATCCAAAAGTGGCGACCCTGCGAGACGTAACAATTACACTGAAATAAAGGAAATGTGGTGGACGCCGCCGGGGGCGGTAGTGTGACAGGAAGGTGGAACGTGGGAGCTTAGTCTAACAGAGCCCCGATTGTCTGATGTGGCAGGGTCATCTTTGGCGCGCGACGGCTGAAATAGGCTTCACGAAGCCGATCTGACGAGGTGAGGGCGGGCGCGTGCATGTGGCGGGACAACCGACTGCCTACTTCTTGACAGCGCTCGGTTTCGCACGCGTCCATGGGAGCGCCTGCACTAGCACCATCCGTCCCTATACGCCAAGACCCACATGTTCCTCGCACCGACGGGCTTAAGCCTTGCGGCTCCTGGTGGCACGTCCATTGGGGCTCGCACCTGTTGTGGCGCCGTTAGCAACCCTGCTCGTAGAAAGACGCCTGCGGACCTCGACGACACCAGGTACCTTCTCGTCCTTCATTTCGACCAGCGCGCTTGTAGCCCTGCGGCGACCCTTGGGCACCGGCTTCTTGTACGTGGCGAAGTAGAAGGCGAGGAAGAGGAACAGGTACGAGGTGATGATGCAGATGCCCGAGATGGCGGCGAACTCCTCGCCCTCGCACTTGCCCATGTTGGGCATGTGGGGCCAGTAGGTGCTGGTGAAGTAGGTCCATGATGCGAAGTAGATGAAGCCTGGCCATCATGTTAGTTCAAGGACGTGTTTGTTGTGGGGATATCATACCGAGGTCAAGAACGAACTGAGTGATCTGTCCGACGGTGATGTACTTCTTCCACCAGATGCGGATGCCTCGCGCACTCTGGAAGTAGTACCAGTACATGACAACGTGGACAGCCAAGTTGAGGGTGATGACGGGCCACGAGACGGGAGTGTGGCCGATAAGCTGAGTGTAGCAGAGGAGGGCAGTTGCGCCGTGGTGGTAGGTGTGGAGGAAGGCTGCCCAAGTTAGCACTCGCCTGGTCCGCGATGGGTTGCGGGAACTTACTCAATGGCTTCTTCTTCAGGAACAGGAAGCAGGTATCAATGAGCTCGATGAACTTGGTGAGGTAGTTGAGGTAGTAGAGAATGACCAGCTTGTCGGTCCAGCCACCCTCATGGCTGCAGATTGCGAAGAACAGACCCTTTCGCGCTACCGTGGGGATCAATTGCTCGGCGAACAGCGCCAGGAGTATGCCGCTGATGGCGGTGAGGTAGAAATTGTGCACCTTGAACAAGAAGTTGAGCTTGAATGGCTCACGCTCGCGCATCAACTCCCGCCCGCCGAAGATTATAATGTAGTATGTGAGAAGCGTAACAGCGCACGTCTTGAACGTGGAGAGGGGTGTCTCGCCGGGAACGAAGCGGAAGTCTTGCGGTTTATAGCCGGCAATTGGCTCGAAAGCTGCTTCGAAAATGGGCCACAGCTCGAGGCCGAAGGGGCGGTCGAGCGTGGGGACGCCATAGTTGATGAAGGATGGGAGACCCATTGTGTGCGCTGATGAAGTCGAAATGGGACGTGGTGTTTACAAGCAGCGCTGAGGTTGGCAGGCGCTCGAGTGCGTGACGGATGCGTGGTGGCCGAGGTTTTCGCAGTGGTGGAGAATGCTGCGAGGGTGTAGCAAAGCGCTCGGAATCTGCGCAAGGCCTCGGAAAGCTCTTTCTTCGCTCAAAAGTGAGTGAGCAGGTCGAGCGTGTATATGCAAAGGATGGCAGCTGTGGCCGAAGGAGTGACAAAGAAGAAGGGTGAGGAAAAGTAGATTTGACCCCCTAGAAGCGCAAAGGACGTCGAGTTTAAAGTGTGGTAGCGCACAGGCAGGTTTTGATGAGCCGCGATGTTTTGCTGGATGGGAAAGGAGGTCGGAAATGAGTCCGCGCCTTCCGCAGACGCGCCGTGGTTCTCGTCCAAAAATTACGA
>TARA_R110002003_G_scaffold120_2_pt1 | contig 14910 bp, 6 predicted proteins | sample TARA_R110002003 | Tara Oceans TARA_R110002003 (sample SAMEA4396441) | marine metagenome | biome: Westerlies Biome; feature: [SRF] surface water layer (ENVO:00010504); material: water (ENVO:00002006), including particulate matter (ENVO:01000060) such as... | depth 5 m | reverse complement strand
CTCGTCCGCCATGTCTCAGGCACCGGATACAAAGGCGCAGCACCGACTCGCCGAGTCGACGGCGGCGGTCCCGCAGAGCACCGCCGCGCAGCAGAGCGACAATGTGGCGCATGCGCTGGCGGGCGCGGGCGGCGGGCTGCTGTCCATGGCGCTCACGTACCCGCTCATCACCCTCTCGACGCGCGCCCAGGTCGAGTCCAAACGCGCGCAGTCGTCGACGCTCAACGCGGCGCGCCGCATCATCAAGCGCGAGGGCGTCGCCGGCCTGTACGCGGGCCTCGACTCGGCGCTGTTCGGCATCAGCGTCACCAACTTCGTCTACTACTACTGGTACGAGTGGACGCGCGCGTGGTTCGAGAAGGCGGCGCTCAAGGCCGGCCGTGCGTCGATGAAGCTCACCACGCTCGAGTCCATGATGGCCGGCGCCCTGGCCGGCAGCGCCACGGTGCTAATCACCAACCCCATCTGGGTCGTCAACACGCGCATGACCGCCCGCAAGTCCGAGTCGGACGACCAGCTGCTGCCCGGCGCAACCCCCGCGGCCCCCGCAAAGGCGCCCTCGACCGTCGGCACCCTCCTCGCCCTGCTGCGCGACGAGGGCCCCGCGCGCCTCTTTGCCGGCGTCATGCCCGCCCTGGTGCTGGTCATCAACCCCATCCTGCAGTACACCGTCTTCGAGCAGATGAAGCAGTTCCTCGAGAAGAAGCGCCGCGTCACCCCCAAGGACGCCTTCTACCTCGGCGCCCTGGGCAAGCTGCTCGCCACCAGCATCACCTACCCGTACATCACCGTCAAGTCGCGCATGCACGTCGCGGGCAAGGACGGCCCGCGCGAGGACATGCTGACCACCTTCCGGAGGATCATCCGCGAGGAGGGCTACACGGGCCTGTACGGAGGTGAGTCGAACCCAATCCGTCTGCATTTGCGTGCCCACCGCTGACTCCCCCAGGCATCGGACCCAAGGTCACCCAGAGCGTCATCACCGCTGCCTTCCTGTTCGCCTTCAAGGACGCCCTCTACGCTTACACCATCGCCGCACGCAAGAAGATCGCCGCCAGGAGGTGAATCCCACCCGTTCTGGACAGGTAGGCCAAGGACAGACGGAGAGTGTACGATGAAAGAAGCTTGGAGACATTCAGAGCACGTGATGCAAGGTACCGGTAATGCAGCTCCGTGCCGAAAGAGGTAAGATAGCAAGGTCGATTGTTCCATTTGGAGACTGTATATACCCACGAATACATTTTTGCTGTTACAAAATGCCCGCCCACCACTTGGCTCCCACGCTGAGTGCGGCAGTTGCTCCCGCTTTGCCGTTAGCATGCGGCTCATTAGCACCCACAGCCCGCTGCGGGGTACGCCATCCAGTCAACACACGATACGCTTCTACCCATATCCTTGGCCGGAGATTGCATAGTGCTACTAACGCCGCCATGGCAGCTTACAAAAAGCTCTCGGGCGCCCGTGTGGCGATTCAGTCAGTTCCAGTCCTTCAAGATGACTTCGCAACCCTATACCCTTCGGTGGGGCATCCTGGGTACATCGCCCGCTCCTCCTCGAGCACTCCAGAGCTAACACTGCACGCAGCAACTGGGGGCATTGCCAAAACCTTCACCAAAGACCTCCTCATCAGCCCCGCCACCCGAGACGTCCATGATGTCCGCCATGAAGTCGTCGCCGCCGCCTCTTCCACATCTGCCGCCCGAGCCCAGGACTTTCTCAGCGAGCTCAAAGCCCCCAGTTCGGCCAAAGCCTACGGCTCCTACAAGGATCTCGTCAATGACTCCACCGTGGATATCATCTACATTGCCACCCCGCATTCCCACCACTACCAACACGCGCGCCTCGCCCTCGAGGCTGGGAAACACGTCCTCATCGAGAAGCCCGTGACTGTGAATGTCGAGCAATTCGTCGTCCTGCAGGACCTCGCCAAGAAGAAGGAGAGGTTCATGATGGAAGCGGTATGGACTCGCTTCTTTCCGCTGAGTCGTGAAGTTGTCGACTTCATTTCGCAGGGCAAGCTGGGTGAGATCAAGCGCGTGTTTGCTGATTTCAGCTTCTGGAACGATGTGGAGAAGGAGTTTGGCACGAGTCACCGCATGGTGAATATGGATCTTGCGGGTGGCGCGCTGCTGGACCTCGGCATTTACAGTTTAACGTGGCTGTTCCAAGCGATATACCACACAAAGCCCGAGGCTGAGAGGAAAGCACCGAGCGTAGTGTCAGCGGTGGCAAAGTACAAGGACACGGGATGTGACGAGCAGACAACTGTGCTGCTGGATTTTGGAGGCAGTCATGGGGTTGCGACCACGAGCATTCGAGTTGCTTCGACGCCTAATGTAGAGTACAATACTCAGGACGATATCAGGATCCAAGGCACGCTGGGAGACTTGACAGTCAATTACGCGCCCAGACCACGTACCTATACGCTTACGCCTGCCTCTTCAGCATCTCGCGGCACGCCCGGCGCGTTCAAACACGAGACCAAAGAGTTCGACGATGGCCCCGGCGGCGGCCACGGCATGTTTTGGGAAGCAGATGAGTGTGCGAGATGTGTGCGGGACGGCAGGCTGCAAAGTGATGTTATTGGCTGGAAGGAGAGTGAGGAGGTCTTGCGGGTCATGGACGAGGTAAGAAAACAGCATGACATAGTGTATCCTGGGAGTCTGGAGAAGACGGAGTATCCTCTGGATGGCTTTGGACTGTGAGAGCGTCACGGGCATGGCACGAATCGAAGAAGTGTAATGGCTTGCTATGTGACTGCTAGTGACCGCGTATGTGGAAGGTGTGTATGCCTCATCTTGCACATACACCATATATATAGGTCAAGAAGCCACTTTTAATGAGGGAACAGAACCTGTGGTGGACTCGCTTCAAGCTGAAGTTCTCCGAGCGACCCTGCGGATATCCCTTTCATCTCTCCGTCTGCAGATCCAATCTCCGTCCTCCAGACTTTTCACCTCCGAGGTAACGAGGAGACGCGGGACTACGACAGTCGTTAGGTTCACGACAGAATCGAGGGTTTGAAGCGGCTACTCTTACCATTAAGCCTTGCGCATCGTCTTCATCGTGCTCGTCTCCGTCGGCATAGGAATGCGCTTCTCCGCAGCGAATCCACATTCGTGAGCCCAACGAGGACAGAGCCAGCAATAATAAAACTTTTTATACGTGACACATGGGCACCGACCGATGCAGTCCTTGTCCTCATGGCAATTCTGTTTGCAAGAGTTGATGACTAACTCGCAGAGATCGCAGTACCGAGGAACGGGAATTTTGGAGGAGAATTCGGCCATGGTAGTTGATTCGGGCAGTCTAGGGACGGTGGCGGTCCACTCAGGGATCGTGGTCGAGAGATGGATATAGTCGGACGCTGAGGAGCTCTTAGGAGTGGGTGTAGGTGGAAGGTCACACATCTCAGTACCCGGAGGACAAAGACGGGCTGCGAGTTTCTTGCTAGGCGTAGGCGTAGCTGAGGCCACGTTCGCGCCGTTGCAAACATACTGACCCTTTCCGCGGTCGAAGGAGCAGACCGGGGCAGTAGGGGTAGGGCAGATGTAGACGCCCTGCTCGAGGTTGAAAGAGCAGCCGGGGACCTGAGGCGTGGCCTGGGCGAACTCAGCGACGGGACGCTGGCTACGGCCGCCATTGGTCCCGGTCTCGGTCCTAGAGACGCTTCCAGTGGGTGCGCATGCGTAATACGCATACCAACTAGTGGCGCAAGAACGTGTGTCGGGGAAAGCCGTCTTAGATACGGTACAGACGCTGGTTTGCTGGTGTTGAAGCACCTTCGTGGAGCCGCTCGAGCAAGCCTGGGTGAGAGGAAACGTCAGAGAAGGCTCCTCGCGTCGGTACACAAGCGCATTGTGCAAATCACGAGTCTGAGTCGGCTCAGGCTGCGATGGGAGCCAGCGCGACAAGCTCGTGACGGGCGGAGCATCGTAGGCGGAAGTCGACAAGACCACGTTGTTGACAGCTGCGCCAGCAGTAAAGCCAGCAAGGCCGAGGGCACTCAGAGTAAGAGTGAGAACCCGCATCTTCAGGATTTTGCGAGCTTGGCTGAGTGCAGTTGGGAAAGGAAGGGTTTTGGCACCGACTGTGGTTGAGATCAAGTGGACTGGGGTGTGTGTAGAGAGAAGGACGACTGCGGCCAGGAAAGGGCTTATCAACAGCGCGGTATTTGTGCCAAGGCGGTGTCGAGGCGGCCTTCACCTGCGCTTGTAGTTTTTGGTAGGTGAGTGAGAGCTCGGTACAAAAGGAGAGCTCGACCAAGTTCTCGAAAAGAACTTTTGCAGGCGGCAAGCGACGGACTTATGCACCGCAGTAAGATGCGAGGAACGAGAGCTTTTGCGGTGAAGGTGATGGTGATAGGCTTTTGCAACAACGATTATAGTATCCGCTTTGAAAGCGTTAAATAGTAGTCGTCTGGTGGGCCGATCAATAGGAGGGCAGGCCGAAGAAAGCAGGGATCAGGAGCTTGGATGATTGGGAAGGAGTGAATGCGAGAGAATCGTCGAATATCTGAGAGTAAACATGGATCCGAGCCAAGATGCAAGATTAAAGCCAGAATGATGTGTGCGCAACGTCGACGGTAATCAGACTCCCTAACCTTGCACCATTCACTGTGTCAACAAACCTTGAGTATATCCATCCAGCGCAGCCCGGTACTGCTGACTGTACTCGATGATGATCTGCTGCTGATACCAGCTATGCCTTGCGTTATGATCTCCAACCAGATTGTGGGCGAGCTCATGGCAATACGTGCAGAACCAGCTATCGAGCGCTCTCAGTCTCCCTTCCCTCGTGCACCAGCCTTCACTGTGCAGTGCCATGAACCACGCCAGGTTGAAGAACAAGCTGCCATTCAAGTTGAACGCAACAGTATTGGACTTCTTGTCAAAGAAGATATTGACTGCGGCGGGATTGACTGTAAGTATGGAAGTCAAACCAAAGACAAGTGGTAGGAATGCGGAAAGATGGTTCTGTAGATCACCTAGTGGCGAAGATTCTTCTGCGCCGTAGTAAATATCCACGTGTCGGCCAGCAAAAGGTACAGAAAAGGCTTTGTGCAAATTTTCCCATTGGACGCCGTTACAGTACCCGCCGCGATCAAGCTCGGTTGGATCTTGATGGTGTTTTGTGTTGATGTTCTGCATGCCCGTGGGCCGACAATCTTTGATTGCGTTCTGTATGTTGGATCTTGTCGCTTGGACATCACGATTGATCTGAGGCCCGTCGGTACCAGTGCGAGGTGTGGAGTCAGTCTTGAAGCCAAGCTTCTTCGCCCAATTATTGATAAGCCCCTTATCCGCCGGCTGCCGATTGTTCTCCGCGACCTCTAGGCCTGTATCTGGGCTGCCGAAGGACCCAGGCATCTGATTGGCTTTTTCAGGTGTTGCGGGAGGGGGCACATTCTCTTTGGACTCGGTCGTGACCATGGCCGACTTGGCTTGCTCTGCAGCACGCTGTCTGTCCTCATACTCGCGCTCCAACTCCTGTTGTTTAGCGATACGAGCTTCGTGCTCTTGTTTGCGCAAGATTCGTTCGACATTGATGCCCTTCTGTTGTAGACGACGGAGTGGCTCGGTCAGGATGCGCTCCAAGCCAAAGGCATCATTACGCTTAGGTCTGGATATCAGCAGCCTTATTAGTTCGGTTGACACTTCGTAGAGATCGTACTTTGGGGTGATGCTCAGCACGTAACCTCGACCGCGCTCTCTGACAATGACCGCAGTTTTCCTCGAGGACGTCGCGACATTCCGCTGTTCAAGCGAGTATCTAATAGATATGTCCGATACACAATGCACAATTAGATTGGAGCCGAGCCACTTTGCGTCATGCTTGATGCCTTTCGACGAGGACGCATCGCGCTCATATTCATGTAGGAAGAGCCGGACACGCTCCATGATCTCTTTGCGAAGTGCTTGGGCCGGCAGTTGGTCACGCACAGGATTACCGATGCGCTGCTCCGTCTTGACCAAGTCTGACACTTTCTGAACACCAAATCGGGCGTAGAACTCTTCCAGAGCTTCCTCCTGAGGCGCCGCGATGAGGAAATCTCGGAACTTTTGCAGGTAATTGACGTTATCAATGATTACGACATCGGTAGCCTGGTTAAGGGACCATTCACGATGCATGATCGGTTCGTCCAGATCATCATAGTCCTCTTCGTTCGCTTGTGGCTTCTTTGTGTCGGCTTTGATGTCGCGGTAGCCTAATAGCGCCCTTGATGCGACCATCACCTTGACCAGCTCCTTGTCCTTCCATAACTGTTCTGCATGCTCGGACAACTTCCTCAATAGGTCCAGATACTTGTCCTGACCGATGGTGTTCAGGAATCGCGCCGGATTCTTCGAGAGCAGCGAGGCCAGATCATGTGTGCTGGGCTCGTGTTTCGCCCCGACCATTAGCAAGAAGTTGGTCGCCTCGACACCATAGTGAACATAATCAAGGATGCCTCGATACTCCTGATCTCGACCCACGAAAACATGCTCCGGTGGGTCATGGTGGTGGATGCGCAATTCGCTTCTGCCAGTTTGTTGTGTTTTGCGGTCTTCGAATCCTTTGCTACCAGGGTCAAGGTAGTACTTCCGAAACACTGGAACAATGTTTGATGCAATTCGCATACTTTGCTTCTCGGCGGTGTGTTAAGGAGGTACTGTACACATGGCCCTATACTGGGATTCCGTTGCACCCCGAACTTGTCAGCATGTGGTCGAAGATCGCTGCGAAGGATCGCAAAGCCCAAGCACGCTGCACTCTCATTGGTGTAGCATTGGAAAGGACCGACGAGTGCGGGGAAAGGAGCTTGCTCCGTTGGTAAGATGGGAATGGTGAGGGCCGCAAATTTCTGAACCTCGGCGCTATATCCATTCGGATAATAATTAGCCAGGAAATACTCCATGGCTTGCTTGTACAGCTGCTGATCTTCGGATTGACCAGCCTTATAGAGGAGGTTTGCAATAGCAATGGAATCCGGCCACTGTCTCAGCCCCAAGCGCAAGAGCAGTATGCCTTCGCGCTGGCTTGACTTGAAATCGAATGGTAGCTTGACTTGATTGAAGCCAAGCGATAGAATGGCTGGATCTGGTGCGTACAGGTCTGATGCTTTGAACAAGTGTCCTGGCCTAATCGATGCACCTTCGCCGGGTAAGAAGGGTGTTTCTCGTAAGCGATCGAGGTCTTTCTTCGGGATCTCATCAATGACTGAGGCGAAGTAACGAATGAGATCGACGTGATTCCAAGACCCGTTGTTGGCTTGTTGAGCGTCGCGATTGAGCATCCGGTCGAACACGACAGGTAGGTCGATTGTTTTTCGAACACCGAGCGCTAAAAGGAACTTCTCTTTGGAGCCCGCAAAAGCCTTTACGACCGGTAGGTCATCGAACAGTTTGACAGTTGGGAAGTATGAGTCTGATGGCCGACGCATGCCCATCTTGGTAGGCATCACGGCATGGGGTAAGAGAATCTTGACAACTGTTTCCCTTGAGCTTGCGTCAAGCTGCTCCCAACATTTAGAGGCTAAGCTCAGGACAGACGATGCGAGAGGCTCGGATGTGGTGAAATGGTCAAGCTGTGGTTGCGTCGTCATGTACCGTAGCCAGCGTACCATAGACAGCTCGATCCAGCCACACATCTGCAATTGCTTGATAGACATGCCTTTTGTGAAAGCAAAGGGTATCGTGTCGGCAGGAAGTGGAAGGCTTGGCGTTATCCGCGCCGGGTTTACGTACGTATTGATATCGCCCAGTGCAAGGATCCGTCCGGAAGTTGTGTCCGGCTCGACCTCAATGTTGGCAACTGTGATCTCGAAAAGGCCTCGGGAACCAGGTATGTCGAGCTCACCACTCTCGAGCTTTGATCCGCACCATTTCAAGAATTCGCTGAGCTCGCTTTCCGTCAAAGCTCTTGACTCGAGCCCGTCACGTATATCTTGCATCGTGAGCTCGGAGATAAATCCTCGATTGTGTAAGTTAAGCATAAAGGTGACGGCTCCATTCGCAAGCTCTTGGGGAACCATGGGCACCTCGCCAAGGAAGCTCAACGTCTCCGCTGGCATGCGTACGCGTTTGCTTGCCATGACACCTTTTGTCGACAGTATATCAATTGACCGATCTTTTGAGCAATTCCAAAAGGCTTCCTCGATCTTCTCACCCAAGGCGCTTGATGGATGTGAGGCGTTGGCTGTATATTGTTTGAAAACGTGAATCGCTCTTGGCACCAGGGCATCGACTGACTCTTGACTGACTCGGGCTTGTATAGCTGACATCTCCGCCATGTATGTGATGCGGCAGCCTAGTCCAGCTACTCGCAACAGCTCAGTGTTCCAAGTAGAGATGTAGCGTGCATTCATGTCAACGTTTTCTCGCTCGACAGTGGGTATAAGAGAGGGTGCTGAGACATGGGCCAGGTAACCTGTAGTCTGAGCGGTTGGAAACCCGATAAAAATGCGGCCTGACTTCGTAGGGAGAACTTCGGAAAAGATCTTGTCCGCTAGCTGCGCAGTCTTGCCTGACCCAATTGTGACCGATGCAGGTTGGTCTTGATAAGGAGATGTCAAGAGGGCAATCCTGGTGGTTTTGGGAGGTGCCTTCTTCGTTGCTCTCTCGATCTCAGCCGCAAAGTTACGAGATACCTTGGTAGCAACCTCAATCGTGCAGACTTGCAGGAAAATAGTTCCCTTTGACTCGCCCGTGATATCGTCATTAATAGCGTTGACCTTGTCAGTAACTTGCGTTTTTGGGGTCTTGGAAAGTGGCGGTTGCGCTGGTGTTGAGAACTTGGAGAAGAAGCTCTTGAGCGAGTTCCCAGCATTTCGGACTTCTTGTTGAAGCGGGTTGGCAGCTCGCTTCGGTGATATTTGAGCTGTTGCAATAGCGTTCAACCATTCGGCGTCAATTTGAGACTGCTGTTGGGTGACACGGGAGACCCGCATCAATCCACCTTCGGTATCTGTCTTAAGCCCCGGTGGCAACCGTATCTCTTCAGGAGGCGATATCTTCTTCGAGAAGGATGCCACCACGTAGTCGTCTACATGCAATTCGATCGACTCAAGTCCGACAAAGGTCAGGCTAGTAGCCAAGAACTGACACAGTGTCGGAAGATTCGGTAGCTTTGAGGGGTTAAAGGACGGAGACGCTTGGTTTGCCTGCCGATAGTCCAGAAAAAAGGTCGTGCTAGTGTTGGGATGCTCAGCCGGCACAGCAGCCATCTTTGTAGACAGAGTGTTTCCCTTCCAGTAGAATGCCATCGTTTTATCGCCCGAGACAACAAAAGGCTCATCGCAATCGGCGAACACACTGTAAAAGCCAACACCAAACGCACCGATCTTGGTTTCGTCCGGATTGCCATCTGCGATACTTTTTAGGCGACTCCAGTCTGCGGCGGTGAAAGGCTGTCCATTGTTGGTAACTGCAAGTCGCTTCATGGTGTGGTTCTGTATGATATGCTTCAAAAGGACCGTCTCATCAACGCCATGTGGCGTCGGTACTGTCAAAGACGGATCTGTTTCGAACTTGATGGTGACTGTGTCTGCCTTGGCGTCCGCAGCGTTCTGTATGAGTTCCCTTAACGTCGTATGCTCGCTAGAGTAGCGCGCCAGTACTTTGTCGATCAGAGCCCTCGTGTTGACGGTGACTTCACTGTCCTGACCATCCGCCATGGTCTGATTCCGCAATCGTGCGAAATCTATCGTCGCCATGGTGCTGGTGTGGGTGTCTGGGTCGCCTAGGTAGCTTTGCTTTCTCTGCCGCAACAAATGTACAGCGCAAGGCTCCCGTGAGAACCGATAATATGATGGTGGATCTATAAGGGCTGCTCATGCGTGCACTAGGTTTTGTTCCCAAAGTCACATAAGGAATATATGAAGCGAAAGGCGATCTGCCAAACACGTTGAACGTGTGGCGGTGGCAACAGGTCGATGCTGGCAAGTTCGCTACAGGCGGCGAAGAAGACAGGTGCTGAATTCGAAACAGGAACCCTGAAAATGCAGCCGTATCTATACCAGCGCTATGCAGAATGAGCAGATGATGAAGGAGATGAATGCACGAAAGCGCAAAAGCAGAGCGTTGACGTTGATATGTGTGAGGCAGAGGAAGGAAGTCCGATATATGACTACAGGCTTCGCCATCGAGCTAGCCGGCAGCCTGCGCCACATGATGAGTCAGCCCAATCTGTGGCGCAGGCTGCCAGCTAGCTCGATGGCAGATCGGCCAGTCCTCGATACAACCACACAACAATGCATCTGTCCGTCTCAACAGCCTACGCACGCCAATAGCACACACACTTCTAGCCGCCCGACCTCATCAGGTCCCGATGTGGCGATGGCAGTCGACCCTCTGTCCCCAATCGCGGTAGCCCGCATTCGGGCGCTATTGTTACCGGTAGGACGCATTAAACGGTCGCGCTTCCTTGCCTTTGTGGACTTGTTGCAACAACAGTCGCTGGTTCGGCTCGGCGACATTAGTCCAGATCCCCGGCCTGACAGGAGTACGAGCCCACAAAGTCTGATCGCAGGACCTCATTTACTGATCTTGGCACGGCACAGACATGTTCTCTCCGCTGGCATTTCCAGGCGGCACCCTTCTGTATGATCTCTCAACTGCTGTACCGCCGCCTTCTCATATGGCCTTGTCGCCTTTTGAGCAGTTTCGGGAGCCACTTTTGATCATTGGAATTGGGGATGCTTCAGAGTATCCTTGGTCCTCCTCGCCACCCAAACCCGATGGCATATCCCAGGGCATGTCAGGTGACGAAAGTCATCAAATCCCCGGCATGGAACAAATACACGCCTCAATAGGCGACATCAAGGAACAGTACTCTAGGGCGTATCTCCATAGCCTCATGATGTTTGACGTCGAGACGTCTGCTCCGCATCAGCATCTTCCTTCCGGCACGATATTCGTTCCTGCCATGTCGCAACTGAAGACGACGACCATGAAAACCATCATGTGTGATTTGACTGCAACTCTCCTTGCAGAGATGACCACTTTGGCCAGATCGATACAGGCACTGCCTACAGTAGCTTCCCCCGCCTCGCAGAATGGTGCCGCAGGGAGCACCCCTTTGTGGGCAACGTCGGATTTTGCGTCGACGTCAGTTTCGCGACGTAACTCGCAGACCGCAACCTCAAGCAGGCCAGAGTCTCCCCAGCCAGGAGCTCAGAAGGATTTTCACCGTATGTCCTTGCCGGTAATGCCTTCTACATCCGGGGGCCCTCCGGTGTCAGACAAACCAAGGGATGCGTCACCGTCTGCGCACGGAAGACGCACGCCTCCTACAACGTTCGACGAAATATCTGGTGTCAATGCAGCAAATGTGCTGCATCAAACAAACAACAATTCACCCAAGACAGGCCCGGCCAGTAAGGAAGCGACAGGTAACCGGGTTTCCACGCATGGCTTCGGCTCAGGCGGAGTAGGTGAGCGTGCGAGAAATAAAGGGCGGGGACGAATAAGCGTCGTGGTTGGCACACTGTACATGTTCGCTGGACAGTGGCCTGAGGCGATCAGAGAGCTTACCGAGGGCGCAGCTAAAGCTCGAGCGTTAAGTGATCATCTTTGGCATGCGAAAGCGCTCGAGCACATCATGGTCTGCCTGCTTTTGTTCGCCTGGTCCGGTATAGACTTCCAGGTGCGAATCATCCTTTTTGACGTGTGCAACATGTATTGACCCCGTCAGATACCGTCGTTGTGTTATCCAATGTCCGACAAGCTCGGTGGCTCATCTTCACCGCACCATACGCCATCGAACAGCGTGGCAGACGTGTCTACACAGTCGAGAAGTCCAAACCATGAGGTTTCACTCGAGAGACTCAACTCTCTCTTGCCAGACTTGATCAACATGATTTTGAACTTATATACCCGAGCGGCAAATTTCGCGGGCGAGTCTTTGCCTCCACTAGCCTTCTCTGAATGCGTCGTCAGATTCTCTAAATTGCTTGCGGCCATGAACCTGTCCGCCGGTTTTTTGGACGAAGATACATTGCATCACCTTGTGCTTAACACGCCATACCGACAAAAGCCGAGGCTTTCTGTTCCACGTCTCAGCGTAAATCCAACCAGGAACGATATCGCTTCTATGCTTTTTCGCGCATTGCCCGGACCAACCGAGGTCTCGGGCATTCATCCCACCGATCGAGTCGTTGTGCTTGCGGGTGTTGCCTCTGTTTTGTCATCACTAGGACTGCAAAGAAAGAAGGCCATCATCATGAAGGATTTCATTGTATCACTAGTTCCTGGCCTCGTCCAAGCTCGAAAACTAAGTGCAGCCGAAATGGGCGTGCATCCGGCTGCAGGCTTGGCGGCGCTGAATATGGTAAGCGGAGGCACTGCCGGCGCTGGTGCTCTCCACCTTGGAGAAGGAGAAGTCGAGAGCGGTATCGACGAATTTCTCGGTCTTCTTGCTCGCATTTACGGGATTCCCGCACCAAGAGGCCTTGTCTCACAACTTGACAGGTCAGCAGATGACCCTGTTGCCAGTCCCAACCACGAGACCAGGGAGAGCGTCATTGCTGAAATTATCGAGACATCGTCTCTTCGTGCATTCGGTAGTGTTGGGCTCAAGCTTGAGGTTCTCCGAATGTGTCTCACGTTTTGCGAAGCTTTACCCGACTTCAATGGAGTCCTACATTTCACAGCACTGCTGCTGCGCATGGCAGGACCTGGTACTGCTCCGAGACCGAACAGTACAGACGTCTTCGTGTCCCTTCCAAGGGATGAACAGGTCAGGCTTTTCTCAAATATATCAAGAACAGTTGCTGCGGCGAGCAAACTAGGATTGCAGCATCAGCAGACCGAGTATTGGGACGACTTTCTGGTCCGTGGACTGTTTATTTTGGAAGAGCCAGTCGCATTGCGCCTCATTCACCACCGCCCCGCAGAGTTGAAATTGACCAAGCAAGATGGTCCCTTCCTCCATAACCCATGGGTGAAGAAGCCCCAAAGCAATGCGGTCGAAACGATACTCGTTGCAAACGAAGAATACCGCTTCGTCATTGCATTACAGAACCCCTACGACTTTGAATTGGAGGTAGAATCATTAAGAATTGCGGCGGAGGGCGTCAAATTCTCTGCTATGGAGGAGCATTTCTTGCTGGGGCCGTACAGAACTCAAAAGTTCCAGATAACAGGCGTTGCGCAACATCCGGGAAACCTCAATATCATAGGTTGCTTCGTCAAAGTTATCGGTTGTCGGGATCGACTCTTTCCCATATTCCCAGAGCCATGGAGGCCAACGAGGGAGGCAAAGATGAAGAGAACAGGTCTCAAGGCATGTTTGGGTGCACCAACTTCGCGACCGTCGTCGTCCTCGGCACCCTTGACCGACTCGACAAGTGCGGCCAAGCCTAATCCAGAATCTTTGGCTTTCAGTGTCATCCCTGACCAGCCTACACTTGTGATCACGAATGTTTCTTTGCCACAGTCATCGCTCATGGTGCTCGAGGGCGAAGTGCAACAATTCACAGTCACAGCCAAGAACACTTCTCACTGTACCGCGGTCGATTTTGTTCACATCACCTTTCAAGACTCTGCAACGGCTGCGATTCAAGTTGCAACATCAAACAAAGACCTATCAGCAGCTGAACTACATGAGCTAGAAGTCCAGCTTGCACACTACCCAGCTCTCCGCTGGCTGAAGGCCGGCGATGAGGAATCTATCCGCATACTGCCAGGTGAGGAGGTTAAGTTCACGATCGAGGTTGTTGGGCGCACCCGACTTATGGACGCCATCATCCAGCTTGATTACGCCAACCTAGGAAAGCGGCGATCAGAAGTGAACGAACGCTTCTTCACTCGACAAGTTTCTGTGCCTATTTCTATCACGGTAAATGCGAGCGTCCAATTACAGCGACCAGATATCGTGCCGCTGTCGGGTGATCTCGCTTGGCAGAGCACATTGAACCAGACTGCATTGATCGCGTCTAGAACGAACCAGCTGCCCCTGTCTTCAGTACGGCCGAGCACAGATGGCTTTAGTTCTCATGGCGAGTATTGTATGCTCTTGCTGGATCTTCGAAACTCCTGGCCTAATCCGTTGTGCATCTCCTTGAAGCTCTTCACAGCGGCGAGCAGTGCGGACAATGAGCCAAGTTCCAATAATGAGTCTCACATCATTAATGAGGTCATCCAGCCTGGTCACGTCAATCGTGTAGCCATGATTCTACCCAAGGTGTATTTGAAAGAAGCCCATGCGGCGATCCCATCCTTGAATCCAGCGAATCAAAGACAATTCGTTGTAAGTGCCAGTCGGATTTCGCCCGAAGCAGAGCGTGCGAGCCGAGAAGCCTTTTGGTACAGGAATGAGCTGCTAAGAATCGTTCGTGGCACGTGGAGGGAGGAGGGTAGCGGCCGGCATGGCGACCTAGAAATGCGCGGCATCCGGCTTTCTCCACGCATGGTCGAAGCTCTCAAGCTTGATGACATCCAGATCGACTTGGATATTGTGGCCGATGGCTCCACCACTGGTGCACCGAGCACTGTCCATCGAGTCGGTCGCGCAAAGTTCCAGATCCCGGTTGACGAATTCTGCACGCTCAAAGTGATGCTACACAACCGGAGCTCGAGACCCATCTCGCCACTACTGCGGCTGCAGCCTCACGTTGCAAACATTCCACATAACCTTGCGCTTGATCTTGACAAACGCTTCTCGTGGACGGGCGCCCTACAACGGAAACTTCCTGTAGTCAGCCCTGGTGAAAGCTGCAAACATGAGCTGGGTATCGTTGCGCTATGTAGTGGCACGTTTGAGATTGGTGCCACGGTAGACGAGGCGGAACTGTCCAACGGTGATGGAGAGTATGGCAATCGACTGCGGAGCGACACACAAGCTTTGTTGCAGGGCGACGTTATAGGCGAGCCGAAGCTACGGGCGTGGTGCTTGAGAGAGCCATGTACCATCGTGGCAAGTAGAGGAGAA
>TARA_R110002003_G_scaffold111_14_pt1 | contig 14910 bp, 15 predicted proteins | sample TARA_R110002003 | Tara Oceans TARA_R110002003 (sample SAMEA4396441) | marine metagenome | biome: Westerlies Biome; feature: [SRF] surface water layer (ENVO:00010504); material: water (ENVO:00002006), including particulate matter (ENVO:01000060) such as... | depth 5 m | reverse complement strand
GCTTTCCGACCCCAAGAATGAAACCACGGTTCTGCAGGAAAAGGTGACGGCTCTTGAGGCAGCGCTGAAGGAGCTGATCGAAGCGGCCACTGTTGTCGATAAAAGCCACAAGCAGCTACTGCCTCTACTTGTGGTTCAGACCAAGATTGCCAAATGCTTGGCGGGTTCCCTGGCCGTCGCGAAGACCTACGTCGATGGGCTTCAGGCCGACCTCCAGGAAGCCGCGCGAGCTGCAGATGCGCAGAAAAGGGAACACACGGAGCTGAAGGAGAGCTTGAAAAAGGCCGTCACCACAACCTCGATAGTCGCCGGCCCACCAATCTTACTCCCATCGGTTTTCGTCGACCGCATTCGCGACAATGAGCCAGACGATCAGACTACTTTCGTGGCACGCCAGCGGAATCTGCTCTACCACCATGCACAGGATTTGATTGAGGTGATGAAGGTTCTACGCCCGTGTTTGTCGGCTTCAATCACGCAGCGACTTAATCGTCTCCATTGCACCGTGCTATTGGTGGAGGAGCATGTCGAGGAGGGAGAGGCTGCTGCGCGGAAGGATGTGGAGGACACAGCGGGAAGGGAGATACTGGAAGGTGTTGAAAAGATGGTGTTAGGTGCGGATGATGATATGTGAGGCTACGGCATGGCACTGTCCAAGTGGTGTGAGGGTGCGAGAGGGTGATATGGAAGCAAACAATAGGTCCTATTTTGTTAGCACCTCGCGCCATAGATTTGCAGTGACAGAGCGTATGGGCTCTCGGACGCCAAGCACAGTTGGGCCACTCGGCTGTAGTTCTAGTGACTGCGACGCGTGAATGTTTTAGAAATGTGGGCGTCACGTGAGTCCCGCTTGCAGATTCTCTTGTGACTTCTTGTGCGCTCCTGCTCTTCAAGGCAAAGATAATCACCTCAACCACACAACAACACACACGAGCACAACGACTCAACTCTCTCACACAGAGTCCGCACGATGAGTACGTCTCAGGTCCACCAAGTATGGCCGAGACCAACGCCCGTGTCGCTTCACTCGCTGAACCAAGCTCTTCGACCTTTCCGTGGCTCATATCACAGTACACGCCTTGTTATAACATCCTTCTGTACGCTCCTAGGATGGGCGGAATCGGAACGAAGCACCGCCCAGTTCCAAGATCTTTGGCAACTGCACCTCAGTCTCCTCCGAGATCCAGACGAGCACGACTATTATCGAGACCCTGAGTCCTTGCAAGTTGCACAAGTTTTGTCGAAGCTACGCTGCTTGGATGATTTGGCCGAGTTGCGCGTCAACAAGCATCTCTTGCATGGTCGGGGCTCGGACACGCGGCAGTCAAAAGTTGGAAGCTACACTTCTGTGAGTCGCGCTATGGATTGGCTCGTCGAATGCGCAAAACTAGACGACTTGAACAGCCTTGAAGGTGTGGTCCCCCAGGCGCACTTGGACCACTTGAAACAGCCCCAGCCGAGATATGAGGCTACCGATGGTAGCGATGAAGGGTTCCACGGGGCTCAAGAGCCTCAGATGTTTGGTGCATCCGGGTTGCTTTTGCCGGCATTGACCTGGGCCGTTGAGGTGTCCCGGGACAGTCCTGTTTTGGTACAGAAAGTGATCGATATTGTCTTGAGAGAGGCCATGAGCATAGCAGATATCTGGGAATATAGCCTTAAGTACGGCATTCGACCTGTCCAAGAGCAGCCGGACTTCAAGTGGTACATCCTTGGGCTCAAGGTTTCGCGCGATGCATTCAAAGAACGTATTGTCGATTACTCCGAGCCAGACATCAACCACCTCCCCTATGGCCTAAGAGACGTTCTCAAGAGGATGCCATTCGTGGCCCTCTGGAATCGACTATGGCAACAAGCCAGAATGCTGTCGGTACGCCGTAGTGCTGAATATACTCGACTGCATTACAGCATGTATGATTGGGTGCTCACATCGTTCAGATATGCAACTGTCTTTCCCATATCTGGTCCTGGACTGTTGCTTATACATCAGGCCGTGGCCATGGAAAGGTCTCAGGATATTGCGAATCGTGTGCCAGGTCCGTTTAGGCCCAAGTACTGTCCACGTCGGGTCGACTTGGTGGAGATTGAAGCAACACAAGCTCATCTCATGGAGTGCCACTGGGGCCGTCGATTCTATGGTGCCGAGTTACCGCTGGGCTTTTCGACCAACGCTGACGACGTCTATGAGTTCATGGAGCCACTGCAGCTACAAGATGATGTCAATGATCGCGCAGCACTGGAAGCATATGGTCCATCCATCGAGCCGCTCGAGTCTGCCCAAGTCGTGTCAGGAGAAGATCGTCCCACGCATCGGAATTGTACAATCTGTGCGGAAGAGTACGCATGTTCGAGGGATTGTAGCCCCTGCGTGAAGCTCAGTACATGTGGACATTACTTCCATTACGAGTGTATCCATAGTTGGATGAATGGTGTTGCGGCGAACCGCAACCGGTGCCCCGAATGTCGAACGCAGATCTGCGAGAACCGTAGGCCGGTGCGGGCTATCGCTCTCGGGCAACCTGGACAGCTCTTGGAGACCAACTCGGAGCTATCTGATCTAGCCAGAGACGACGATGACGCTATGGTTCCGGAAACCCAAGACACTCTAGCTCCTCAAGAACATTACAGCCCCGGAGATGAGGGGCTGCCAGGTGTCAATGGTTCCGACCTAGAGCAAGAGGCGACCGAAGCGGAACAACCGGATTCGAGGAGAGATGAAGATGAGGAAGAGGAGCCTGACAACGAATTAGATTTCAACGAAGAAGAGCGCGATGACGATGAAATCAACAGCGGCTATGCACTGTTTAATCCAGACGACAGCGAGACTTTCCAACCTGCAGGCCTCACGGAAGACCGACCTCGCCTTTCCACATCTAAGACGAGCGCGTTGTCGACGTCCAAGACCGGCAACTTGACAACGGAGAGCTCTACTTTGACGGGAGGGGAGATTATTTATTCGGTCGCGATCGACCGACACACTGCGTGCACGAGCAATAGTCTGAGTACGAGTTTGACATGGACCGCGGTATGGCGGAGGACGATGAGGCTGACCGTGAGTGGCGTGACCATGTTTGGGACGGCGGTGAGGATGCGTAGAATCGGTGCGAGGTGACCTATCTGAGGCTTGGGGAATAGGTGCCACTGGCGCCAGTCCTTCACCTTCACCACGAAGGACGAGATGTCTAGGGGAGTGCCCCAAGGCATGGTGCATGCTTCAGACAGCCGCCGCAATCATAAAATGAAGCTTGCCGAGACGCACAGTAGTCTGTTGTTGATGTGATGAGCACTGAACCCAAACAGGCATCGTGTGTCGCAGCTTCCTCTTCATCCTTGCCAAGACCAGCTGCTTCTCCAACATCGTGCTCTCACCTTCTCACCTTACTTTAACTTACCTCACCTTGCACCCATCCATCGGACACTCACTACAGCATAGCACATAGAAATGACGACAGCCACGTCAACCACAACCCCGTCAGCGCTGGATGGCTATGATGGCGAAGGCCCTAAGTGGCGGCTTGGTAAGCAGCTAACTTTACATTGGATGCAATCAAATACTGATGCTGTGAACCGTAGAGCATTCAAAGACCGGTTAAGCCATGTGTCAACAAGCCGCCTGCAAGCGTAGCAAGGTCAAGATCAAGAGGGGCGAGCTTCGTATCGGCACGAACACGTTCTTTTCGACCGAGTCGAGGTGGTACATAGCCTGGCGACACTGGTTAGTAGCCCACAGACTAGTACGCTACGATTGCAAAGTGGGAAACATGCTGATACGTGACCAGGGGATGCGCAACCAGACACCAGATTGAAGGACTCATCCAGGCGACGAATAGCGACGTAACGCAAGTCCCAGGCTATGATTACCTGAGCCCCGAGGCACAAGAGCAGGTGCAGCTAGCTTTCGAGAACGGAGACGTGGTCGATAAGGATTTCAAGGGCAAACGTGTCGACTTCACGAAGACTACACCCCGATACAACGATATCCTCAACGCAGAAGGGTGAGCAAACATGGCGGAGACAACCCAAGTCCCTTCACTAACCATGCATGTCACAGCTACAAGGTTGAGGTCGCGAAGCGAAGAGCCGGATGCCGCAGCGCACAATGTCCCAACGAAGGCAGCAAGATTATAAAGGGCGAGTCAAGGCTAGCCATTTGTGTGCCCTTCAAGCTGAACATTCATCCTGGATGTACAAGCATTGGAAGTGCATGTCGCAATTCGACTTCGATAGCGCCCAGAAGCTTCACGTGAACGATGCCTGCTTCGACGGGGTGGAGGACTTACCCGAGGAATACCAGAAAGTCGTGAGAGACAGCTTCGAGAAGGGCGAGATTCTTGCAGCCCCGGAACCAGAGCCTTCAGCCACCAAGCCGAAAGCTACCACATCCAAGGGCAAGGGCAAGGGCAAGAAGCAGGCAAACTCAGAAATCGAGACGGATGTAGCCAAGCCAAAGCGCAAGGGCAAGAAAAGGGTGTCCGACGAGATGGATGATGAGGATAGTGCCAGCGAGCCCGAGTACGTACCGAAAAGGACCAGAAGCAGGGCTACCAAGATCGAGGAAGAATGACTGCTTAGATGGCTACAATGTCAAGCAGCAATACGACGCATTCGTCAAGTCATGTAAAAGCTCATAAGGCCAATGCTAGAAGGCAATTACCCAATCAAGTATACCCACCAAGCAGCGTGCTTGCAGTCGTAAGGCTGTCCCCCTTCTAGCGTGCAGGGTTCGCGTTCCTCGTTTTATGCTCTCAGCTCTCGCAAAAAGCCTGCCTCACGATAGGCAGGCTGCTAGAAAACACGCCAGAGCTGAACAGTAAGGCTTGGTTGGCAGTTCTGTTAAAGCAGATAATTGGATGGGGCGAAAGCGCAATCCAATCACTTTTCTCTTGGCTCGCCTTACGATGCGACACAAGTGGGGGCTGAGTTAGTAAAAATAACGAACGACGTTCATCTTTCCCGTTTGCGACTAGCTGTCTAACGTCTTGGACTGTTTGAGTATTTTTTTGGTTTCTGGTGTTCTATTCAAGCCTTGTTCTATGCTGTTGAAACTTGTTTTGGTTCTGGGTCGATCGTCGGCTTAGGTACAGCGTACAGTCAATTTCGCTTTCCACTCGGCAGTGCAATTACGTAGGTGGATGCTATGATTGGAAACGGCCTGACACGCTTGCATATCAGCGGAAGACAATTATATCTATAAGAGAGTGTCACGATCTTGACCGAGAGCTCACAGAGTACAGCATGCATTCACTAGCAAAACAGCTATTGTATCTATCCTTCGCGTCGGTGCTAGTATCAGCGTCCTACGATCAATGCAAGTGTGTAAGTTAGTGACTACATTATTGACATGAAGCCATGCTAAGCTCATCAGGCACCAACCGATTCCTGTTGGCCATCAAACTCGGAATGGAGTGTATTTAACGCTACAATATCCGGAGCCCTGATCCGTAGTGTTCCTGCAGCCTCTGTTTGCTATCCAACACAACCAAACTATAACGAAGATCAATGCGCGTTTGTTCGCTCACAGTGGTCCAACTCAACATGGCACGCGCAAGATCCAATCAGCGTCGATTATCCTGTCTGGGCTAATAACTCCTGCAATCCAATATACCCGAATGGTACCAGCGTAACTAAGGACGTGGATGCAGGCTCTCGAGGCTGTTCGATCGGGAACTATCCCGCATATGTCATCAATGCTACTTCTGCCGACCAGGTTAGCAATGCCTTCAAATGGGCCGAAACGCATAACATTAGAGTTGTGGTGAAGAACACTGGTCATTCCTATGCCGGAAGGTAGGGCTATCACCCTTTGTGGTTGCGACGAGTTCCAAGGTTAACACAACATAGGAGCTTAGGCTATGGTAGCTTGAGCATTTGGACCCACAACTTTCGAGGCATCGAGGTCATTGACACCTTCACACCGAAGTCATGCCCAATGAACGATTCACACGGGCAACCTGCAGTCCGCTTCGCTGCCGGGCATAGCGGTTTGGAACTTCTGGCAGAGCTTGCAGGCCATAATTCTGTGACAGTAACTGGTGCGAACCCCAGCGTCGGCGCTATCGGCTGGCTCACAGGTGGTGGCCACGGTCCACTTACTTCATCCTATGGTATGGGCGTCGACAATCTCCTAGAAGCAACTATAGTCACCCCGAAAGGGGACATACTCGTCGCAAATCCGTGCCAGAACTCAGACCTATTTTTTGCGATCCGAGGAGGCGGTGGCGGAACATATGGTGTTGTTCTTGATGCTGTGCTCAAAACATACCGTTCGCCTAAGGTGACCCTTTACACCTTAGGACTCGCATCTACGTCTCAAAATGCAACCCAAGACTTCTGGGATGCTATGGGCCTTCTGAACGCCGATCTGCAGCGCCTAAAGGATGGTGGTATACAAGGCTACTACGCAATTGTCGGACCACCAACGACTTCTGCCTTATCCTTCCTGGGAACCTTCTTCTTATACGACAAACCAAATGGAACTATTGAGGAGTTGATGGCGCCTATTGAAGCAAAACTAGCAGAGAAGGCGAGCTCGTTGATATTCCAAGGTAATATATCACACGCAGATACGTTTTGGGAGAGCTACACAACGAATTTCACGAATGAAGATGTTGGAAGGGGAGGGTCAGCATATGGCTCGAGACTCATGACCGCGGAGTCTCTGGCTAATGCGAACGTGACTGCCAGAATACTCGCGCAAATCGGACCAAGCAATGATGCAAAGGCACCAAATGTCAGTTTCCCCTGTTCTATTCACTTTTTGACCCAATGCTCATGCGAACAGGGTGTCTTGAATAACCCAGTGATCCTCGGCCACATTGTGGCCCCTTCCAGTCCACCGACCTACTATCCATCCCTGGTGTCTTTGAATCCAGCCTGGCGTCGCACCCTTAACCACATCATCGTCGACGAAGTTTGGCCGGGTGGCATCCCGCGCACCATAATCGATGCTATCTACCACTCTGTCACGTGGAACAAGACAGAGCCGTTGAGACAGCTATCCCCGGACACGGGAGCATACTTCAACGAGGCAGATGCTAACGAACCGGACTGGCAACACTCGTTCTTTGGCGAAAATTATGAGAAACTGAAGGAGATTAAGAAGAGACATGACCCGAAAGGTGTGCTTTGGTGCCGCATGTGTGTAGGGAGTGAGAGATTCGTTGAGGAAAGTGACGGAAGGCTTTGTGAAGTGCGCAAGGGAGGTGAGAGCACGAAGAGGTTCGACTAACTGGCCGTTATATACGACACACTCGGCCAAGACGCTGGCGAGGCAGCATTCGGTCGATGCGCAACATGAGACACATGGGCAGGCTGATCTTACAGCCTGGAGTCGAATCTTTAAGGTTCAAGACTACCAGTGCATACGAGGATATATATAAGGGTAGGTTGCAAGGCAGTATTGCAAGGTGACCTCGGGAGCTCGCGGACAGAAAGAGTCATCTCACTATATGCTTCTCTTAAGTACACTTGTATTCAGCCCTAGTTAGATCCAGGTACAAATGGTGGCAAAGGAAATACGGGTTTCACCAATACAGACGAAGGTGGACGCGAGGTACATGAAATACATATTGCGGTCGGGGTTCCAGGTCTCGTATCAAAGAATAATATTATCTGCAGGGACTGCAACCTCTCCATCAATCGGGCATAACCTTAGAGGTGAACTTCTAACTTACATTTGCAGGGTAAGGTTGCACTTTTACCTGCTTGGCCCCATTAGAAAGGCAGCCTGACGTATTGGAGATAGTACGGGGATCCCAGCAACATCATAGCATTAGTAAAATGCGACTCGACGACAGGTAAGCCACAGTTCAAAAGCTCCTCAAACAGCATCTCACAAGTATCACTGTCAAAGTGGAGAATGATGTGTTTCCTCTCCAGTGTATTCTCCAATCCGATCAATGAAGCACTGAGTGGGGCAACAAGTGCGGCTGAGATTGCAGCCTACAGCGGTATCCTCGACACCTGCATCTTTTCTGATAGCACAGCCTTGAAGTCTCACTCAACATCTCAAAACGAGTTCGTCAATGTCAGATTCTTGATCACATCCCATTAATGCACGCAACGTGGTGAAGTCTGGAATGCTGACTCGACCAATCGGAGATTTTCCAGCAGGCACGACCCACCAAACCTCATCGCGCCATCCCTGTCGCGAGTCGCAAGCTGTCCACATCCACCCCACTTGCCTGACCGCCCACCTACACACTGACGTCTATACGAAGCTCCGTATCGCAGCCAGATAGAACGACCGCCAACATGCCAGGCAAAATCACCTCCGTCACATCGTCCTCACACTTCTCACAACTCCTCTCGCAATCCACATACACAATCGTCGACTTCTACGCCGACTGGTGCGGACCGTGCAAGGCGATTGCGCCCGTCTTCCAGGGCCTCGCAGAGAAGGAGTCGAAGCCGGGAAAGCTGCAGTTCGTCAAGGTCGACGTGGACTCACAGCAGGAAGTCGCGAAGAAATATGGCGTGTCAGCGTACGTATACCGCTTCCGAAGCACGAACAAGCGCATGGCTAATTCCCCTCCAGCATGCCAACATTCCTCGTCATAAAGTCCTCCGCCGTCGTCGACACGATCCGCGGCGCCAACCCTTCAGCCCTCACAGCCGCCGTGCGCAAAGCCGCAAATGACACGTCAGGCCCCGGTGCCTCGTCTGCTGCATTCCAATCGAAGGGGCGCACACTCGGATCGGCGTCGGAACCTAGCCGGCCCGTCAGCGAGGGCGCGTTTGGCGGGCTGCAGAGGCTGATTGTGGGGAATGGGGGGTTCAGCGACATCGTGGTGCGGTTTGTGGCGTTGTATGTCATTAGTCTGTTTGCGTTCAATGGGTACAAGGCGGCGGAGGAGAGTGCGTTCAATGTCAAGGCAAGGTGAGGGATGGGGGATAAAGAGAAGTGGGAATATGTTTAGGATATCGAGCCTGGCGTCAGGGAGTTTACATCATGGTTTGATAACAGCAGGCACCTTCATCAGGTAGGAAAACGTGGAGTGGAACAACCATGTATTACACGGGCATCACAGCAAGAGAGGTGCCGATCCGACAAAGTCAGACACGATCATCCTTCGTCCTTCCTATCATCTTCCCTGTCCTTCTCATCTTCTTTCTTATTCGCCGATGCATCGTTCCCGGCAGGCTTCTCATCGTCATCGCCTGGTCCAGATTGTCTTGGCCGCGTGATCAACCACAGCCGAGGACGGTCATATCCTTCCTTCGCTGCTTTGGAGTGAAGCGCCGTCTGGCCACTAGGCTTTGGCGGCCCACCGAATTGGCTGCGCATATAGGCACGACCCAGAGTCATTGCATCATCACGAGTAAGAATCCTTGCGGGCTGCAGCATGGGCCTCAAATGCTCCTGAGGCTTAGTAGTGTTCGATGGCTGTGTATCTTGCGTCTCTGCTTCTTCTATATCTCGATCGCAGCGTGAGACATGCGCTGTAAAATCGTCCTGGTTGGTGGACTGATAGCGGCATTTGGGGCAGTAGAAAATCATGTGAAGTTGGATGGGAGATTGTTAGAGGAACTGAGACAGTCATGATTGAGATTTAATGACTTTATGAATTGGTGAAATGGCTTGTTTGCTGCATCAGTGTAGTCGTTACGAGCATCGTGAGAGAAGCTTCTCAATGTGGCTAGCGCTGAATCGAGCTTGGTGGAGGTTTGAATGCTCGTGATCGTTGCTGAACGGACTTCACGTCTCATATTAACGCATCTACCATTTCTCGTCTCGTCTCATCTCATCTCATATGCGCTGCGTCCATCATCGCTCGCAATGCCGCATCTTCCGCCACCATGGGGCAGCTCGTCCCCACTCATTTGATTTTCAAGCCGACGTCTTTGCGTCTTCAACTGTGTGAGCTAATCTCCACACACATCTCCACGGTTCGGCCATCATTGTGCTTGCTAAAATCTCTTGGCCGTCAAGATTCCTATGCCAAGACAGAGAACGTTGGCAACGAAGTCAGCGTCGTGGGATGCTGCTGATCTACATTCGAGCAGTCCTGCTTGAGATCCATCACAGCGCTTGTCGCTCAGAACAGTGGAACCCTGAAACGTATTGCGCATGATTGCCACGAAATATGTTCACCATTGAACTTGAGGCGACATCGGTGAAGCACACAACACAACCCCACGACAGCCTCCAACGTTGAACCACCCCCATCATGCGCACGATGCGAATCGTAAGCACGGGGAGTCTTTTGGACTTACAAAGGCGGCATGGTAGTAAGATGAACAAAGCGTAGTGGACAGGGGTGCTGCCAAGCCGTATCTGCATGGTCGCAGTTGAGGCTGTGCGTCCTGGAGGGCCTAAAGCGCACTTGCCTGTTTCATTCGCCAGCGATCAGCACATTTCCCCCAAGGGGAACATGGGCCGTAAGGCTGACGATTTTGCGAGAACTCTGCATCCTACTTTTGGTACGCTTGTTTTGAATTTTGCGACGTATGGATCAGCTATGGGGCAAAGCGTGCCCGCACCGCCGCAGAGCCTCGATCGCTAGTCTTCAGCCGCAGGGGTCTACTTTGCAAAGGAGACGAAGGAGCACAGCAGGCTAGTTCACACTCTCCAAATTCAGACAACTGCTTCAGCTCGCGCGATGGCTGTCAGCTTGGAGTCGGCCAGTCAATATATAAGGTGTTAGTCACCCCACGATGGATAGCATCACTGACTCCTCGGATCTCACCACATCACTACCTCTGGACATTTCTTCATGATGCATCGCATATCCTACGCTATAGCCACTGGGCTGTTGACATTGGCGACTGCTCTCCCAACCTCAGAATCGAACCTCCAAGCAAGAGACATTGGGAAAGCTGGACGGATATCAAATTTCGCAGACATACCCCCAAGCGCGGATCTCCATTGGACCCCGTGTTACAACCGCTTCCACTGCGCCAACCTAGAAGTTCCTCTCGACTATGAGAACAAGACCGCAGGAACGACGGTCGTAGCCTGGATCCGACAAGAAGCTGCCAACAGCACCGGCATTGACTTGCTTTATAATCCTGGAGGACCAGGCGGCTCAGGCATCGAAGCTATTCTCGCAGGTTCAGGAGACAGAATTCTTCAAAGGACCGGCAACAAGTACAATGTTGTCAGCTTCGACCCGAGAGGCGTCAATGCCAGCGGAATCGATTTGACGTGCTTCCCTGGGAATCCCGAGGATCGAGATATCTTCGCGATGGCTCCCCCTTACTCGACCGATGAAGAGATGTATGCTATGGCAGTTGCCACTGGCAAGTGGTGCACGGCCGCGACCAACGAGACTCCAGTTCGCTATGCAGGGACAGTGGCCGTAGTCCAGGACATGCTTCACTTCACCGAATTGCAGGCTGCTCTCAACGGCAAAAAGCCCGAAGATGCTCTCATCTGGTACTACGGTGTCTCATATGGAACGGTCATTGGTCAAACACTTGCTGCCCTCTATCCTAACCGTATCGGTCGTGTCATTGTTGATGCCAATGTCAACGGCCAGGACTATTACGAGGGTATGCTCGGTAACGCCGTTGAGGACACCGATGACGCCATGCTGTACTTCTTCAAGACCTGCTACGAAGCCGGACCAAAGGGTTGCAAGTTCGCAAGCAATTCAGGCAGTGCTAAAGACATAGAAAAGCGCTTCAATGACCTGCTCGCCAAGTTAGAGAAGGAGCCTCTAGAAGCTATCCTTCCCAGCTTCCGCGTACCATCCATCATCACCAAGACTGACGTCCTCAAAAAGATCTTCGGCGATCTCTACGCCCCTTCAGCTACATTCCATGGCATTGCATACGGCCTTGACGGACTTGAAAAAGGCAATGCATCAGCGTGGTACTATTACTTATCAGAGACAAGAAGCGTCTCCGACCCAGGCCCTTTTAACTACACCGGAAATGCTGCAGGCGATGCGTTCCGCTTCATAACGGCCGTTGATGCCGCAGGTCGCTATCCCCTCAACAGCGTAGAGGACTGGGTCCAGACCGATGACAAGATCGAGAAGACCAGCCAATGGTTCGGCAAAGGCTATACGGACACGAATCCGCTTGTTATCGCCGGGATGAAAATCATCCCACCCAAGTCCCAACTCTTCACTGGTAATTCCTCCCTCCTCCGTCCAACGCTTCCCATGACTGCTGCTAACCGCGTTACACAGGCTTCAAGAAGACCAAAACTCGCGTCCCGGTCCTCTTCGTCAACACAAACGCCGACCCCATCACCCCTCTCGCCAGCGCAAAACACATGTCGACTTTCTTCGAAGGCAGCGCCGTCCTGGTGCAGAACTCGGCCGGTCACGGATATGCCAGTGTGCGCTCGAATTGCACCATCGGCCACGTGCAGAATTATCTAGACACGGGTAAAGTTCCCAAGGACGGCACTGTGTGCGAGACAGATGGATCGCCATTCGACGAGCAGTAGAGAATTTTGAGCAATACGGATGTGGTGTTGCCTCGCATGAAGGAGCTGCCATTTTTGAGAGTTTAGCGTGCATATCTCCTTCCTTCTTTTACCTGACTGACAAGTCTCTAACTAATGGCTATTACTACGGACAAGGAAATTTATGATAGCCCGCCCCATCGCCGTTCACCCCTGCTAGCTTCTTTCTATTGTCTACGCATACTGCGCCCACGGTCTCGTTCACCCGTGGCGGGAACTGCACCCAGTGTCGGCAGCGCTTTCTTCACATCCTCGAGTGCCGTGTTCGTCTCGTATATTTCGCGATACACGACGAGCGCACGCTGCTCGATGACGTGGATGCGCACGAGGCGGACGCTCTTGGATCGAATGGATGGTGGATGCTTTGTGCTCGGTGGCGAGAAGTTGCTCCAAGCAGACCAGTAGTCATTTAGGAAGAAAGGCGAGTGGGGACAAGGTCCATGGCCGTTCATATTCTGCGCTTGATATGCGGATGGTCATGGACTTTCCATCGTCCAACATATCACCTGAACCGACCATGCTTGCCCAATCAAGTACTGCTGCACTCAAACGTCATCACACACGGCCGGCAAGAATGTGTTCGAAAAATCCATTCGTCATTTGAATGTTACACGTATATATACATGAAAAGAAAGCCGTTCTAGCAGCCTATGAAGAAAACGGGTCTCAAGCCCCAAAGAATATACTCTCATATACAACCAAAGTGATTCCAGACGCCTAGCTATGCAGACGTAATATTGTTCGTTGCTTACAAGTTGAAAGCGCGAGCGTGGCGGCGCGCCTTGGCCGACGAGCCCGTCTGCTCCTTCAGCCAAGCAATGAACTGCGTGATGGTGAAGGTCTCGGGAAGAGTGGAGCCGCTGCCAGATCCTGAGCCTGAGCCAGCAGAGGCGGTGGGAGTCGCAGGGGTGGGGGTGGCGACGGGCTCGCTGTCCTCGACGGGGGTGGCGACAGGGGAAGCGGAGGCGACGGGTGCAGCGGTCTTGGAGGCAGAGGCGACGGGTGCAGCGGTCTTGGAAGCAGAGGCAGACGCAACGGGGGTGGAGGACTTGGTAGGTGTAGCGGGCGAAGTGCCGGTGCTGGCGCCGTCCCAGACGGCCGGGCCGGGGATCTCGTACGTGGTCGCGCCGCTGTAGATGTTGGCGAGAACACCGGGGTCGGTGGCAGTGTAGGCCTTGGTCATGTCGGTGCCCGTGGCGGGAAGAGCGACAGATCCGCCGGTGATCTTCAGCTGTCCGCAGCCGTTGTAGAACTGGGCTCCGCCTTGCCTGTTGCCCTCGTGCAGCGCGATGATCTCGGGGCGGATGAGGTAGTTGCCGTCCTCGAGGCTGGGGAGGGTGATGGTGATGGCACCCTTGTTGGCGATGACTGAGGCGCGGAGTTAGTGGGTGTTCTCCCATCTACTTCGTACTTGGGCACTTACATGTGTCTACACCCCACTTGCCGCCGTTGAGACCCTCCTCGTGGATCTTGGTCCAGACAGCGCCCTCACCGTTGCCCTCGGCCTTTGCGATGTAGACCATGACGGGACCCTTGTGGGAAGAAGCGATGGGCCTAATGGGAGTTAGTGCATGGCTCATGCTCTGAATGGACAAGAATCTTACTCATCAGCATCACCAGACGTGGTGGCGGGGTCGTTGTGGTGCCATTGCATGGTGATCTCGGATCCAGCAGCGACCTCAACGAAGTCGGTCTTGGCCGTGCCACCGTTGCAGACCATGGCAGAGGAAGTGGGGTCCATGATGGGGTTGTTGCCATTCGAAGGAGTCTGAACAGCAAAGTGCTGTCCCTGGTCCTTTCCACCAACGACAAGCGACTGGAAGGTTGCGTGTCCAGCAACGAGCTTGGCAGCAGCCAGAGCGAAAGCGACTGAGGTCCTCATTTTGAAATTGGGTGTGGTTTGGTAGGTTGGACTTGAAGGTTGGTTGAGAGAGTATGTTCAAAGGTGCGAGTAACCTGAAAGAGAATGAAGGATGAATGAATGGACAATCGACGAAAGTCAGTGGATGCTAAAGAGCGTATGAAAATGAATGTCAGCTTCAAGCTTGATGCCCTCCACTCCAGGGCCGCCGCAAACCTCTTATACTCATCCCGCATAGGCGGCACGCTCCCGTCATGACAGCAGCACTGACAAGCACACTGACCATCGTGAAACCCAAGGGCCTGGTCTGATGTCAAGTTGATCCTGGGACCTCTCATCTATCCAGCGGGCGCTAGACGCCACATTCTCACTGACTATGCATCGATGCGGCTAGGTAGCTTCGATTAGTTGCCAGAGGACATTGGATCCAGGTAAGCATCGATCCTACGACCCAGAATTATTCATGAGATTATTACCAGAGGGAGATTTGTAGGCACTCGCTTCGATGCATGTTCCGCGTTTGCGTCTGTGCGCGGTCCAGAGCGTCGAATCACAACGAAGGATTCTGCGAAACCTCAAACGGTGGAGAAGACAAGGCGGAAGAATTGCTGTCGACTGCGCTCGGCGTTTC
>TARA_R110002003_G_scaffold135_4_pt1 | contig 14937 bp, 11 predicted proteins | sample TARA_R110002003 | Tara Oceans TARA_R110002003 (sample SAMEA4396441) | marine metagenome | biome: Westerlies Biome; feature: [SRF] surface water layer (ENVO:00010504); material: water (ENVO:00002006), including particulate matter (ENVO:01000060) such as... | depth 5 m | reverse complement strand
TGAATATCTTGCACACTGAGCTCATGTGGTGGTTCCGGCCGAAATTGACTGCGGTCATGAGAGGCACAGTCACAGAAGATATCGCAAGCTCAGCTTTTGCATATGGTTGGTCTATGCTGGGGCAGCAGTTCTCCGATTGGACGCGGGCATATTCTGAGCATAAGCCCGAGAATCCTGATATTGTCACACTGATACCAGAGACATCTAGGAAACCGCATACCGACCATGGTCTTTGCCCGGAACGCCTTCGCATGAGGATAGTTGGAATTATTGCCATATCAGTCCGCTAGGAGACGTTTGACCCAGTTCCCATTTACTTCGAATCGTGCTTATTCGCAAATACTCCTACTGGAAGTGAGATTGCCGTGTTTCCGCAGGAGATGAGGCAGACATGTTCAAGTTGTGAAAAGCAAGGGCGCATTCGGACCTTCGCCATGAACCTTCCACGAACGGCCCAATCACCGTCGCGCAGCACAGTCGGCCCCATCCCTCACATTTCCCAGCCGCGCTACAACAAAGATCTGCTCTACGCCTCCTTCATGCCCCGTTGAAATCCTCTTTACCCAGCGAGTGCCACGCAAGGACTTTGGCGTTGCCGCCGCATCGCCACTTTATCCGACGCAGACGCGCCGCACCCCCGCATATCCAGGCGCGCAGGACCGTTGCATCGGGACGTCATCGCAGGAATAGCAACTCCGACACCCACGCAGCGCGTAATACGGCGCAGCATCGAAGTAAGGTATCTCTTAAGTGAATGTCAGGTACCTGTGTACCAGTCGCGCCACACCTTCACGCAGGCGTTTCTTATTCATCATCCCTTCGTTGCTTTCTTTGAACTTTGTGTCAAACACAACTACCCAAGTCGCATTCACGATGTATACCACGCTGGCCGTCATACTTTCTATCTTCTTCCTTGCCACTTCGACGAACGCTCTGTACTTTCCACAATTCCGCCTCTCCCCCTTCACAAAGGCTACGCACCCAGAGCTCGCGGACAAATGCACCTTCACGGCCTACCATAAGCAAATCCGCACTGTCGCATCGAAGAAAGACTACATTCAAATCAATCAGATTGTCGATCACCCCAACGACATCACTATCGACATCGCGGCTCTACGTCCTGCGACAGCTCGCAACAGCTATGTCAGGATCTCGTCTGAGGAGGCTTACGCTATTGAAGGTCTGCTGGACGACAAGAGCTTAGTTACTCATCAAGGACATGATGTGGATGAAGTGCTCTTCGAGGTCGACGGTGTATGGTTTTCGAGCGACATGACAAAGAACGCGAAGAGCGCGTATTGTGTCTCAGGCTCGTGGGACAATGAGTTCCGTGAGGGCGAAGTTGGATCAAGGGTATGTTGATGTGTTGTTATGTTCGGTGAAGTATACTCATTAGTCTACAGGAGCGCAGGCTGCAATGTGCATTTCCATGCGGGGCGATTGAGGACGACGAGCAGGATGTGTACAGCACTGAACTCCGCTAAGACAGTACCAGTGTCATTTGGGCATACCAAAGTCTCGGGCACGGGGAAAGGAGTCGGCCAGAACAATATCGTTGGCATTTCCATGACTCTTGAGCCAGTCATTCAGGAGGGACTTGCTGCCAATACAGCGGAGTAAAGCCATGTCTTCTCACAATGACAAAAGTGCAGCGGGGCCGAGCAACTATTCTCTTAGCATTACAGTCAACCAGCTCGTTACACTCCTCATATGTATGCTTGAGCACGGACTTGACATCCATCATGCCGCCATCGCGTCTCTCCTCCACCAATATAGCACATCGGCACAACTCCTCGCAATAATCACCACCATCACATATATATCAACACTTCCTATGCCGACCTCACTCGGCTTCAACTTTCCCTCTTCTGACCTGCGCGTGACTTATCTCACGCCCCAGCCTTTCAACTAACCTACACGCCCTACGATGCATCAACCGCCCTACAACCACTCCCTCGACTTCCCGGCGGGTACCTGCATCTCGTCCCCATCCATCTCCCCCAACCCCCCATCTGGCCCATCTCCCTCCTTCCCACTCAGATTAGTACGTTCACTCGTCATGACCACCTAATAATGGCCGTTAATATTCGTCGTCACGCCGAGTGTAGCAGAAACATTCCGTGTTTCGACTCCCGCTTAAGGCCATTTCCGGTCGTTTCGAGGGTATTCGCGAATGAGAGCGACGAGTGCGAGTGGGGCGGTTGTTTCTTGTTTGGGTTTGTTTTGTTTGACGGTAGGGGGTGGGGATCGTGGCGTGGTGGTGTACGTACGTGGGTGCGCAATGACTTGTGTTTGGCGACGACGTCGAAACATGACGTTGGGGGTGGGGAGTCTTTAGCATGATGTGAATGCGCAATTCATCTACACTAGTTTACGTGAGTCAAGTCAGCTCTGTGATTGTTGGTGTTGGGTGTGAGTTTGGAACTAGTGATGGTAGAGTGTTCTATGACACCACGCGCATATTTTCAAAACTTGGTGAAAGAGAATCAACATTATCATTTAGTCAAGGAGCTCAATGCCTTGAGCCCGGCAAGACACTACCATGCATACCATCCAAACGCCAAGCAATTTGACCACCCAAGCAGAATCATGAGCTCATTGCCGCGACCGTCTTAGTGATAATACCCGCCCTGGTTGTTGTTCTTGGGCTTCTTGTGCTTGTCCTCGAGCTTCGAGCCGAGCACGGCGCCTGCTATTGCGCCCATGATGCCGTGGCCGCCCATCTTGTTGCCGCCAAAGTATCCTGCAGCACCTCCGCCGAGCGCGCCCATCAATCCTCGATCTCCCTCGGCCTGTGTGTTGGGGTCGGTGGAGCCGTAGTTCTGCTGTCCGGGCTGGCCACCGTAGGCATTCTGGCCGTGCGGGTACTGGTCCGCTTGGTATGCACCTTGCTGGGGGAACTGGTTTGAGGGTTGAGCTCCGGGATATACTCCCTGCTGCTGTGGTGGGTACTGGCTTAAAGAGTGTTAGTCAGGCTCGATGATATATAGCTTTTGGTGTTCACTCACCCCTGCTGTGAATCGTAGGGCGCTACTTGCTGGCCATGCTGGAAACCTCCGTGTGCCGGCGCACCATATTGCTGGTTGTAGCCTTGTTGTTCTTGGCCATAGTAGCCTTGAGCAGAGGATTGCTGTTGTGGCGGGTATTGAGGCTGAGGTTGTTGGTAACCGCCCTGGTCGTAGCCGCCCTGTTGTGGAGGATACGGGCTATGTGATTGAGGGGGATACTGCTGGTTGTTGTACTGGTTGTACTGATCGTAGGGGCCCGACATTGTGATTTGGGGAGTTTCTAGGTGTGTAGGAGATGGTGTATGTCTGTAGCGTGGAGATGTTGTGCTGATGAGGGGTCGTGGAGGGGCTCGGAAGGCGCGGGTGACGTATAGCTCAGATGTCAATGGAGGCGAGTGTGAGTCGTGGGGGATGACAAGAACACCAGAAGGCAACGACAGTCTTATATTCTTCACGCGCTGATTACGACATCTAATCGACCCTGATGACCGGATCGATCCCACCACATCTTGGGAGGCGGAGCAGACCCACGAAGCTTCGAGCTGTACTCAGCCTCAGCCATTCAAAGTACGATCACAGCCTGTCCGGCTGCGGCGGCCTCTTGGGGTATGGCGAACGGCCCGGCAAAGTCCGCACTAAACCCGAACACCATCAGCGCTGCCGCGCTGTTAGACTCTCTTGGGCGTCTTTGCCGAGCTCGGCCATACCTACTTAACAAAGCAGTAAATCGTTCAAGAGGGACGAAGCGCTGTAGAAGATGACCTCCAGAGCTTTGCGCATGCTTCCGGTGGAGACTAGGGTTCTCCGTACTTTGCGCCTCGTGCAGCCCTCAAGTCGATCAGGAAACGAGTTTTTCCGCCCTCAATTCCTAGGTGCGAAACATCTGGTGCCTGTCGCTGTGGTCGAGGCACAACTGGGGCACTGCGCACCTCGGCCGGACTCGCATCGCAGCTGGAAGTCTCCGAAGCCGCCGTATCAAGTGCGCCATCCTGAGGCGCAGCAGCTCAGCCATCCCTCGCAGAAAAGTGTGGCGCTTCCAATCGTCATCAGCAGGTCGTACCACAGCGAGGCCGTTCCTGCGCAATTTCCCCCACCCAAGGGCTCAATGCGGGGAATGCTGAAGGACTGTCGGTCCAAGGCATCGAGTTGCACAACCTCTAATTGATGCCACACCTCGCGATTGTTCCTGCGCGATGCATGGTCTCACGATGCTCTCCTGTGGCTTTCGTTCGCCTCCTGGGCTAGCCCAAGCGGAAGTTGAAACGCAGCACCATGACCTGAGACAACTCCAAGACAACATCCGCACTCCACATCACGACTTTGCTCCATAATACCAATCTTCTTACTGCTTATGGAGAATTTAGGCCTTCTGACGCCGCGCAAACCAGCTGTTTGTGGTTACTCTGGCGGCGAGGACGGTGCTAATTGTACCATTTCATTTCAAGCCTCGCAATTGTATCTCCCGTCGCATCTCAAACCGACATGGGACCTCAAGCGACTCACCACTAGCGTCATTCATGCGCCTTTGAAATGCCACCACCCCTCCCATAGTCGCATGAACATGTCTCGTCCTGAGCGTTCGCCCAGCCTTTCGCTGCGTCTCTGCTGACTTGCTTCCTTTCTGTCCTTCGTTCTGCAGCCGGCTGCCGTTGCTACCTAATACTTCATTCTTTCCTTCACCATCTACATTCTTTTCCGACTACTCTGGTCACGGTCCTGGCAGGCTTGGGACCGTACTCTTACTCGAGACTCGGACATATCATCGCTGGGCGAATTGCAGATGTTGTTTGGTGGAATCTTTAAACGGCTGTAGGACTAGGTCCACCCTACCGTATACGATCAATCTCTGGACGCAATGCCCGCTCCATGGCGCCGCGATGGACAGGATCGAGTTGAATACATCGTCGTAGAAAGAGATGGAGAAGGACAGCCCGCCAGAGTCAATGTGCGGGACCCAACACCGAGTGTCGATCGCATTCTCCGACGCTCGTACACACGGCGGCAAGCACCTACGCCAACGCCGACTGATGACGATTACGAAAGCGACGATGATGACTACGATAGTAGCGCTACACCCTTGCAGCCAACTGCTACTGGACCTCCGGCTGTAAGATAGACGCAACAGGATATGCGTGAGGTGCACGTGACTAACGATAACAGTTCCTCATCACTATTCCTGGCAAGTCCAATCCCACTGCCACAGCTCTCGCAGACGAAGACCCCACCGAGACTGTGGTGGTGTCTATCCAGCCGCCACCACCTCCGCCAAAGACACATCATGACCGCGACGGACGAATCTCTCAAACGACTGAACACTTGCTCATTGCCGCTGGCTCAATTGGTAAGGGACATAGATTGAAGGTGGCGGTATTCTTACTTACAAATACCAGGTGCTACAATTATTATTGTCATGATTATCTTAGCTCTCTATACCATGCGAAAGCGTGGTTTAACCATTCGAGACGTGATCATGAAGGGTAAAGATACAATGCGACGGCGCGGTGCCCCTCCACCTCCTCCTAAATACGGAATGGACAACAAGCAAGCATATGACGACGAGTACATGTACGCCGGTAAAGATGGATATCCTCCGCGGACAGCGGCAGTCAACTCTCGATCCGGTTCACTATCAACACAGACACCACTGCAGCCTCTCGGACGGAGCGATAGGTAGGAAATCCTAGAACATCACTTCACGCACGTTGCTGACTTCTGCAGCTTCAATCTAACAGGTCTCGAACGAAAAACCTCAGTCAACCGTAGCTTCCTTCTGGACGACGCACCATCCCGTCAAAACTCGCATCGCCGGAACCAAAGCGCTACACCCTCGTCCCCTGTCCTCCCCATCCAGGACATGCGCCGCAGCGCCTCAACGCGCAACACACGCTCCCTCACTGGCGACGAAGAAGCCCTGCGCTACTCAGACTCACCCCGCCAACTCTCTGCCCTCCCCGCTCCACCTACTTTCCGTCAATTCCTGTCCAATCGGCCTTCCATCTCCCAGCGACCCGGCATCGGCGGCGCAATGATGAGCCGCTTCAGCTGGACAAACTCCAACGCCCCACAAACACCACACGATCCCTCGCGCGACACCGCCATCGCAGGCGCAGTCGGAAGAGATAGCTTCATGACGCAACGCTCCTCTGTCCCGCGCTTTCGCACAATCGACTCATGGGTGAATCAGCAGTCCAACCACGTCGAAGAGCAGCGCCTCAAACTGCAATTCCGCATGACGCAATCATCAACCTACTCGGGTGAAGGCGATTCCGGCGAAGACGAAGTCCCGGAAATGCCTGCTGTCCCCAAGAATCTGAGTGCAAGCGGACCTTCAGGTTTGCCCGGGAAGGACGTTAAGAAGGACGTCAATCATCAAAGGCACGATACGCGGACCACGATTGAAACGGCGCCGATTTTCAAACAGCATCCGGGCACGGAGGTGCGGTTTAGCACGCGAAGTATGGTCCCGAGCGAGGTATTGGATATGGGGAGGAAGAACGTTGCGCTATGAGTCGTCTGTGCGTGTTGTGCTTTTGTTCGACGCGGAATTTCCTACTAGTACCCAAATCAGTTCCCACCTCGTCAGCGTGCATGGTTGGCATTTTTCAGTGCGTGGCAGGTGCGTCACGACACATGCATTGGGGAAAATCAGTGTAAGGATAGCAAGCATGTTACGGGGCATTTTTGTATATTGTTTCTTGGTTTGCTTTTGCATGTAGTAATGAGATATTCAACCCAATGTAAACCAAACCAGACGACGTGTCTGTGCACAACTGGATTTACGGTGTCGGGAAAGTGACTGCACCGTCCCCTTGCTTCGACTGAGTAGCTTTGCAATCGCGCTCCTCTGGCCGAGCTGAAACGCTCTTCGGACAAAGGGGTCAAGTCTGGCTCTAGCAGCTCGAGTAAGCAGCGCTATGCATTGCGTTTACCCGTTCTGGAACCATGCCTACTCGGAAGAATGTTTAGCAGACAAGACAGGCAGAGTGCAAGGATAATGGTTGTATACATAATCTAGAGATGGAATTTATACGCCAATGCAATGTTCGAGATGCGTTCAAAATGCCCAAATATGCTCCTTTATCATGATCGTATATTCGCGTTGCCCGCCTACTCCTCAGGCGTGTCTTGCATCACCACGTCCTGACTCCCTACAACGCTGTCTTGCGTACCTGATAGACTCCCTGTCCCATCTTCCGCATCTTCGTCCGCGCCCTTCCAGCCCATGCCCGTCCAGCTTTCGCCGGCCGTAGCCATCACGAGCTCGAAGTTGAGAGCTTTGTCGAACCATCGATCTCTCCGCTTGGTTTCCCTGACACCACCTTCCAGAGCGACTCGGCTGGCTCGTGTAGTTCGTGCTCTCTTGCCGGTTCCACCGCTGCTGAGCAGATTGGAGAGACGTATGCGCTGCGACTCCAGTACCTGTTCATGTGCAACTATGCTCCGCACATAGGGTGCTAGATCGAGCGTGATGATGCTAAAAGTACGATCAAAGGAAGATGGCGTCAAGTTGAAAGACGCTCGCTCTAGTGACGTGGTGTCTGGTGGTGCTGCTAGGATGTCAAGGGCCGCAGCATGATCGTGTCTCGAAAGTGAGTCGGTCTGGCTCAATCTTTCTCTGGTCTTCAACAGCGTCGTAGCATACTCGGTCTCTGTCGCCGGTCCTTGACTGAGGCATGATGGGGCAGAACTCGATATTCGGGAGAATGTGCGGTGAACGAGCAGATGCGTATACGTGTAGATAGACGCGTCGAACTGGAGGAAGTCGATTTGCGGTTCGACTTGGACGAGTGGGGCTGCAAGGGTGTAGCTAAGCCGTGCTTTCTCCGGCACTGGTGGTTGGGTTGGGTCGACAGGCTGCAGTTTATCGCAATCATACGATGGTAAGTCAACGCGGCAGTAGATATCTGCCGCACTAAGAGTCTCCGAGAGCGTATCCAGGCGCTCAAGCTCCTCCAAGTGGCTTATTATATTTGGCTTTGAGGGCTGCGGTAAGCTCTCTTGCCACTCCATCGAACTTATGCCCCAGCCTGCCCACAGTTCGTTAAGCAATTCTTCTTCCTTGTCGAAAGTAGCATTGTTGTTGGTCTCAAATATGTTGTGCGACAACCACCCCATTCCATGCTGATACGTGTCTTCGCTGGCGACCCTGAGCAAGCGGCCCTGATCATCAACATCCTTGCCTGGTGGCCATCGTTGATACATCCACTCTAGGCCGCCCTTTCTGTCCCCGACAGACATCTGGCACCACAGGTCAAGTTCTGTAATGCTGGCACGAAGGTCAAGGTTCTTCGAATGGTAGAGGGCACTAACGGCACGCCGCTCGAGGATGTGACCTTCTCTACCAGCAAGTGCTAGCATGTAATCGACAGCTAGATCTGTTGGCGATGGACGCAATCGAAATATCGCGGCCAATGGTAGGTCCTGCGTTGGGATTTGGCGTTCGTCGTTGCATGTGATAACGATCGGCCGTTTCGACTGTGCAGCAAGTTTCGTGACCTGCGCCCAGAATTGCTGATCCTCGTCAAAGAGAATGTCGGCCTCTTCAAATAGGATTAAAGACTGCTTTTGCGATTTCCGGGATGCCTGCATATGGGGCAGCATGCCCTGCGTAGCTTTCGTTGGGACTTTCTTGCCCTCTTGCACCCCGGGCTTCACTTTCGCTGTCGCCTTCGTCGGGGGGCCCGCCTTGAAAAAGGTCGTCATCGTACCCTGCCGTCCGCTGTCGATATCTTTCTGGCAAGCTGTGTTCATGCGCTCGTTGTCCACATCGTCGGCTGACGGGATCTCTTCTCTCGCTAGGGCTTCAGGGCGCTTGTGATTGACGAGGTGGTTCGCGGTCATGTCACCAACCTTATCCTGTATGTCTTTGCCCGATCGTCGTGTGCTGGAGTTGATCTCGAAGACCTCGAAATCCAGCTCTTTGGCAACCGCGTATACTGTTGCACTCTTACCGCAACCATGTGGTCCACTGATGACTATGACATTCTTATTTCTAGTCCACCTTGGCCGTCGGATTGACTTCATATGCATGTTGTCCTCGGGTCCGGACAACTCGACCATCTCCTCATCATCATCGTCATCGTCATCCGAGACGATGAAGTCGTCAACGACTTTCTTCCGCTTCTTTTTAGGTGGTCTTTTGATATCTGCTAGATCAGCCTTCAACGGGTCATGTGCACCTCCGACAGACATGACTGTTAGATTCCGCAACCAGTCCTTCAACACTGCCGCTTCAGTTCCCGTTTGCAACACATGTGAGGCCCGTGTTGGGCTGTACTTTTGCGCCCAAATCTGGCTTTCACATCTTCCCTCGTCAAAAGGAGTTAAAGTGTGTTCAATATCTCGGAAGAGCGATGCGATGGCTGGATGCATGTCTTCAGGGAGCTGAACATGTTGACCCTCCTGTGAGGATCGTACATGCAAGTACTCATAAACCTTCCGCTGGATGTTGGGGCCAGTGGTGAGCACCCGCGTCGGCAGACGTACGTCGTCGGGTGGCGCGAAGTCATGTTTGGTCGTATTGCGGTCCAGCCGCATCTCTGGCGCAAGGTCCACGGCCAACCGAGAAAGTACTTGCTCATTGTCTCGAAGTACAATCGCGCGATTTTTGGCTTTCCTCGGTCTCAACGTCAGTTCAGCAGCCGCATCAGGCCTTGTACGCTGAGCGACATCGTCGCCTGTGTTGCGCACATGTGCAGTCTCTCGTGTAGGCCAGGCAGCCTCGAGCAATCCTGACTGTTTTGCAACGCGGTTCACTCCTAAAGACATGCCAAAGGTCGGCATGGGTCCTGGGGAACGGTCTCTCCGAGCCTCCGCTCGTAGTTTCCCAGGGGTGACAGCACTCTTTCTTGGTGTTGGTGGGCGTTGATCGGTGACAGGCTTGACGGAGCCTACATCTGTTTTCTGACCAGCCTTGCCCATGAAGAATGGATGCGTACTCTTGGGAGGCAGTGCAGGTTTCGGTGGACCTTTGCTTGGTATCGTAGGGCGCTCGACGATGGCATTCCTACCGTTCAGTATGGCCTCGATCCTTCCACCAATGGAATGCCTGCTTGCAGAATCTAAGCTATACTTGATGATGGTAACGGTTGGGGACAGCTTAGCCTTGGCTGGCTTCCGTCCACGCCTTTTCTTGGGCGGGCTGGACTCTTCTGGCTTAGGCTTGGGCGGGCTTGACACAAGCTTGCCGCTTTTGGTGACTTTGATCTGCTTCTTTGGCGTGACCTCGGATATCTTGGTGTTCATGGGTTCAAGTTCTGCAATCGTTTCGAGCGCTTCCTCCGCAAGCGGTGTAGGCAGAGGCGGAGTGGTAGCCTGCTGCAGCGATTGATGGCCATCACTCACTGGCGATGATTGTACCAACGTGTGACCTTGTACCTCGGCCTGGAGCTGTTGATGCCAGTCCAAGCTCTGCACCGGCATCTGTCGTGAGTCTGCCGCGCCCGGAGACTCGGTCTTCCGTCTCTTCCTTCGATCTTGATCAACTTCCTCTCCCATTGTAAAGTGCGTAGTTTCCCCATTGCTGCTCGCAGCGACACCGATATGCTGGGATTCTGGTGGTGCAGGGCGGGCGAACTGTTCCAGTGATGCTTGGCCTTTGGTGCTCAGGCGGCTGCCTTTCGCCTGTCCGGCATTGTCCGCCTTCCTTGGGCGCTTGCTGCGTGTCTTCTCCGGCTGGGCAGTCGCAAGAGGCAGTCGGTCGTCGGGATCATCGTCCGGGTCGTCTGCGAGCGGCACGGTGCGCAAGTCTTCCCCTGTGGGATTGATTCCTGTGGCCATATCAGCTCCTGGATGCACAGAGGGCTGGACTATGTACGTGGTGGCTTTGAGAAGAACGGGTGAAGGTTCTGCCTTCCCTCATGATTCATTGCGGGTCGCACCGCGGTGAGAGCCATCTACCGCATCCACAGTTACCAGAGCATATTTAGAGCAATTTGCCAATGAACAATGTTGCAAAAGGAGAAGCGAAATTCAATGGCTGAGGCGAAATAAGGACGGTGAGAGAAGTGCGTTGCGAGGAGTGGTGACCTTCGCTGGACTACGCGACGTCAGTACAGAAGACGCGACCAGACGCGCCTGCCATCTGAGTTAACGCCAGCACGAGCCACACTTCAGCCACGCCCACGCCCGCCTACCGCCCGCTGCAACCATTTTCTGCCACTGCTCTCGAACTTTTTTCTACCCAGCGGACAGCCTGCACTCGGCACGCGCATACAGCACAACGACCCACGCAGACCGCGACACTTCCCTCAGAGCAGGTCTGGCCAAAGACATGTCGTTCAATCACGAGATTGGCGCCCTATTCGCTTTGGCGACGCTGTCCAAGCCCGTCGGATCCACCAACGGGCGCGCGCATGCAGCCGGCGTATGCAGCATCAGTGGCATAAAGAAGCGGAAGCGCACCGAAATTGCGGTCGGGCTGGACGGGGAGGGCGTGTCAATATACAGCGTATGTGCGTCAGTCCGCTACAACGAAGCCTTACTGATGTCCAAAGCTCCAAAATCCTCAACTCATCACTTCATATGCCCTGCCACCGAGCGCAAATTTCACCATCGCGCCGTACTCCATATATCGCAAAGGTTCCCCCAAGAGCCCAGCCCAGCGCTTTACATACGCCTCCGTGACCGGCGCGACGCAAACCGACAAACTGCAATTGCATTGCTTCTGCGAAAAGCTGGTGGGCGACAAGTCCGAGGTATCAAAGACGGTCTATGCGCCCTCGAACAACGCCCAAGTGCTCGCGCTTGAAGCACTGCCCGTCACAGCCAGCGGGTCAGCGGCGAACGCGACACACGATCTACTCGTCACATTTGAAAATGGAGACGCCATCTGCTTGTCGGCGGACTTGGACATTGTTCGATGGACTGCCAGCTTGAAGCCATGGCTGTCTGGTGATGCAATCGAGCACATATCGATAGCCACCGCCAAGGCAGTTTCTCGAGGCTTACTGCGCAATCGAGAAGATATCGCCGCTGTCTGGAGCTCTTCAAGTGACGATACTGCCGATTTGCTGGAGCTCACACAAGTGTTGTGTGTCGTCAGCCGCAAGTCCAACGGAGCAACCGCACTCCGTTTGGTGCAAATACAGCCGCGTTCGCAGGATCTTGCTACGAGCCAGCTGTCGCCTCTCAAGCACCTCGTCTCATGGGATGTCCCCAGCGCTGCCAAATCCTCGAAACCTACATCACAATCATCACAATACTTCGTCCATGCTTCGAGTGGCAGCCTCTACATCCTCGCAAACACAGCGTTGCTCTCATTCGACTTTTCCGACACCGTACCCCGTCTAGTCTCAACCTTCGTTTTCCCTGGCCCTACCGTGGATTCATTCTTGCGCCTTGCACAAGACACTCTTTTCACCACCTCATGCCAGACATGTCGCATCTTTGACACCAAGTACAACTCTTTACAAGCGCAACAATCATTTGACGCGGGGTCAGGTAGTCCTGATGAAGCGAGTCCGGCTAAAAAGAGGAAGCTTTCGCAAAGTCGTGCCGAGAGGTCCGATAATGACCGGCCACGCTTGATCGCATACTACGCCGAGCACGATCTGATCGTAGCTGCCCGAGAGTGTGAAATTATTGGCATGCAGTTGAAATCGAACCTGACGCAAAAACGTGTCAAGCCAATTGGGACGTCATTAGCTGATGCGCTTGGTAAAGGAATTGCGCCTCAATCTAAAGCACTACCTCATAAATGGAATGAGAGGAAGGCAAAGCTGAACAAGTACGCCTTGAAAGGCAAAATCGACAAGTTCGAGGAAGCGTTTGCCGCCGATCTGGGCATTAGGCTTAAACCGACTGAGTCGCAATCGAAGCGGGAGAACGAAGTCAATGGTGGACCTCTCACGAATGGCGTAGGCCCCAAAATACCGGAAGAAGATGCAAAAGCCATTGATCCCGACCACGACGAGGCCACAAAGGACGAATTGCGGACCTGGGAGATGCCCAATGTCGTCGACAACTTTCGCAAAATGCAGTTTCGCCGATATGCATTGTATGCTTTGGGAAGAATCTTTCGGATAGCAAGTACTGGCGAGACAACCGGACGTGGTGAAAACCTGCTCCAGATTCGATTCTTCCCGCCAAATGTTTTCCAATGGCTGCTGCAGAGAGGCCACCTGACCGCCGCTTCCGTCCGCCACGCGGTTCTAGAAGAAGCCTCCCTTGATACTCAAGATGTGCCACGCGTTAATGACGGCGACATCGTTAAGGCCATTGTCGACTTTGATCCAGAATTACACATACTTTCTGCTGTCCTCAATGACAATGGCCACTTATCAGTGGGTGAAGTTGTTCAAGCTGTCAAGTTGCTGATGCAGAACTTGGACGATCAACCCAAGGGCGACGAGACTACGAAGTTGCTTACGAACGGCACTGCCCCATCGGAGGACGACATGGACGTCGACATCACCTCTGAACTTGAGGCCGCAGACCATGAGATCGACCACGCTCTATCGGTTCTTGATCACGGTCTGCTCATTCGTAGTCACACTCTCCGACCAGCTCTCATTAGGTTGCACAGCTTCTCGCCCCGCCTCGTCACTTCTACACTCCGCTCGATGCTCCTACGACAGGATTTGGAGTCACTCCTTCGTCTTCTGCATGTTGAGATGCGCAATGGAGGCTGGTCTTCTTCTTACGACGCCGACGCCGACTTCTCTACGGCGGATCAATCGACAGGCGCCCCAGATGACCATGCCATTTCCATCATTGCTTCGCTGCTCAGCTATACGCTTGATGCGATAGGTGCGGGTGCCTGGCTTACCGCCGTTGGAAGCGATATCGACTCCGAGTCAAGCGAAGACATAATCAACGCTCTATACAGCGATACCTCCGAAGCGCTGAACGGGTTCTGGGAAGCCCGGTATATGCGCGGGTTGCTCGGCGAATTTTTGCGATTTGCTTCAAATTTGCCAAAGAGTCACAAACCATCCGCCAAGTCACTGGAGAGGCAAGGAAAGCCTTTCGCGGTCAGCGAAGACGATGGCGAGCTTCCCATGCTGCCTCTAGGCTCAAAACCTGACATGGGCATTGACAGAACGAAACCGGGGAAAGGTGGGAAGAGAGGAGAAATGAGTAAGCGTGAGATGGGCATGATGATCAGCAGAAAGGTCCCGAAATACAGCATCGATCGCGTACGCTTATAGTTAGCGACGTACAACGCAGACTTTAACGTTTTGCGAGAGAAAGAACGCGATGCGAGAGAAGGCGCACGATCTTACATACCATGTGTAGCATTTAGCGGGCGGAGTTGACAATTTCGATGGATTATATCCATCATAGTATTCGTTCCTGAAGCTATGCATAAGCAGTCATCTTCGTTGCTGACCAGACTTTGTGCACGCACGGCGCGGCTGACAAAGTACGCCATGAAGCATTCGACCCTTCACCCTGTCAAACTCAACGCCCGCAGCTCTGACCTTGTGCAGCCCTCATTCCAGTACAGATTGAGTTCCACTGCAACACGATACATGACACCTCTTCATTGATCTGGCAGAGCTCCCTGAATTGCTGAATGACATCGTGATAGTGTTGCTCGGGCTACGGCTCGGTACAATCCACGTCCCGGGCGAGCCATCCGAACCGCTAAGCAGAAGATCCACATTAGCGCCGAAGCTTAGCCATTCACAAGCTGACAATGACGTCGATCACCGCGCGATCTCTAAAGCGGAGGATCGGATATGGGTGCAGTTTCGTGTCCGAGGCGTGCCAGCCCTTTCACGTCGCAATCAATTTATTTATGTTGCAACCTTTTCATGAGTTTCCTTACCTTCTGTACATATTCATAGGGCCGATTCGAGGCATTAAAGGTCGCAATGGCATCCACAGCGACGGATCACATTGCTCTGGAACAGGAAGAGTCGGGAAAACAGAGCACGAGCAACGACCAGGAGCAGGCGAATGGATATCAGCAAGATGCAAGTCT
>TARA_R110002003_G_scaffold41_16_pt1 | contig 14958 bp, 7 predicted proteins | sample TARA_R110002003 | Tara Oceans TARA_R110002003 (sample SAMEA4396441) | marine metagenome | biome: Westerlies Biome; feature: [SRF] surface water layer (ENVO:00010504); material: water (ENVO:00002006), including particulate matter (ENVO:01000060) such as... | depth 5 m | reverse complement strand
AAGCTTGGGTCTGCGTATGAATGTCAGCAACAGCTCGACATGCTTTCAGCGGATATACACAGCTTCAAGTATGCTTATATCAAAGGTCCAGAGCGCGCACGGCTCTTGGTGGACTGCACCACGTACGATACAAAGCCCGCGCACGAATTCTTCGCTGGATTGGCTCCCTTTTACGAGATAACCAAACCTGTCTACGAGGAATTCATTCGATCCGCTGTATACGCCAAGAGCACTCGCCAAACAAGCTTCGGAGCTTTTCCCAGCCGTAAAACTATCCAGGCACGTAGCCTTACTGAGCACAAGCCAGCGAACCCCTTTATGGATCATTTCCCTGTTGAGGGCGGTAAATACATCAGCGAGCTGCTCGCGCTACGCGTTGATTTCGTTGCGCAAGAACTCATTCTTGCCCTTCCTTACCAAGACTGGCTTCTGCAGCCAACCAACCAATACTTCCTGGAGCGTCTCCGAGGCCATAGCGAGTTCAACTGTGGCGTTAACCTCATGGCACATGCAATAGCCCACTTTCGCCTTTCACTTGGCACTGACACGCGTCTTGATCTTCCCCTTCGAGGATTTTCCACTCAGGTTATGATCAAGCTTCAGCTCCTGGATGATATCTGGACGGCTTTAGGCATGCCCAAGGGTGAGGTGCTGCGCATCGCTCACGTTGCACGAGATGTCTGGAAGGAGGCAGTGGGCAAGGAGACTTTGTTGGTTCAAGGTGTGATTACAGGCCAATAGGTGGGTTGCATCGAGGTCTGCGGAAAACCGAACAGCATCGGGTAAGCATCGAGGCTTGACAACAACCCGGTGTCAATCTGCGTCATAGTACACGGCGGTGCTGCGATATGATTTGACTCCAGGACGAGCATCTCAGTAAGCAGAAACATACCAATGCAGCCCTAGTATGATGGGTGGTGCTAATGTAATATAATTATGCTGCGGAAACCTGCCGGTAAGAAATGTGTCCAAGCGATTCAGGAAGTGCCATATCGATCTTTTGGTTTTGATGCATGAGAACAAAGTGAATGAGGAATTGGACGTGACAGGTAGGAAATAACTACTTGGGCTGCGGAGGAGATGAGGTCGCCAGTTTAGTATTGTTATTGAGCTTTGGTGTCTGCTTCAGAATACATCTGGTATCTTGAACTGAGACAGAAGGTCTCGCGATACAACTCGTCTTCGCGTTACTTTCCAAGACGCTATGCTGGAATATCTCAAAACGCCGGGCATGCCGCTAAGTCAAGAAAAAAAAGGTGCTAAACAACAAGGTCCATGTCACAACCCGCTCCTGATCTTCCATGCCCATCTAAATAAACACTGTGCAAGACGCCATGGAATGCTTCAATCGCCTTGACCAAACCCGCTTTTTCTTCCTCCATGCTCCCAATATCAAAAACGACTTCTCGTTTCGCCTGGCCCTGGCCGAACCAGATGGCTCCTCCGCTTTCGCTCCAGTTCGCTTTTATGCTGTCGTTGAGACCGCGCTTACAGAAGGCGAGAAGATTTGTATGAGAGCCTAACGGGGCGGCGTGTGCGTTGCCCTGATAGTACGGTGTGGTGTGGGGTACCAGGTTGTGGATCATTTCTGCAATGTAGATGCTGAACTGCTCGATGTACGTGACGAGCGCGGGTTTGCTGTGATGCATGATTGGTGTGGTTCGGCTGCAGATGTAGTCTAGGATGGGTACCACCGAGCACATGGCTTCGACCATGTACGTCAATGCGGAGAGAGTGTAGGGCTCTTCAAACAGCTTGGATGTGGTTTTCAGATGCTCAGTGCCTCGGATGAAGGCATGTGAGACTGCGACGATGGCCCCTACAATTGTAGACACGTTCTCTAGCTGTTTGATGCGTAGATCGAAGATCATGGTGTCTAAGATGGGCCGCAAGGACTGCAAGATTGCTCGAGTGATCAGTAGCGTAATACCGGACGAGAACGCGTCTTCGAGATATGCGGGGAAGATGTCTTGTAGGAGGATAGACCGCAGCGCTGCTCTGTCAGCCGCTGGAGCGTCGTTCGAACACAGTGCGGTAGTAAGCTGATTCACGAGGTAGGGCTGTTGATTGTCTGCCGCGGCTTGCTGGGCTACCGTCTGGATGAAGACCGACAATTGCTTCGCAGTGCCCGGCTCCGTCGCTTTAGGCGCATAACCGCACAAACGGCCCACGACGTACGTAGGGTCGCCCGAGGGCAGTGGAAATGCGACTGAGTCGGTAAAGAAGGGTAGAACAGGGCATATGTCCCCGGTGTACTGCTTGAGAAATTGGACAATCTTCTGCACGAACTCAACGTATGCACCAGTAATAGTGCTGCCTTGCTGTAGTTGCTGGTAGTTGTTCTTCATTCTCATCATGAACTCCTTGAGCAACGCAGCGTATGTTCTTTTGACTTCGGAAGCGCGCGCCGGACTGTGAACAGTGACATGGTGCAGATCGTCTCGCATGTTCGATAATATGCTCGAAATGACAGCCAAGCGACGCGAGCGGACAGTATCAGCAGTGATATCCCAGGCACCGTCTTCTTGACTTCGGAAGAAGGGTAGGTTCTTCATAAGCGGATGTTCCTGGTCAGTCCGCACAACGGCGTAAAGTAGGCGATGTTGAAAGCGAAGCATTGACTCTCGATCGGCGAGCGAAAGTAACAGAGCACTCATGAATTCGTGGCGATGTTCTTCGTAAGCAGCAGAATCGAACTTGATGAGCGCGGCAAGGAAGTATGGCCCAAATCTGCGCGTCTGCTCTGTATGACGCAGTTGATGCCACGATACCTGACTGAAAGAGTCGATGTAGTAGGACCACGACCTCGCGCCTGAAGCCACCATAGCGTTAGCGATGAGAACCCATGTATCGACGCAATCCATGAGCAAATTGTCATCAGGCGGGACCTCTGCACCAAAGGCGTTAGACAGCAAGTGCCAGAGGGGACTTAGAATCAAGTCAAGGCAGGATTGCTGGTGCACATCCTCGCTAGGTCGAGACTCGACCTCGTCAAAATCGTCCAGGTCCGGAAAATCACCATAGTCCTGGCTCTCTTCACTTGTATTCTGGCTTACTGTCCGACTAGAGAGGGCCTTCTGTAGCCTTGAGTACTCCTGCAGTAATGCTAGCGTATCTCTTATGACGTTGACTAGGCGACGATCCTCAAGATGCGGCAGCTCTAACAGATGCACGACATCAGAGTCAACCACAAAAGCGTCAATGGACTTCGGTCCGGTTGCGGACTGCATGGCTTTCCTCATACCAGCGATACAATCGCGCATTGTTGCGATGACTTGCTCCTGGTTTCTCTCCATCGTTTGTCGTACCATCACAGCAGACACATCTGTTGTGCCATCCAAAACACCAGACTTGAGGTAGTCATCTGCCTCCGTCTTGGCGAGCCGGTATTGCTTCAAGGTCTGGTGCATGATCTCCTTGTGCCACAATGCGAAGGGTTTAGCTGACGTATATGGCTCATCCGTAGAAAGCTGAAAGGCCGCGAGATTGGCCCAGGCACGGACGTTCACCCGACAAGTCTCACGATGAGATGTCTCATGGCTGACCAAGCCTCGGATGAGGTCCAGCTTGGGTCGACATGCTGGAGGTGCAGCCCAGTACAATGTGCAGAGGAGATCGTGATGGTTGCGAAGCGCTGCAAGACTCTCCTCGTCAAGTGGCTGGTCCTTTGGATAAGTTCTTCCATGGTTGGGTATCGTGCGAAAGACAAAGCTGCGGATCTTCTTATCCGTGTACGTCTTCCGCATTCCACCGAGGCCCAGCACAAGACATTTCAGAGCGATGTGAAATGAACACTCATTCGGCTGTAACGTCAATATCTGTGCAGTCGAAGCTGCATCAAGGAACGGCACCGAACCACTAGTCGTCTCCCGCCGAAGTTGCTTGAGTCCATTCTTCCCAAAGAAGTCGAAAACGGCGTTGAGCATCTGTTCTGGGCGCTGCCAATGCCAATACCTGATAAGCCTATGGCACCTCGCGAGGTTGGCGCGTACGTATTCGTTAAGTGACGTGCTCTGCTTCCTATAAGTGGCCGGATACAGTTCGAAGAGTCGCTTCAACATGCTGCTTATGCACTGCCAATTTTCGCTCGAAAAGTTTTCCCTCCGGTCTTTGCTAGGGATGCCAAAAACGTCAATCTCCTGGAATGGAAGCAAGGCGAACAGCGTAGCCCAGGTAGACTCAAAATCCTGTAGCCGTGTAGAACTGGTGATCATGGGTGACAGTTCTTGGCTGACGAGGTCCCAGAAGCCAGTGTTGGGCAAATCTATGCGTTCCGAAGCATGCATACAAACTACAACAGCTTCGATAAGCACATCATTCTCCTGTATCCCATTTTGCCTTGCTGCATGTCTTTTGTTGTGCTCGATGAAAGTACTGAGGTCCGCAGTGCCGTTTCGAACGACGTGAGTTATGATTGTCTTGGATATGCTCTGAGTCAATCCCAGAAGCTCAGAGCGATGTGCGGGATCAATGCCATCATGCTGAGCAATTCCAAGAGTCTGAGTGCCCAACACAAGCAGACGAGTCATGACTCGAATGTAGCTATAGGCCTCAGCTGAAGACGGCCCAGTATGACCACTGGTAGCATGCACCACGGACACTTGATCGAACAGAGAAAAAATCAACTGGTGTGTTTTCACCACGAAAACCCTGCGATCGACTGGATCAGAGAAGCTGAGGCGAGTAGAGACGTATTGAATCAACGTTCGGAGGAACAGTGCTATGCGTTCCCAGGTTTCTGAGGATTGAACCAGATCGGGTGTGTATTCGGGGCGTGCACGATCATGCTGGATTGGTGCCATGACGGCACGAGCAATGTCGTGGAGGCCTGAGCTCGTCTCGTCGTTCCATGGCCCACATCGTAAAATTGTGTCACCGTCGGAGATCGTACAGTATCCAGCGGCATCGTCAAGATCTCTACCATCGGATCGACCAATTGACAGAGCACGTTGTAGCTCCTCAGAGCCGACAATGGTTGATGAGTGGAAATAGGTCTCGGACTGAAGGTAGCCCACGTCAAAACTTGTGGGATAGCGAGTACCGTAAGGACCGAGCCCGTGTAGTATCGATTGATCCTGCACTGCCGTCTCGTCCACGCGTTGTCCGAGCAGACCGACATCGATTATCTCCTGGACCGCAGGCTCGCTTGGCTGACGATACTCTCGCGCCTCAACATCGATTCTCTGTGCTTGCCGTTTTTTTCGTATAAGACGTCGCCGAGATGAAGGGACTTCTCTTGATCCTTCTTGCGGCTTGCACTCACCAATGTCTTTGGCCGAAGGAAGCGGCGGGAGTATGGCATCCTCGTCGGCGAGAAACCGTGCCAGCTGAGGATTCATATAGGAGTGCTTGTTTGATGCCAGGATAAGCGGTTGTTGATCGGCGCGTCGCAATCCATTCTCAAATGCAATTTTGCGATGTCCATGCCCGTAAGTATTTTCATCACCTTCTAGTTGGCCAGTCCTGAACGGTAGAGGCTGTCTGGCCACAGCCCGCTCTAGAACTTTGCTGAATCTCGCGGGCTTATTGGGTCGACGTGAGGAGGACGTTCTCTGGGTAGGGATTCGTTGGAAGAGCTCAAGTGCAGGTGGTCGTTGCAACAATGTTCGCGTGCGGGATGCGTGGCTTTTCGCTACGGAGATAGCATCATTACTGTCGTGCTCTTCTCTTTCAACCTGTGTCTGCCGTTGAGCATGTTGCTGATTGTCAGTCTTCTCCGCCAATGGTGAACGACCAGCCTTGCGTCGCTGCGTTGTGATATTTGCATTTGGTTTGAGACCACCTTGTCGCCATTGTTGGAGGGTCAAATTCGCTTCTTCCGTATCACGAGAGTTGTGCAGGCGTATCTGCTTTGTTCGGGGACTTTGTCGAGCTAGGTCAGGCCTCCGAAAAGCTTGCCGTCTGGCGAGCCTGATGAACTGTGGAGTGTCTTCGCCTTGCTTAGATGTTGAAAGATCCAGGTCGACTACGCTGAGAGCAGGCGGAGGGGTGCGTATTGCCCGTTTGGCCTGAGCGTGCCTGACCTCGCCATGACGTACCTTCCTCAGTTGGCCTTCGGAAGGCTTCAATCTCTTTGCCTTGCCAAATGCATCAAGTAGCCTTGTTTGTTTCTTTCTCTTGATTCTACTGCCGCCCAATGTGAATAGAGGAAGTCGATCATTTTCCATTCTATCCGAATCCTCATCCGCATATCGATGATCTATTGCGGCGGCAATGGCTGAGGCGTCTTCCGCAGAGTGTTGCACATTCTGACGATGATCACGAAACGGAAAATCGATCTCGTTATCAGATCCATCGGAAATTACAACGGCGTCTTTGGCTGGTGCACCCGAGGATGAAGCTCCGCGTCCACTTACGGCTCGTTTCGTAACCCTCTGTGCCACTCCGCGCTGAGGTCCGGCGGGTTCCGGGGATTGCGTGGCATTTGACAATGCTACCTGGCGTTCTCGTGCGCGTTCTCGTGCCAGCGCTTCTCGTCTCTCTTGCGCCTGTCGGTCGAAGCGCAGCCATGATGCCGGGAGCACGCCTTTGATTTTCTTCCCTGCTTTCTTGACTTCAATGTCGCTCTGCTCCACTTCGCTTGCTGATTCGGGGTCAGACGATGACTCTTCACTAATTATAATTCTAGTGGGCCGTCGTAATTCTCCACTAGCTCGCTGCGCGCTGCGAGGGAGGTCCGCGTCAGAATCCAGCGTTGTAGGAGGCTCATCCTGGAAGACTGAAGACGTCGATGGCGTGGGTAAGTTCGGTGCGGGTGTAGTCACGGGGAGGCCGCCCAGGCGACATGTAGCGTGAGGTGCATGGATACCAGGACTGCTCGAATACGGAGGTGAGTTCGGAGGAATTGACCAGATGTCACGACGTTGAAGCTCGTCATCGAATATACTCTTAGGGGCAGCCGCGGCTTGTGTCAATGGAAGGTTCAGCTTCCTCCTCTTCGCTGCACGAGGGGGATAATTTTGTGTTGCAGGCAACATACGTCTTGCAGGGTCTGATGCGCGGCGTCTGGCTGAACCTCCCTGTGGTCCCTCCTTTCGTTCCTTGCGTGCGGGTGGCGTAGAGACCGGTATCTCCAGTTCGGGTGGGCTGCTGGATAGACTTTCATGTGGGTCAAACTCCATCTCTTGCGTCTCAGCATCATTTAGGTTTGCCCTGCGCTCGGGGGACCTTGGCCTGGGCACAGGCTTGAGACCTCTGCTTTGTACTTCTCTCCGATAAAGTTCGCCCTCTAACGCATATGGATGGAGCTGAATAGGCTTCCGCTGGCGAAACTCGCGCCGCGTCTTTTGCTCCAGGATTTGCTTTTGCAATGCAGCCGAAGTGGGTATGACCACCTGTACCGCTGTCCTCCGATGAGGCTGAGGGTTCACATCTACCGTCGGTGGCGACTCCATGTCGGTTGGAGGGTCCGAGAGGGCATCATCGTCAGACAAGTCTGAGAGCGGTTCCACACCAAACGCGTCCAATATGTTCGAAGCGCCTCTGGGCTGCACAGAGCCGTTTGAAGTCGGAGGCTGAAGCTCGATCGCAGGACTCGCAAGGGCCCGCAAAAGCGCATCACCAAGCTGTCGTGATTCGGGTGGTACGAGATCGGGTGTAAATGCTGGTGAGCCCAATAATTGGGAGGAGACGTCATGTCTGATACGTAGCGATCTCGGCGTTGGTGAGCTTTGAAGAGGGTCGGGGCTCTCGGTCGGTTCTCTCCTTAAATCGGACGTTCCTACTGGCGTCAAGGGAGAAGCCGTGGGGCGTCTTGGGGAGCGGTGTCTGGCTGGACTGTCGACTTCCTTCTTCTCCTCCACCACTTGTTTTGACTCTTGAACAAAGTCATGTCCGATCGCGACCTCCGTTACGCTGGTGAGAATCTTCTTCTCCTCATAGCTCTCGTCTCGAGATTTTGTGACATTGTCGACGCATTCGACGCGTCCTTGCAAGCTAGCAAGTTGCCTAGACTTCTGGCTGTCCAGCTGCGACCCCTCCTCTTCCTCATCCGAGTCCTGGACAAATCCTTTCTGCCGCCATTCGGACATTTGGCCGCGTCTGCATGTCGGTGCGTGGTGCGTGGTGCGAGGACGGCGGGGTGAGGTTGCTGGTAGGGTGCATTGGCTGGGCAGACGCGTCGACCCGTGCAGCCGACTAGCGCGAAATCCGGCGCGCAAGAGGGCCGACAAGTTTTCCGTGTGCTGATTTCGTCATACACTTCACACTACCATTAAACAGCACGTACACGAGCAAAGTCGAAATGGCGGGGCGTATACTGCCAATTGCGCTGGCGACGGTTGTGGGTGTTTCGATAGGCGTTGCGACGTTTGATGGCGAGTTCAAAGCGCAGCGGCGAAAGAAGCTCGAGGAAGAGTACAACCGGTATATATTGCATTGAACATGGTCATGCCTAGCATTCACTTACGACTTCATAGAGAAGTCGCTGCTGCAGCGGCTGCCAAAGGACAAGGGCCAGCGCCAGCTGCCACCAGCGCCGTACCGACCCCGCCACTCGAGCCGCTATCTGTCAAGCAAGCAGCAACAGACGAGACGAAGGCACCGACCGACTCTTCCTGGTCGTCAATGCTGGGTCTATGGGCGTGGAACAAGGACGCGAAGAAGTCTGCGCCGCCAGCTACACAGGATACAGCCACAAGCGAAAAGCCCGTGGACGACGCGAAGAGCAAGCCTTGATAGAGCTTTGACATTTATAGCCTCAGCCTCCTCTCTAGATCGTCCCATCGCCCTCGCCTCAAAGGATCCAGGCGCTTGAGCTCATCGAGCCACGTGCTAAGATCCTGCGTCGTGATCACGCCGGTGCCCGCATCGACTTCCAAGTACGCCTCGGCAAGTCCCAGTAAAGCCTCGTATATCCACTTGCAGTCCGATTCGTCCTCTAAGATCTCCCGAATATACTCCATCTCGTGCTCGTAGTACCTCTGCCGCTCGCCGTTGGTCAGATCTCGGACAATCTGCTGGTGTGGTGGGCATGAAGGAGACAAGACGAAGAGCAGATACTGGTGATAGAACCAGATGGACTGGTCGAACGGATCAGTGTTGATCGCTTCGCACATCAGCGACAGTTCTGAGCCGAGAAATGTGCGACGCGCTTTTGAGTCTGCGTGGCGTTCGTGCAGGAGCTGGGAAATTAGCTGGCTGCGATTGTGCCAGGCGGAGAAGTTGGAAAGGTTGGCTTTGATCATCTTGGTTGTATACTCGAACTCGGATTCGGCGAGGCTGGGCGTCTGGTCTTCGATGGCGGTGGCAGAGGGCAGGCGCTCGATCTGAGACACGACGAACCGTCTGTAGCCCCAAGCATGGAAGTTTCGACTGTCAGCGTGCAGCATCTTATTGATAAGCTGTAGCTCGCCTGTCCATAGCTTACGCGCTGCTTCACCACCCAAAATAGACTCAGCTCTCCGCAGAAGCCAGTCTCTATGGTTCCATATCCAGTAACACTTGGGAAACTTGCGTAGCAGTGCGAAGGTGAGCTGCAGATCGGCTTGTATGAGCTGATCAGGAGACTGTACTGGTCCTTCTGTGGAAAGGAGTGAGTTCAGAACTCGTCTTCTGTGGTTCCATATCGTGTAGTACTCCGGGTTTTCGTTCAGTAGGTTCGTGACCAGACCTAGGACCTCGATAGTGTATTGCCTCTCCGCAATCTAGTCGCAGCACCGTCAGGCTCGTTTTCAATCCATGCCATATTTTGCTTACCTTTGTGTTTACCAGATCAACCAAGTCCTTGTACTGGTTGATTTGTTGAAGCTCCTTCTGTCGCTCTTCTTGTGAGCGGACGACGGGGCCTGAACCGCGTGATATGCCATGCTATATAAAATCAGCGCGGCCATCTCAATTTGCTGTGTCTTGAACACTAACTTACACTTGCCATGAGTGTGTAGAGGAAGTTTCGTCGTTCGTCGCAGCTTCCTCAAGCTGTTGCCTCGGAGAAACATTGCCCCACCACGCGTCGCGTGCCTTCCCGGACGTCATACCTCAAGGAAGGTCGCTGTCAACACACCTTGCAACTATCCTATGCTTCACAGTATCCTAAGAAACAACACTTCAATCATTGCTTTACTAACCCAGCAGCAATAACGTTTAGAGCAAGAAATCTGCCCGGTTCCTAGCACCGCGCTTCCCCGCTTTCCCTTGTACATTTGGGCGTTGCGTTGCTCGACATGTGCTGAAGTTCACAGCAGCTCACTGCCCATCTCGACAGCGACTCAACATGAGCGAAACGGACGATGATACCTCTTCATACCAGTCTGGCTATGTAACACCGCCGTTGTCGCCTACCAAGACTATCAGCACCGAAGGCTGGTTCTCTCCACGCACCCCTGAATCACTGCACAGGTCTCGCAGCCATCTTCACACTCGACAGGGCGAGTATGACAGAGAGACGCCATTCTCGACCCCTCCAGCTTCTCCTACGAAGCCAAGGTTCACCGTTTCTCTTGGTGCCCTTGCCAGCCCGGAGCTTTGTTATGCCCGACGAGAAGCCCCTGCACCGCAATTTGAGGACGGTCCTCCTAAAAAGCAGTCCGTTTCATTAAACGACGATAAAGCTTCTACGCCTTGGTTGTCAGCTGTCACATCTACTCACTCTCGTTCGTCCGATGACCTCAATGGACAACCCAATGAGCCTGCGAATTTCACTGACACAGCGATCCATGCTATACCTTTCAAAAGCGCATCGCAGCTGCAGTCGCGGAGAATCTCTCGACGAAGCTTCTCCGATAGCCTACTTTCAGTAACAGATACCGTGACGCCTGAAACGAGCCATGAACCGGAAACGATCAGAAACGGCAACGTGGGTCGAGAACATCTATTTTGCGGCATTACTACTCCAGTTGGCAAGGGTTCTCTTCCAGCCGAGCTCTGCCAGTTCCCTCTCCGTCATGCCAGTTCTCCTCTGAGGCCAAGCCAATGGGTTGCACGTGGTGGCTTGCTACAATCGCCTCGCAGACGCCAATCGTGCACACCGGACCGGTTCATCGCTTGCCGCCGTCCACCCGTAGTCACACGAGAAAGTTTCGAACTGAATAAGCCAGCCGAGCGACTAGAACGAGCGCAAGTCGCCCGAAGTAGTCGCCCAAGTGGAGACCCGTTTAGTCGCAGACTACGCAGAAGCGGGCGCCTAAATGAGGAACTACGAGGATTGAGGGAGGCACATTCAATGATTATGTCAAGAGCGAGCGCACACAGGCGCAACGCCAGTTTGGCTTACAGGCGCAATTCTTACACACTCGGAACCCGTCAAGTGAGCGCTGGCGCCGTCTGGAATGTGGGAGGTCCTTCTGCTGTTAGCGACACAGTAGTTGCTGTCTCCAACGGCAGAGGTGGAATGCTCGGGAGTGGAACAAATGCGCCACTGTATGCGTCGACGTTCCTAAATCGCGCAGATCCCGAAGCCGAACTCGAAGCCTACGAGTGTCGTATTGCTCTTGCGCTTGATGTCGATCAGACTGAGCGCATTTTGCAACATACACCAATGCTAGCAACCTCCCACAGCGCGTCACACGGTGGTGGTTCATCACATGGAAGGCACATTTGGCGAGATAGTGCTTGGACAGAGGATTACGTTTCTCCACGTTTGTCCTCTAGCGTATCAAACTTCACCCAAAGCCCTCGCTAATCTGAGCTCAAGCGACACGAAGATCGCAACAGAACCTACAAAGGCCAGTGTCGATCTTACCATTCAGATACGTTCCTACGACACACTAGCAAAGTCATGCTGACCACCGTGCACAGTCCTTGATGCTCCACAGCTTCGTGACGATTACTACTGCACACTGCTGGCTTATTCACATACCGCAAAATGCCTCGCGGTCGGTCTCGGAAATTTTGTCCACTTATGGTCCGAGCGATCTGGCGTGGATACTCCCGAGTCGCTCAATACCGGACCCACAACTGCCGGTTCCGATGTGCAGCACGTCACGTCCTTAGACTTCTCTTCTACACAAGGTGGCCAAGCTATTCTGGCAGTTGGCCGGGCGGACGGCCGAATTTCTTTGTGGAGCCCTTTTGATACCGAACCACGCTTCGATGCAACACAACCAAAGCCGGTGTCTTGCGTCTCATGGAGACCAACCACCGTCCAGCGCCCATCACTCCGAGACCGAGCGATGAATGTAGCCACGGAGGAGTTACTCATCGGGGACGAAGTAGGGCACATCTACTTCTACAGCATCGAGTGGCCCAGTGAGACCCAAGCTGCGTTATTTGGCTGGCACGGCGCCATGTCACTTCTCGCACGTATGACGGTACATACTCAGCAGATCTGCGGGCTGGCTTGGGCGCCTGACGGTGAGCTTTTCGCAAGTGGTGGTAATGACAACAGCTGTTTCCTGTTCGAGACGAAGAAGGTGCTTCGCCCCAATGGAAGCAGTGGAACCACTTCAGCAACTCTCGATGTCCGAGAAGGACCGAGCGGTGAATCGATATACAGCGTGACAGATCACTCCAGTCCCGTGCTACACTTACCACACACCGCAGCAAGACACAAGTGGACTCTCAATGCCGCTGTCAAAGCCATGGCGTTCTGTCCTTGGCAGCGCGGCCTAATTGCGATCGGAGGCGGCTCGAACGATCGATGCATCCACTTCTACCACACGCGATCTGGCACTTGCCTCGCCACTATTGATTGCGCAGCTCAAGTCACGAGTCTGGTGTGGTCACAGACACGACGCGAGATCGCGGCAACTTTTGGCTTTACGCAGCCAGAGCATCCGTATCGCGTCGCTGTTTTCGCGTGGCCGAGCTGCGAGCAGGTTGTTGCTGTGCCATGGTGGGATGAGAATAGAGCACTTTGCGCAGTCGCATATCCTGGTGGTCCGACGCACAGTCCGCAGACAGATGACGACCAGGACGGCAGCAGAGCGAGTGGTGAGGATGGCGTGTGGTTCCCACAAAGCGTGGAAGAAGGTTGCATCGTCATCGCTGCAAGTGATATGGCAATCCGCTTCCATGAAATATGGAGCGACAAGCGGGGATCTGCAAGGACGGGTCTGATGGGCATAAGAACAGCTGGGCTGTTGGGTGGCAGTGACATCCTTGAGGGATTACATGGTATCACGAGAGATACAGCAGTGATTAGGTGAGGTAGATATTCTTTGAGTAAAATCCAGTATGATGGTTTCATCCTAAAAACTAACGTGTCTGGTGGTGAAGTCCAATGTGCCGCATGTTGTTGTGCTTGAGATAGGCATCCTAGATGTCTCTAGTCATATATTTTTGTGCTCGCATGAGTTTGGTTATGCTTGGGTTTGTGGCATAAAGTTGGTGCATCGCTCAACACTTTCGTGCGCATTTCGAGCAAACTTCGAGACGAAACCACATTTTTGTGTCTGCGACTTGAAGCGTATAGCAATGCATTCAATTGGTTCCATACACGAAATATCTTCTCGCATATTGCTCTATATGTACTAGATCCCTGATATGTGCAGAAAGACAACAATCGTAACGCCTGCAATGCAAGGTACATGCAAGAAGCGCAACTCCCAACAGGAAACCTACCCCTAGCGTCTCGAAAGAGCGATCTGGAAGCATCCCCCAAGCTCTCTGAGCGCTTTTATTGATTGATTCACAGATCTTTCAATTGCCTATACATCTTCTTCTGTTGCTCGAGGAACAGGAACGTGAGGACTGTGTGTGGCCCCACGCGGATGAAGCTTGGTACCCAGCCCTTGAACATCCAGCGTACGCCTTCGGTCCTGGTGATATCGGTGACGAGCTTAATAATGTTGTGGTGTTCCTTCGAGCTCATGACTCGCGTCTTGATAACATCCACAGGCGAACAAATCGTCGTTGCAACGAAACCTGCCATGAACGACGCCGTAAAGTGTGTTGACAGGCCGTCCTTCAGCGGTGTGTATTCCAGCAACGCCCGCTTGAAGCCATCATATGTCGCCAATTGTCCCACCGTCATCAAAACCGCTCTTGATGAGTTCGGCCACACGCCTTTCCAGAGACTCCCTATGCCTTCTTCGCGCGCCATGCGGAAGACGCCGTCTATCGCGTGTTTGTAGTTTCGCCGTTGTTCCCGTGGAAGAGCTGCGTCGTTTTGCATGCGGACGTTCAGGATGTCGCCAGGGTTGCCGGCAATGCCACCGAGCAAGCCTGATACTGAAGCCATGCCGACGAGGGTGAGGAAGGAGGGTTTGCTCTCTGGGGTGGTCAGGCGGTCTTTGAGGGTCTCGTAGACACCGAAACGGGTCATGCTGTAGGTCAATTGGCGCAATTGCGCGGCGGATATCTGCGAGCTCGGTTATTATGGAGAGGGTGCTGGGGCACAAGTGCACGTACGCCTCTATACAGAGCCATGACGCCGTCAGTCTTTGCGACATGACCGAACATTTGCAGCATGTTTAATCGTGCGGCGCCTGTTGCCTGCGTTTGTAATCGGACCTAGGGTGGTAAACACTCTGAACTAGTAAGATGGCATTGTTCACCAGTACCTTGACTGCACAATATTAGCCCAATTCCCTTCACAGATCGCTGTAGGCCTACCAAGATCCAACGGATGCGTGAAAAAGGTCGCAAAACAACTTGCGCTCCCTCCAAACCAAAACGGATAATGCACCGTGGTGCTCCTCACATCCTTGCTCTTCTGCAGCTCCGGTGCGCTCACTTTCTTAGTGAGAGCCGCCATATTGATCGCAAATGCTGCAGAAGCTGCATGTAGTCAACGAAGGGAGTTTCGACCGTCACGAAGAGTAGTGGTGGGGGAAAGGTCACAATTCGGTGGTTGTTATGTGACCGACAAATCGAGTCCGATGTGAACGGACGTCATCGGCAAATCGCGCACGTTCGGCTATAAGCACGGAGCAAAGGCTTGGCGTCGCGCGGCTGCGTTTGTGTGGACGCGACGAACTGACAGAGATCAACCATTGAGAAATGCGAATACCTACATCTTCAGTCGCAGTGTGCCGTCAGTTGAGTCGACATGCTTCACTCAGGGTACCCCGGCCGTCACTG
>TARA_R110002003_G_scaffold3143_2_pt1 | contig 14962 bp, 18 predicted proteins | sample TARA_R110002003 | Tara Oceans TARA_R110002003 (sample SAMEA4396441) | marine metagenome | biome: Westerlies Biome; feature: [SRF] surface water layer (ENVO:00010504); material: water (ENVO:00002006), including particulate matter (ENVO:01000060) such as... | depth 5 m | reverse complement strand
AATGCGAGTCGAAGCTTGTGGGTATCATGAATCGTCAGATTGAACGCTCATTGCAAATAAATGCTGAGCTTGAATAGTATACTACAACGAATGTATGTCATGACAGTCATCGATGCCATGATCATCGCAAGTCCAAAGCACCGCTAAAACATTAGTCCATCGCCATAATATACAAGACCGACTCCACGTCTTTACTCAATGTTGGCTCCACTCAATCGTGTTCAGATCGACACCCTCTTGCACAAGCTCCCAGAGAGGACTTAGTTCCCGCAAGAACGTCACGCGCTCCTGAACAGCCTTGAGCACGTAATTAATCTCGTCATCCGTGGTGAATCGACCGATGCCGAATCGGATACTGCTGTGTGCGCTCTCATCACTGCTGCCAAGCGCTCGGAGGACATAGCTGGGCTCGAGAGACGCTGATGTGCAAGCACTGCCCGACGAAAGTGCGATATCTTTTAGTGCCATGAGTAGCGACTCGCCCTCGACATATGCGAATGAGACGTTGACGCAACCGGGGTAATGTCGTTCGCGATCGCCATTGAGTGTGGTGTGCTCCATGGAAAGCAATCCTTCAAGCAGGCGGTTCGACAGCGCCGTGATGCGCTTGGAGTCGTACTAGCAAACGTTAGCTGTGTTCAAGGAAGCGAACGTTGAATAGTCAAAGACAGTGACACAACTCATAACCCCTGCACAATTGTCAACATGGCGCGTTGACGGCCGAAGCCGCCAAACGCTCTGAAAGCCATGCATGTATAAAAGCAAATAATCATAGTGATGTGATCTCGGGCAAAAACAATGGCACGTACCTGCATCTCCTCTTTGCAAATCCGGGCGGCCTCACCCATGCCGATGGCTAACATAGGCGCAAGGGTGCCACTTCGGAGCCCTCGCTCCTGGCCTCCACCACTGATGATGGGATCTAGTCTGACCCTCGGCCTTCGACGTACGTAGCATGCTCCGATGCCCTTTGGTCCGTATATCTTGTGCCCGGAAATCGACATTAGGTCGACGTTCCACGTGTTGACGTCGATGGGAATCTTGCCGACTGCTTGTGCAGCATCGGTGTGGAAGAAGACCTTCTTCGACCGACACAGTCTGCCAATTTCTTCGACGGGCTGCACTACACCAATCTCGTTGTTGACGGTCATGATGCTGACAAGCATAGTGTCCGGTCGCATCGCGGCCTCGAGCTGGGCCATGTCGACAAGGCCGTTGGATTGAACAGGCAGGTAGGTGATGTCGAAGCCCTCGTCCTGGAGATGTCTGCAGCTGTCGAGCACGCACTTGTGTTCGGTCTGGCATGTGATGATGTGCCTCTTCTTGCCGGCGCGGCCAAAGAAGCGTGCGACGCCCTTGATGCTCATGTTGTTGCTCTCGGTGGCGCCGCTCGTGAAGATGATCTCCTTTGGATCGGCGCCGATGAGGTCCGCAATGTGCTTTCGGGCGTCCTCGACGCCCTTGTCGGTCTCCCAGCCATAGGCGTGCGTCCGCGAGTGTGGGTTGCCGTACATGCCCGTCATGAACGGCAGCATCGCGTCCACGACGCGCGGGTCCATGGGTGTGGTGGCTTGCATGTCCAGGTAGATGGGCCGTGATCCCTGGTCCATGACTGTGGCTTGCTTCAGTATGCCTGCGAGCTGTCAGCATCATCGACCATCAATGCGGGGGCGACGGACGGGAGCGCACCAGCAGTCGGACTCATCATGGCGTCTGCGCTCATGCCGGTTGATGGCATTGTGGCATCCTGTGCGGTCTCCCCAGTCTGTTCGAGGAACGCCTTGCGCTCGGCCTTGATGGTCGTGTCTACGTTGACCGTCGCCTTCGAGGGCTTCGTCTCGGAGACATAGCTTCGCCGTCCGTGAGCCTGCCCGGCAAGCGCCCTGGACGAAAAGCGCGCGAATGTAGACGACGGATAGCGGCGAGATGCAATGCGGAGGGCCTGCCTCGCAATGGTGGGTGCAATATTAGACATGGTGCAGGTGGGGAGGGTGTCGGTGTGGGAGGAATCAGATAAGAATTCGCCCTCGAAGCTCAGAGCTTTCTGGCACTGACTAAGCGCCGTGGCTCGCTGTCCATGAAGCCCACGTCCGCAAGCAGCACCCCAGCAGCCAGCAGCCAGCAGGGCCGAGGCGGTCTCCGGATATCTCGGACTTGAATATCTGCCCTAGACGAAGAGGCACCAGAGGCGTGCGCGCAGTTGCTAGCTTCAATTCTGTATGTGAGAGCGTGTTCCGTGCCTCACCATACTCGGTCACCCAGTCGATCGGGGCGCCGCATCATCCGGGCCGGGCGCATCGTGGCTGCACTGCCACTGGTGGCACGTCATAGGCAGGAGCGACAAGACACCAAAGTACCGAGCCACCAAGCCAAACGCAACCCGCCGGGCCATAAGCCCACCGCGTGGTCCGCTTCCCCCCTCCTTGCATTCTCACTTGACTACCACGCCGCGCATACTCTTACCTCGCATCAATCTCCAACAATACTACCACAATCACCCCGCCATGAGCTGGAAAGGCCTGACAAAGAGCGTCGTGCGGGTACGCATACTTCAGGCATCATCGTGGGCGCGCCAGTCGATCGCTAACTGTACTCTCCTCTCAGACGCCGCAGACAATAAAGCAAAAGTTCAATATTGTACGTCGTCCTGGCCCCATGGACTGTTCAGAGCTATGCGCCAGCTCCCCGGGTCCTCGAACACGTGCTAATGTTGTGCGTGAATAGGGCGAAATCACAAAGGATGCCATCTACATCGACGCCGAGCGACGGTTCGAGGAGCTGGAGAAGGAGACGAAGAGGCTGCACGAGGAGTCGAAGAAGTGCGCGACTCTCCGCAGCGATTTTGAACATGCATCGTGCTAACATGCGCCAGGTATTTTGAAGCCATAAACGGTGCGTACAACGTGTCGCATACTTTCATCGGCTTGCCTAACGATTCCGCCCGCAGGAATGCTCAGCCATCAGATCGAATTCTCGAAAGCCATCGCCGAGGTCTACAAGCCCATTTCCGGACGAATGTCGGACCCCACCTCCTTCCACGATGAAGGCAACGCCGCCGGCATAGAGGCATGCGAGCAATACGAGAGTGTGGTCAACGAGCTGCAGGAGACTCTGAAGCCCGAGCTGGAAATGATTGAATCCCGAGTCATCCGGCCTGCGGACGAGCTCTTGGAGATCATCAAGGCAGTACGGAAACTCGCACTCAAGCGCGACCACAAGCAGCTCGACTACGATCGGCAACGCGCGGCCTTGAAGAAACTACAAGACAAGAAGGAGAAAACTTTGAAGGATGAGAAGGCGATATACAAGGCTGAGAGCGATGTGGAGCAGGCAACCCAGGACTACAACTACTTCAACGACCTGCTCAAGGACGAGCTACCAAAGCTCTTCGCGCTCGAGCGCGAGTTTATTCAGCCTCTTTTCCAGTCATTCTACTACATGCAACTAAACGTCTTCTACACTCTCCACGAGCGTATGCAGCGGCTGGACATTGGTTACTTCGACTTGACCCTGGATATCGAGGCCGCCTACGAGAAGAAGCGTGGGGACATCCAGGAGCAGGCGGAGAAGATCTCCATTGTCAAGTTCAAGGCAACAGGTGGCCGCACACCTGGAATGAAACCCGGGCAGTCCAAGTACGCTGCGAAGATGGCGGACGCAAAAGCTGGGCGATCCTCAATATCGGAAGACACAGAAACACCTCCACCACCGTATAGCCCCGGCCCCGGAGGTGCAGTCGGCGACGTTAAGTCTCCCGCACTCTCGTCCGGCTCGTGGGGTTCGGTCGCGAAAGCAAAGGGTGCGGCACCACCTCCACCGAAGCCAAAGCCTTCACGGCTGAGCGGCGTACCTGCTGCAGAGCACGTCACTGCGCTGTACGACTATGAAGCGCAAGCAGAGGGAGATCTCAGTTTCCTGACCGGCGACGTCATCGAGATTGTCTCGCGAACTCAAAATGACAATGAGTGGTGGATTGGCAAGGTGCGGGGGAAGCAGGGCCAATTTCCAGGTATGATACTATGGCAGATTCGGCAAATTGCTTGAAACTAACAAGTCGTAGGAAACTATGTCAAGTTGAACCAATAGAACCGGTGCAGCCCATGGTCGTATAGAATCTCTCCTCTGTAGCTGATGCGCCCATGGTGTACTGAGGCCAATTAGAAAGACATGGTAGAGTTTCAGCGTTCACACCTTGTTGCATCGTTTGCAGATACCGTTCAAACTCATTTTGATTTGCCAATATTAATCATACCTCATACACACGGTCTTCACTATCCTTGTCCATTATCAGTCATCAAGCACACTCTGAATAACTTCTGCCACATCTTATGAGGACATTCGCCTCGAATCAGCACAGCCACACATCGGACGCTAAGATGTTGTGTGGAGAGGTTCCGAAGCCACCCCGCATGACGTGGATCGGAGACAAGGAGCAAAATTGCAGCAAATAAGAATGCGCGGCAGGCATGCATTTCCCAAATTCAATCAGTTGAACATTCACACATCCTTAATTAGCGATTGAAACTCAATCATACCCCACCGTCGTCATCCACCCCTCCCCATTTTCTACCATGACATATCACTCAACAATAACATTCACCCTCGACACAATATGTCCCTGGTACTCCCCTTCTCCCCACTCCACATCCCCATCCTAACACCAACTCCAGGACCTACCTCGGCTTCCTCCGTCTCCGCAAAGCCCTTTCCTCCTGGACCTCCGCCAACCCCTCCAGCCCCGTGACATTTACCCTCAAGCTCGCACCATACCAGCTTTATCCCGACTTCAGCACCGCGGGCGAGAACAAGTATGATTGGTACAAGCGGGAGAAGTACAATGATAGCGCCGAGCGTATGCAAATGTATATTGACTACATGAGTGCACTGGGGAAGGATGATGGCGTGGAGTTCAAGTTTGACGAGGGGGCGATTGCAAATACGCTACATGCGCATCGTGTTTTGCAGTATTTGCAGGATAGCAAGTCACCGGCTCATGCGGTGAAGGCGCTAGAGTCATTGTATGAGCAGTACTTTTGCCAAGGCGCGCATCCATCCTCCACTCAATCACTCGTCAACGCATGTCTTGCCGCGGGTCTATCTGAGTTGGAAGCGCAAGCGTTGGTGCAAGATGAAGAAGAGGGTTTAAGAGAGGTGCAGATGGCGATTAGAGAGCAGGTCGGGAATGCGGTGGATAGTGTGCCGTATGTTGTATTTGAGGGGAGGAAGAGGGATTTTACGCTCGTCGGGGCTAAGAGTGTGGGGGAGTATGAGAAGGTGCTTGGGCAGGTGGAGAGGGAGGCTGTTTAGAACGGGCTGAAAGGGGGCGGTGGGATCGAGTTTGGGGTCGACTGAGTGCGCCCGATCAGATGTAATTCGGATCCTTGTGGTGTTGACGTTCTCAAAGTGAGTTGAATGCACCATACACCAATCCATTCTCCAATCCAATTTCCATCCACATTCTCGATCCCCTCGCCATTACTCAACCTAAACTCCGACCCTGAAGCCCCGGTCCTCCCATCGACCTTGGCCACCTCCGTCGCAGACGCACGCCCTGCTGGTGAAGATGTCGAAGGTGACGGGGCCGTGCTGGCACGAGTTAGTAGAATCTGATATGGGGTAGCACTTTTCATGTCGTGTAGGATAAGCTCGTAGTCAGTCTCCGTGATTTTGCGGTAGAATGTAGTGGCGAGGTCACTGATGAAGACGCTTGAGGCTACGAGCGTACATGTCAGAGTCCTGGCTGGAGACGGAGACCTGGTAGAAGATTGGTACGGCAAGTCAGGATAAGTGCCACGGGCTTTTGCCAGAGAAATAGAGAAACCTTGTTCGCTAATGCTGTTTGTCAAAGTTGATCACAGCCATCCTGAATCTGCGATCAACATCAGAAAAGTCTTCTAGGGTGCTACCGGCTTCAGTCGCGGCGAAGCGTGATGGGACAATGCTAACAGGGACGCAGGGAAGGAATGTAAGCCCGAAGATGAGTTGCATACACTGTGAATCGAATGTGCAAGCAAGTAAAGAGTCCAGATCGTGGGTGTATGTTGCCGCTACTATATTGATACTACTCTCAAAGAAAGGCTCAAGGCATGAACAGTGATCTGGTGAGTCGTAGCGGGCATGAAAGAGAGACGCCATGATTGTCGAGTATATGCCACCCAAGAGAGTACCGCTCGAGAATGATGACATGCAATGTTCGAGAAGAATATTACAGGCATAGTCACACACTTTCCAAGTGTATGACTTATCCTAAGCTCACTTGCCTCGGACCACAGCCTGGCAATTAGTTGCGGACGGTCCAGTCGAAGTCGATGCTCGCACGCGCTGCGACCGCCTCGGCGGAGGGATCGTGGCAGACGGGAGCCCAGACCTGCTGCTCGAACTGGCCAGCCGCAATATTATTGCCGTAATATTCGTAGTCTGCATACGTCAGTCCAGTCAGCCAGCAAGGTGTATGGGCACGTACAGCAATAGATGCGAGCAGGGTAGTTAACCTTGTTGTCACCCTCGTCCTCGCAGTGACCGAGAGCACAGCCGACGCGAGAGGAGTTGCGCCAGACCATCTGTGAGAAGTGACCCCACGCAGCACTGAAGTGAGGGTTGTCGTAGGGGTAGAGAACCTCCTCTTCGTGCCAGCCGTGGACGCAGGTACGAGCGAGTTCGACCCAGTCCTCGAAGGTCGCCGGGGCGGGGGTCACAGAGGAAAGGTTGCTGCCAGGGCGGTCCTGATGATGTCAGTGGACACGACGAGGAGGGTGCTGCTAGATATGACTTACATGCTCGGCATCGTGAGGGCACTTCTCGATGTCGGCGCGGGCGGCGTTGGCAAGCTCGGGGTCCCAGACCAGATCCTGGGCGCAGTGCAGCTTGCGCCAATACCAGTGAGCACGCATGACGGCGCTGATGAAGGCAGGGTCGTCTTGGTGAGGCGCGTCGTCACTCTTAAGGTCGCGCAGCTTAACCTCGTGTGCAGGCGCAGCAACCGCCGTGGCAGCCGCGAGAGCAACAAGGGGAGCGAAGACCTTCATGCTGATGTGTCGTCGTAGGGAGTGGTTGTTGTGTGTTTTGTAGAGGAAAGCTGAGGGTGTAGGTGAGGGAGGGCGGTTGACAGTTGCAAATGAGTGGCTAGGTCCAAGGTAGACAAAAGAGTGGTAGTGATCAAGCAGTGAGGAGAACGGAGGAGAAGTGGGAGGGGAAATGGGCGTGGGCGGCGTGTTTATAGCGGGTGTGGCCCGTGGGCCGGGGTAAAACTATGGCGTGGTGTTGACGGGACGCACTTTCTGTCTTCACAGACGGCCCCGCTTGCAAACGGCCACAGCAGGTGACAGCCCAATTGCTATGCCGAATAACCGGAGCCTCCAGCCTGCTTGTGACAAACTGATTCACAAACGACTGACAGCCTGGTTGGAGCAGAGTTCGACGTGAAGCCTCCATCGTGAGGATCGCGCGCCAAATGCTTCACCGTGCTTTCCTTAATCCGTGCGGGTGCAGTGGCACGCTGACGTCTCATTGGCTGCTCCTTCGCCTTGCCACTACCCGTCCGCTACGGAGATGAAGGTGCAACCAGAGCACCTACCTCGAGTTCGTCAGCACAGGCGCGCGTCAATGGAGCACAGTGCGAGCCTGCACTCGATGACCCGTTCACAAGGCAATGCTGCAAACAACGGTTGCCAAGCTGAAACAAGAGACGAAGAAGATGACGTTGACCAAAATGCGGGGCAAAACCAGGGAGAAGGAGGGCCACGAAATTCTACGATATAATCCCATTGTGTGCGCGTAGGCAGGACGAAGTCACTTTCTCCGACACCAGCTTGAGCTTGGTGAGGCTATCGATCTGTGCTTGGCAGCCCGCTATGCTGTGTTACGGGGAGTCGTACTTGTGGTTCTGTCAAATCTTCGAGTGGACAAGATATCCACGTGCGGTTTGGCAAAGAACTCGAGAGGCGATGTGTCAACCACGGATCCAACAGCCAGCACCCTTACGTGCCCTTCCGCACGGGTCTGCCACACAAGTGCAATCTTTGGCCATGGCGTAGTGTCGCTGTAGACCGCGAGCCAGCCTTGTCACATGCGCTGGCTCCGGGCAACGTCCTCCAAGTCGTAAGGTCGAGTTGTACATAACCTCAACCTGCCACTAGCTGTAACACACGATATGGCAACCTCAGATCGACCGCCTTCCTCCGCCTGTGACGCTGTGTGGGTGACAAACTTTGTGGAATGGGGGTGAAAGGTCCCATGATGGCAGCTCGACTTCATGAACGGTATAAGCGCGGGGCATTTTTGTGACGCTCCAGCCTGAAGCCGGCTTCCATAGCAGTCGTGAGAGCTTGTACAAGCGGAAAGCGACATGAGGTTTCCCACTTTGGTACCATGAAGCATGAGACCATTCAAGATTCCTAGCCCTCCTTCAGTCGTTTTGCAGGTCGCCCGATAAGCGAGTCATCTGGCAACCCGCTCCTCTTGGTGCCTGGTAAGCTCGATGTGCGGATATCATTGTCTTCCTGGCTGACGCGACGGACTGGATACTTGATCTTTGAGTCCTCGAAGCAATTATCCGATGGTTTGCCATGCTCTGTAAAGTACTTGTGTTCCAAAGCCTTGTCGGCCGTCAGTCGCTTCTGTGGGTCGTACTCGAGTAACTGCTTGAGCAACGAGAGGCCCTCGGTGCCTGGAGTGTCTGGCCCTGGGTTTACGGGATACTGATTGTTGTTCAACGTCTGGTGATACCAACGATCCAGTCCGTCGCCACTCTGTGGACGCGCATACCGTGTAGCGTTGCCGGCAATAAGTGAAGATAGCTGAGGATACTCGGGCATAGCAGTCAACAGCGGCCATCGGTCCTTGCTAGGCATTCCCATAATTTCGACGATTTTTTGCATCTGGTTCCGCTGGAACGGTACTGTCTTCTTGCTGTCCATCTTTGCCTCTTCGCCCTTGAAGATCGGTCGCAGCGATAGCAGCTCAGCGAAGATGCACCCGACGGCCCAGAGATCAACTGCCGGTGTATAGTGACGGCTGCCCAGAAGTAATTCGGGTGCCCGGTACCAAATTGTAACAACAACCTTATCGCCGGAAAATAGTGACTGGAGTGGTTTGTAGAAGAGTCGCGCTAAACCGAGATCTCCAATCTTTACTTTGCCAGCGCTCGTGACCATAATATTGGCAGGCTTCAGATCACGATGCATGACCCAATTCCGGTGGAGATAGACAAGTCCTTGCAAGAGCTGATACAGGATTGACTTGATGGTCCGTGCGGGTATGGCTTGTCGTTGTGGCTGGTTGTGATGGTGGATGATCTGAAGCAGATCGTGCTCTGCGTACTCGAAAACGATAAAGATGCACTTTTCTTCCAGGATTATCTCCACGGTATGCACGACGTTGGGGTGCGCAAGCTCAGTGCAGAGTGCCATTTCTCGGATGGCCGACTGCGAAATTCCGGAGTACTGCAGTTCGCCTTCCTTGTCAGGCTTGAATCTGCGTGGTCAGTCAGCAGTGAATGTCACAGCACGAAGTGATGCGCGCACTTCTTGATGGCAAACTCTCCAACGCGGCCATTCTTGCCTTCGGCTTTGTAGACACGGCCATAGGTACCGCTGCTAATGAAGCCCACGATCTTGTAGCGCTCATTGACCCGCTTCTTGGTGTTGTAGCCAGTGAACATGGCCTGTGTGGAGTCGGCCGGATCTGACGAGACACGAATCAGTACCAGAGTGTGGCAACGAGGCTGCGATGACCGACTAACGGATCAGGACGAGACGAGAGCAGAGAAAGCGGGTGCGAAGTAGATCAGGGTTTCCACAAGCGACTGGAGGCAGAAGGCAGTCATGCAGGTGGATGCAGGCGCCAGACAAAGCAATAGCGTGCAACGACAGTGCTGGAGATGCATAGGAAAGGGGTGAGACATGACAACACACGCAGACGAGGTCGAGAAGCGATAAGACAGCAGGACCACGCACCGTTGAAGGCTGCGGCAACGCTACCACGCAGCGTAGCTCGGGCGGAGGATGCTGATGGTGGGCCCGCAGATGGGGGATTCATCTTCAGGCATCTCAAGCGTCGTTTAACTTAACTTAGTTGCCGTCTCCACATCCGGCCTTGGATGTGCGTGCTCCGGTGGATACAGCAGCCGATGCGCGGATGCGAGCCTCGGAGCGATGTTCTCGTGTGGAGGTCACCAATTGGTGATGGCTGCGTATAGCCGCGATATGCGTCAGGGTCATCGAGAGGCGTCGTGCGTGTCCCGCGAGGCTTCCCGCGGATGAAGTCAGCTCTCGTGTTCGCGTTCGCCGCCGAGCCGCATCTTCCCAGCTCCAGCATCACGCGTCAAGCTCGCCCTACCCCGCGCCTGCACCGTGACCCAGTCCGCAATCAGATTCAGGCGTTGTTGCAGGTGTTTTGTGAAGCAGTAAGGAGTACGTATTATCCCGCTTCGTCGGCCCTCCGCTGTAAGGAACCGGTACTGTGTATGGTGCGATTGCGTCACACGCGCTGAGGCTCATAGCTGACACGATACAGTACCACCACCTCGTCTCACTCACCAACGCTCACCATCACGACGGCAGACTACGCCATGAGCTCTCGATCGTGGTCCGGCGGCCTAACAGGCTACTTTGTCTACATCCTGCTCATCGCGACCCTCGGACCGCTTTTGTTCGGCTTTCATCTGGTATGTCCCAGGCCGCCGTTGATACGGCTCGTACTGACATGCGCAGGGCGAACTCAACGCGCCCGAAGATGTAATTCGCTGCAAAAGGAAATCAATCAAGTCCGCGAATGTCGGCCCGAACCTCCCGCAATGTATCGAGATGACTCCCACCGAATGGGGTGTTGTGGGATCCATGTATACTTTGGGAGGACTTCTGGGAGCGCTGTCGGCCAGCCCGGTAGCTAGCAGATATGGCAGGCTCAGGACGATGCAGATCACGACCATCTTTTTCACCATCGGACCCGTCTTTGAGGCCCTGAGCCCGGGCATTGCCGTCATGGCGTTTGGCCGACTGCTGTCAGGTGTTGGCGCCGGAGCTGCCGTGGTCATCGTACCTCTCTACATCTCGGAAATCGCCCCACCCGCGCAAAGAGGCTTCTTTGGCGCCTTCACGCAGATCATGTGCAATGTTGGCATTCTGCTTACGCAGATCTTAGGCTACTTCCTAAGCCACGACTCGTCCTGGAGATGGATTTTGGCTGCTGGTGGTCTTGTCGGAATCGCCCAGGCTCTAGGATTGTTGCTTTCGGTCGAGAGCCCCAAATACCTCGCGCAGCAGGGCAATGTCACTCTTGCGAAGAAAACGTTGCGCAAGATCAGAGGCGAAGGAGCTGATATTGAAAGCGAGACGAGCGACTGGGACATAACAGGAATCGAACATGTCAACGGTAAGCAGTACTTGAGGTAATGTCATGGAGTTCCTGCTAACAGCGGATCAGAGGAAGAGCAGACCCTGCTTAACAACGAGGATGGCTCCTCCCCGATCACCGCAACAAAATCCGGTCAGGAGGAGAAGCTCAGCATCATGCAGGTGTTCCGCCATCCGGACTACCAGAGCGCAGCCATTGCCGTTATCATGGTCATGCTGGCACAGCAGTTCAGTGGCATCAACAGCATCGTCATGTACGGCGTGTCGCTGCTGGCAGGTCTTCTCGAATCCAATTCCGCTCTGCTCAATCTGGCAGTCTCGGCGCTCAACATCATCGTGACGGCTGGAGGCGCGCCTCTCGTGGACAAGCTGGGTCGCAAGACTTGCCTGCTCAACTCACTGGCGGGCATGGGCATCAGCTCACTGCTGCTTGCGATTGGTATCATCAAGGCGATTCCGGTCCTTTCCGCTGTTGCCGTACTCCTCTTCGTTGCAAGCTTTGGCCTCGGACTCGGGCCAGTACCCTTCATTCTGGCAAGCGAGCTGGTAGGCTCTGATGCGGCTGATGCGACGCAGAGTATTGCGCTGGCAGCCAACTGGATCGCAACGTTCCTTGTCGCGCAATTCTTCCCGCTGGCGAGCGCAAAGTTGCACGGCAAGGTCTACTTCATATTCGCGGCGCTGTCTGCTTTCTTCTTCGCATTCATCTCGTGGTACGTGCCCGAGACGAAGGGCAAGAAAAATGCGGAGGAGGTCTGGGGTCGACAGCGACGGGTGGATTGATCGTCGCAGAGACTGAACCGAAGTTAATGACAGTCTCGGGTATCTACGTACAGCAGCATAGAGTACACAAAGGAAACGCATAGTGATCATGACCAGCAGTCGCACACATGCCGCATTTCTCGTGCTAGTTACTCAATTGCTGACACACTCCCACAAATTGCTGCTTACATATGGGAGGCGGTGGCGGCTCCGCAAGGGCTCGACAGCGGCTTCGGAAGGGTGCATCGTCTAACCCCTCTAGACGCTCCCTCGGCCTGCCGGCAGAACGTCAAGAATGACATGCGCCCACGCATTTTCACCAACACCATGCACATAGACGTCTAGATTTCCTACAGCATTTCCCTTGCGTCCCGTTACGTCCCGTTACGTCCAATCGCGTTCCACTCGGTACTTCGCCATGACAGAACTCCCCTCACACGCATCGCCGGGCTTACCACCGCTTTACTCGCCGCAGCCCGGCCGCTTAGACGGCTACGACTTTTCGAATTCGGATGAAGAGTTAGGGAAGCATGCGATTCGCAACAATGCCGCGAATACCGTACATGACCACCGCCCTCCGCCCTCAATAATAAGCCCTGCCTTCACGCCGCCGGCAACGCCTGGCACCTCGACGCCCTCACACCCGCGACCGCCTCGCTCGATACCCGTCGACACGTCTGCATCGTCGAACACGCCGCGACCGGAATTGCTAGAAAAGCTGCCGCATGTAGAATGCGAGGTGCGCGCGCGGATACCGACGACGACGGGCCACGAGATGTGGCTGCATGTGTACAGGAACAGCGTGGACACGAAAGAGCACTTGGCAATTGTTTTTGGCGGCCAGATACGGTCGAGATCCCTCGATGCTGAGCGACCCGGAGAGACTGAACTAGACCGCATGACAAGAGGCGCATACGTCGGACGCTTGTATCCCGGCCGCACGAGCTCGCGGGTTGAGCAACTCAAGCGCGCAGAAGGCATACCCTCGAAACGCAAGCCAGAAAGCATATCCGACCACGTAGACAAGAGCAATGGACTTCTTTCACCCTCGTCCGCATCTTCCGAAAACGGTGACACCCAGCCGATAGCCCCATCACATCTACCGCTCGTCCGCATACACTCCGAATGCTACACCGGGGAGACGGTTTGGTCCGCACGATGCGACTGCGGCGAACAACTCGACGAAGCTGCGCGCCTCATGGCCGACCCCGCACTTTCACCCTCGGGCGGCGCCATCATCTACCTGCGGCAAGAAGGGCGCGGGATTGGTTTGGGCGAGAAGTTGAAAGCATACAACCTGCAAGATCTGGGTAATGACACATACGAAGCCAACATATTACTCCGGCATCCCGCCGACGCCCGAAGCTATGGACTCGCGACTGCGATGCTAATGGATTTGGGACTTGGTGGGGACAGAGGCATCCGACTTTTGACCAACAACCCAGACAAGGTGCATGCGGTGGAGGGTCCGGGACGCGAAGTGGTGGTGAGGGAGAGGGTGGCCATGGTACCGATTGCGTGGAAGACGGGCGGGGAACGAGGCATCAAGAGTGAAGAGGTGGAGAAGTATCTGAGCACGAAGGTGAGTTGGTCCATAGACGTGGAATTGAGAACCGCGCACCATTTACTAACATTAGGCAGATTGAGAAGTTCAAGCACATGTTGGATCAGAAATAATTGCATATACCCAGGCATTGCATATAACTCGAGACGCACGTGTTCATAGCGCAGGTAGCCGGTTCGTACATAAGAATACGGGCCGCTATTTAGGATTAACCTTAATTGCCCACGGCATACGCCTGCAGTAACGTTGCGTTAAGCTATTGTACGTTAAGATAGAAGAGGCGTGCAAAGTTAGTACGGCGCGTTACTCGCTTGCCTGCGTTACTCGCTTATCCAGCACTTTAGTCACCATGTTTCCTTCTGCAGGGGTTACTACGTTACTACCCCGCCGCCAAGAGTAAGCAGAAAACAGGGTGGCAGGTCATGTCTTAGGTAGGCGGCCAAAAGGTTCGCCTGCGCATTCGGGACAGCCTGATTGCTGGCAGATTGAGCTGCTCGACAACACCGCCTCTCTCAAGTCATTGAACAACCTCAAACTGTGACTAGCACTATGTCAAAACAGATCCAAGATCCCCACAGATGTGAACTGTGCGCGCCATGTACTATCGTTCTCAGTGTCAACAACCGGACCGAGGAGCAATCATTGCAATGGTGGAAAGATTTCGCATTGCCTGCGTCTTTGATTGCTTTAGAGTCAGATCATCGCCTAGAGACACATCTTCGCTCCCAGCTCAAGGCAATGAATCCATTCTTGATCACAAGCCCCAAACAGGTCCACTCGCACGCCGCGAATGGCTGTGATCTGTTCGCCTATATTCAGCAAAAAATACTTGCGCCTTTAGACATCCTGAGGAGTGGCCGATCTTCTGTGGAAAGCAGCGATGAATATAAATCCATGCATGGGCAGAAGTACGAGAGGAGCACGCATAACGAAATTAGCCGTCATGAAAGCGTCGATATCGAAGAGCGCCTGTTCATAGGCGTAGAGCCCCTACCAGGAAAGTCCACATCATCAAGATGGCGGTTTCGGTGGTACGCTGAGGCAAGTCGCGCTCGACAAAATGTGTATAAGACATTGCTGACGTCCGATTTGCTCGCTTGCAGCCGTACCGGCCCGTCGATCGGATGCACTTCAAGGCAAGTGAGGAAGTCGAGAATGCCCATATAGCGGATGATGGAGAGCGTACCGATCTTTTCCAAACAATCGTAACAAATGGCTCTGCTTGGAATACGTTTCCGAAGTTTCCTGAATCTCAGCCTGGATCGGATGAGGCCCTAGCCCGAGC
>TARA_R110002003_G_scaffold2123_1_pt1 | contig 14993 bp, 21 predicted proteins | sample TARA_R110002003 | Tara Oceans TARA_R110002003 (sample SAMEA4396441) | marine metagenome | biome: Westerlies Biome; feature: [SRF] surface water layer (ENVO:00010504); material: water (ENVO:00002006), including particulate matter (ENVO:01000060) such as... | depth 5 m | reverse complement strand
TCCGCTTCTCGTTCTCAATCCATGTTGTCCAGTTCCATGTGTTGACTTCTTCTCCGGTGACTGGTCCAGGCTGATGTAGTGCGCTGGAGTTCCGGTCCTCGCGAGGGAGGCTCCGCAACATACCAGTGCGTCGAGTTATGTTTGCCAAAATACCGAATTCTTCCCGAATCCGTTGCCTTTGTTTCTGGGAGCCATGCCAAAGGAACAACGAGTGGACGAGGGCAAGTGCCTGTAACTCCTCGAGGTCCGCAGGCAAATTTGAGACGAGGTCAGACGCTTGCTGAGATTGCTTAAACAGCTTGTAGCATTCGCTCGAACTCAACACAGCCGGACGGACAACCTCCATAAGCCAACGGACATCATCCGACCCAATCCTATCCGAATAGACGGCGCCCACACAACACATAGCCAAGACGAGACCGAGATTTGCAGAAAGTGGATTAAAAGTCCGGGCGTGGATGAGCGGCCAGTGCGAATGGTAGTGTCGGAACTCATGCAAGAAAGCCTTGACGTTATCCTCCACCAAGATACCCCTGAGCTTTTCGTAGGCACTCGCCTCATTTGTCCCTGGTAATAATGATGTTGCGTTTGGGAAGCAGTATGCCAGAAGGGATTGGATCTTGTGTTGCAGGGGATTGGGGGAGGGCGGAGCAAGAGACCAATTGTCAAAGGTTGGGGACGAGTCGACATAACCAGGCGCGCGCGAGTACAACCCCAAGAAAGTATCATTTGGTGTATCATCTGAGGTCTAAAAGGTTCCGGTCAGAACGCCAGCAGCTTTGGGTTGATATGGGCCACCTGCCGTGCTGGAAGTCATAAGGTGCGAGTCTCCGTTAAACGTACCATTTCGCCAGAGTGAGCCGTCCTGGCCATTTGACAAGCCATCGACAGTAGGCAAAGAGGAAACCCCGTAGCTAGTCGCATCAGCGCCTTCCGTCTTGACGGGCATGGTATTGTGGGACATGGCGTTGCCTGCGGCGGAATGGTCGTAGTTGTAGTGGCTGTTAGCACCAGGCACAGTAGACGAGTCCTGGTTCTGCTGGGCGCTAAAGTTGTTGGAAACCGCGTCTGGTCGGAAGTCGTTGAAGTTCATCCGCTGGTTCTGAAACTCCAAGGCTGACATGCTTCGTCGGTTTTCATCCATGCCGCTGCCAGGACGCATGTTCAGGCTATTGGAGCGAGAGGTGCGCGCCGACATCGACTGGTGGTTGGCAATCGAAGGCAGGCTGTCTCCAAATCCATTGGGACCCACAGCGGGCATTTGCGGCATGCCCATCGAGTACCCTCCATCAGAGTATGGCATAGACGTGTTGGGCATATGGTTCAGGTACGAGTTCTGCTCAGCACCGCTGGGCTGCCTGTTCTTCAGGTGGTTTTGCGCATGCTGCAAGTGGTTCGCACCAGTAGGGTTGCCTCTTCGTATCGAGCACTTTTGGAAATGGCGCTTCAGAATATCACTCCTGCTAAAAGTGTCTTTGCAGAGGTGGCACGAATAGGGGCGCTCGCCGGTGTCTGTGAAACGTCAGCGCCTGGGCAGCGTTTGTCAAAGCATTGGACTCACGTCGAAGCAGATGGCGCTTGAGATGTTTCAAGTGCAGGTACGTCTTGTTACAATGTGGGCACTCGTACTTGCCCTCGGCATTCTTGGTAGCGTTAGTAGGTGTCTTGCCAGCAGCGGGCGCGGGCCGGCCGGGATGGGTTGGTAAAACGCCGCGCCGTCCTTGTTGTCCAACAACGTGCAACGGCTCAGGCTCCTGTGCTCCAAGCACCGGAGGGTGAGGGTATAACGACGGGTGTGACAAACCCAAGCCCTGCGTGGGCGCGAGCTGGTGCGAGTTTGAGTGGGCTGCTGCGGTGGGCAGCATGGGAGCTTGCGAGTACGCGGACGACATGGGGAGATATGAAGAGGGCGAGGGCTGAATGGGCCGCAGCGGCGGGTGTGGCATGGACGAACTGCCATTGGGCGCAGAGGTTACCGGCGTGTGAGGCGTCTGCGTGTTGCTATTGTGCGCGCTGTACATGGAGGCGTACGGAGGTGCACCACTGTGGAGCGGCGGCAGCGTGGGCAGTTGATTCTGCGTGCCATTGTACGACTGTTGACCTAACGACGCGTACTGGGGCAAGCCAGGCTGGCGGAAGCGATCTCCATGGTCCATTATATGGTAGCTGGGGTGGTGATGGTGGAAGAAGTGCTGTCGAAGAATGCGCAACCAATTGAGGCTGTGGTTGGCGATCTCATTCGTCGATCCTCAAGTCCGAGTAGGATGGCGGACAGCTGGTGACGTGCCCAGTAGGAGCTACAGGCAACGGTGGTGGGTAGTGCTTGCCTGTGAGAGAAGCTTTGTGGATCTGTGGGGTGATCGGGATGGCCGTCGATGCGCGACGGTTTCCAAGTGGAGGTGAGTGTTCCCACAAGTTGGTGGGAGGGGAATGGAGAGTGGTGTAGCGTGGCAAAGGAGTGGCTCTGCTGAGAAATGGGCAGTGATGATGAAAGCCGTTGCTGCGCTACTGAAGGAGTTTGTCTGGCGCCTCCGCGTGCAGTGCCGCGCGAGTGACAAGGGGACAGGTGCAGATCGACGGCCCACTTGCGCTTCAGCCTCAGCCGATGTGTGCGGATAGTCCAAGTGGAGATTCTGACAACACGAGGCAGCCAGGAACGCAATTTAGACCCTCGAAAGACTGACGTCGTTGTTGGGGGCAGAGACTTTTGAGAAGGGTGCGCGGGTACCCCGAGGGAGTGGTAGAGCTCGGCGAAAATTTGTGCGAATGTTCGCAACCGCCTTCCGCGCGCTGTAACCTGCTTCCGCACTGCTTATCGCCGGACCTTGCCGGAGGCTGGGACACGACTGTTTGTAAGAATGCCTGTGCTGGTTTCGAGCAGAGGAGATGGGGAGTGGGAAATGGGAGGGGAGTGGAGGCCGCGTGAAGCTTTCAATCGAGCGGTGTTTCGTGGCAAGCGCGTCCGGAGCTGCGTATGCCTGCTTCAGTCTGCGGAAGGTGGAGCAAGGTCAGGAAGGAGCAATGCAGGAACTCGACGAAGGTCAAAGCAGTGGACAGACACGTGATGTCAAACGGGATGATTGATTTTACGGCACGTTGTTAGCACGCCGTCTTTCGTAGTTGCATCGGGTAGTCCCTGGCACGCGCAATAGCAGCATCCCAGATGACCACAGGCTCGCGAGCGCAGCACTGTAGGCGCCCAACGACTGCCTGCACACATGTCCTGGGTTGTGGTGTACGCGCCTTTCGCGCCGCCCTGAGTCGTGCATCACCCAGCTCCCAGCCAAATCCTCCCATGCTGCATGTGCCGGTCATGGACGTGGTTTCATACATCAGTCCAAATGGGCCAGCGGCAATCGATAAGACCACGACGCGTCCCCGTACTCATAAACAGTATAACTACACTCCGGCGCGCACATGGCATAATCTCTCGTGCAAGCACAACTGTCCTCACAACGATTGTTGCCTCATGCAGCATGCCATTGTCATCGGCTCGCTCCCGCTACTGGGCAAGCAGCTCATCCGAGCATCGCAGGCTGGCGGCTCCGAGCGAGGCCGAGCTTCAAACCGCACCGGCGGGTGTGGCTGCCAGGGTCTATTTTCGCTGACGAAATCTGAGCATCCGGTGAGCGCATTCTTATCCTGCCTTTCCGCAGCGTTCAGCGGTTTTTGCTGTCCTGATATGCTTTGGATCGCGTTGAAATGGCTGAAAGCGCGCTGAAGCACTCCCGCGTCGCATTGTCTCAGTCGCCGAGGTGCTTGGAGGTTGAGCGAAAATCTTTGGAGGGCGTGACGTAGGCCTTCCTGATTTGTCTGCGCTAGACCAGGGACCCTCGCTGGTCACATCAACGGCGTCCGCCAGAAGTTCGGCTGAGCATCGCTCGGCTGTCCGACCGTCGCACTGTAGCCACCGGTCCTTGGAACCGTTCTTCGAGAACACTGCGCGGAAGCACGAAGCGCTTTATCTCTGCTTGAAACTGCTGCTGCTCCAGGTGGACCTCTAGCGCTAATGCGGCCGGTGCTGCTGATGAGCCCTCGCAAGCCGTCCGCCCTTGGCTGCCAATTGTTGTTGAGTGCGTGCCATCCAGTAAGCTTACGTATCGCTCTTGAGTGACGCCGCTAGCGTCTCTGCTCACGATGCTGGCGTCCTGACGGTTGACGGCGCTCAAAGCGGCATCCCGAGCTCATTGCTGACTCGATTATCAAGTGTGACACATCCGATGTTCGCACGCTGGAACTGAAGACTGAGGTCACATTCTCACCAAGAACCAAGAGTCGTTGTGAGATACATGTTTGCGTTGCATCTCTCCTCGGCTCAGGTAACCCGAAGGCTAGTTGCGGTAAATGCAGCCGAAGCAAGTCACATTCAACGGCGAGGCGTCACCGGCGATGTCGCCGGTCTGCTGCAACAGAAATTTTCTTCAGTAAGGCGTCGTCTGCTTGCTATCTCCCATGATTCGTAATTGGCCGTACATGACTATGTCCGCCTTGGCCGAGCAAAGTGCCGTGTAGCCGTGCAAACCGGCCCCCACGTGTTTCCTGGTCCGCATCCCACCGCGCTGAGCAGATGCAAGAGCTCTTGGTGTTGTTTGCGCGCTCGCGGCGCCGGGACTTTCGATTGTTTCCAAGTCGCTGACAAGACTGCTGGGCGTTGTTGGCGTTTCCGCGGGCCTGCATATGTTTGCGGACCCAGATTGCTTCAAGACTTGGTGAGCAGCTCTTGAGGGATGTTGGAATAAGCTCAGTCCCACCACGCGGGAGCACTGGGGCTGGAATGATTTCGGCAGCGCAAAGTGTGGCCCCTCTTTCACAGCCTGATCCTGCATCGCATCCTAAGCAGGAAAGAGCAGCGAGGGGAAGGCGGGAAATGTCGTGCAGCGTCCGTGGCCCACTCGACGCCTCGCTTGGCCGAGCATCACGCCCGCTTCATGTTTGAAACTCCGGTCACGCGTCTGCCAGCGTGGTCACGTATCGCTGGCTCCAAGTGCCCGGAGGCTGAGAAGTCGGTGAGGCGCCGACAGGAAACATCCTGCCGCCATCGACTCCCTTGCTGGGAGTGGCTGGTCGGCGCTTCGCTGAGCTGGTCTGTCTTCACTGGCCCATTCCACGTCGAAGACACCAGTCGGCGGTATTATGTACAGGACGTGTTTCGAGTTGCAGTGGCTCGTAACGAGGAGCGGAAGTGTGGCCGCAAATGGCACCCTTTCCCGGCTGCGACGTCACAGCCTACTCGACGTTTGCTAGTCGCGACGGATTGCTGTTCAAGGCATGCACTGCATGTGTAGAATTGTGCTTATCATGGTGAATGCATTTTGGGACGATTCGCATTGTGTACCAGCATGCGCTTCTTGGCGTGTTTGCTGTTTGGTGGCCGCACCTTCCTTTTGGAATGCCCACCAAGGGAACTGCTAGTGACTTCCAGTCTGATAACCGTTCAAACGGTGCAGGTCAGGACGGAAGTCCGAGTATCGTTGCAAGGAGATAGGATTTGATGCAGCTTGGGCGAGCTCGAACTTTCTAGAACCTGCCGTTCAACACAACTTCCGAAGTTGGGTGCATTGCATCATTCGTGACTTCCTCTATCAACCCACCTGTCACGATACTTTACGCAACACCTCCATGAAGTCCATCTCCGCGCTTGCACATCACCCCTTGATACCCTCTATCTCTCGACGCGCAGTTTCCGTCCCCAAAAGGAACTCCAGACCATCCCATCGCATCCACACCACTCGAATGATGGCGTCCTCACGAGCAAGACAGCCAGATGACTCAAGTACAGCCCCTGCAGAACAGCAGGCGGACTCACAAACAACGCCAAGTGCACCGCTGCCCCTGCCAGGACCCACTGGGGACGCAAATACGACGACAATCGACATGAGCACGGGAGGCAGCACGGTCAAGCTGGACCACATGGGTCCGCTGGTAGTTAACAAAGATGGCACGTTGTCGAGGATTAGTAACTGGAGCGAGATGTCGGAGATTGAGCGCCAGAACACATTGAGGGTGTTGGGGAAGCGGAATCAACTGAGGAGGGAGGCGCTGCAGGGCCCGGAGGAGGGGCAGAAGTGAAGTCAAATGGATATGGTCGCGCGTTGTATGAAGGCAAGGCAGCGGGGTTCAAAATGTCTTCATTGGTAGTACATGGTCTTCCTTCCTGCTATATACACTTGTACTTGACGTGTTCTCTATGGCTTCTGAGTGCTGGTGTGAGTGGCGCGCTCAAAGTATGACCACTGGCCCTCCGGTGCTTGCTCTTCGAGAGGCTCCCAGCTGCGTCATGATGCGTTAGCAAATGGTAAGACTTCAAGTATTGTCAATACTCACATTTTGCTCTTGACCATTGTCTCGACAAGATTATGCTCGCCCTCGGCAACCATAATGACTTCCTCGATCAAGCCAGCACCGAGTCTGCTCTCCAGATCCGATATCCTGTGTCTGTCAATATGCTGTCATGTATCTACGATTCGACCAAACATACGCTTCAACAGTGTACTGCGGCTCTGGCTCAAATTTGACGTGCTCAACGGCCCCATCTGGCTTGAAGTTGACGGGGCCATTGTTGGGGGCTTTCATCTTCTGCCTGTGGCGGAGGCGCTCTTGCGCTGTATAAATGCCCTCTGGCATTGACTGCGCAACCCGTCCATCCCACTCTGCGCCCTTCGTCCGCTCATCTACCTCTTGCTCTGTAGGAAGCACGAGCGTTTGGCCGTTTCCAGTCTCAATGACAGAAACCTGATCTGGGACCTTGGCAATCTGGGACCTGATCTTGTCTTGCCATTCGTCCCAGCCCTTTGGCTTCGATTGCTCGACGATCTGTAGACGATGCCTCGTGAGCGCCTCGGTGGACTGGCGGTAGACGGAAGACTCGGGAATCTTCTTGAGCTTGTCGAGGGTAGCGTTGTAGTGGTAGAGCAGTGTTGACCGCGGCGACGGATGTGTTGTGAGGCCGGTAAGGCCAGTCGGAGCGCCGGCCTCGAGGAATTGGCCGGGCTTGACGCTGGCTAAGAGCCGGGCAGCTGCTCTCATGGTTGCAGGGGTGGTGCGTGTGGTGGTGCGGGCGCAATGGGCAAAGTGAATTGATGATGCCGTCAACATTCAAGGTGCGGTTGCGCCTGCCAAGAGCTGCGGAGATGATCCCTGTCGGCTCGGGCGTTCTCAGGGACGGCGATGCGCCTCTGTGAACTGTGTCTCCTGTGGCAGCGACAACCCCTCTCGCAGCCACCACGTTCGCCGTGATACCCTCATATTCCTCGTGCACCCGCTAGCAACCGTCACTCAGCTAGTCTGGGATTACCGCATCGACTAGCCTCGACCACCGACAACCGCTGCCGCCGCCTGGCAGCCCGCCGTTCCCGTCGCGATGCGCGCCATATTATATTCACTCCTGTCGCTGGCGACGCTTGCCACCACGCTCGCTATCGAGACGGCGAAGCCAAAGGCCACGGACCTGGACGATGACTGGGAGGACAAGCAGCCAGACACCATTTTCAATGGCCAGACCGTGCCCCCCATGATTGAGTTGACCCAGCAGACCTTGGACACGGAGATTACGAAAGGCAACTGGTGAGTCTCGCGCAGCAACCCTGCACCGTCAGTTCTAATCTGATCCCCAGGGTAGTCGAGTTCTTCTCCCCAACATGTCCACACTGCATGCACTTCAAGCCCACGTACCAGACCGCCTATGAGTTCTACTACACCTCGAAACCGATCGCCTCCAAGGACGACAGCGAAGGCGACTCGCTCAACTCCTTCACCAGGTACTATGATTTCAAGTTTGCAAAGGTCGACTGTAGGGCATTCGCCGATGTCTGCAACGCGCGCAAGGTGCAGAGCTATCCGTCATTGTACTATTTCAAGGATGGGAAACTGGTGCAGCAGAAAACGGGCACAATGGACATGAACAGCTTGAGCAAGTGGATCGAGCAGCTGCTGGAGGCAATCCGTCCAGGTTCGCGCAAGGAGGGCGGACCGAAGCTTCCAAAGGCTGGCGCAAAGTCCGTGGAGACTGGACCGGACACCGAGGAGGCTGTCAAAGAGAAGGAAAAGGAAGACGCCAAAGACAAGCTGGCTGCCAGTACCGCTGCCAAGAGCACGCCCACCAAGGTCGCAAAGCCCAAGCCAGCGAAGGTCAAGCCCACGTCGAATGCGAACCCGTCAGGCCTTGTCCAAGTCCTGAACGCGGACAACTTTACAGAGGTTGTGACAAACACGCTCGATCCCTGGTTCATCAAGTTCTACGCACCTTGGTGCCATCATTGTCAGGCACTTGCGCCAAACTGGGCGAATCTGGCGCGCCAAATTCGAGGCAAGCTCAACGTTGGCGAAGTGAACTGCGACATTGAGAAGAAGCTGTGCAAACAGGCTAGTATCCGCGGCTACCCCACGCTGGTCTACTTCCGCGGTGCCGAGCGAATTGAATACGATGGCCTCCGAGGCTTGGGCGACCTCCTCGACTATGCCGATAAAGTGACGGTTGCTGGAGAGGGCGTGATTGATGTCGACGCTGAACAGTTCAAGAAGATGGAAGAGAAGGAAGAGGTCATTTTCACCTACTTCTACGATCACGCCACTACTTCGGAAGATTTCCAGGCCCTGGAGCGACTCCCTCTGAGCCTCGTCGGAAAGGCCAAACTGGTGAAGACGGATGATCCTGAGCTGTCAAAGCGCTTCAAGATCTCCACATGGCCACGACTCATGGTTTCCCGCGACGGCAAGCCTTCATATTACCCGCCAATCACACCGCGAGAGATGCGCGACACCAAGAAGATCCTCTCATGGATGAAGTCGGTCTGGCTGCCCCTTGTTCCTGAGCTCTCATCATCGAATGCGCGCGAGATTATGGACGGAAAGATGGTTGTCTTGGCCATATTGAATCGAGAACGCTCCGATGAGTTCATCATCTCCAAGCGAGAGTTGAAGAGTGCGGCCATGGAGTGGATTGACAAGCAAGATACGGCGTTCAAGCTTGAGCGTGCAGAGCTCCGCGAGGCAAAGCAATTACGCATCGAAGAGGCGGAAGATAAGAACGACCAAAGAGCGCTCAGGGATGCGAAACTCATCAAGATCGACATGAACGAGCTTGAGCGCAAGCAGGTTGCATTCGCCTGGGTCGATGGTGTCTTTTGGGAGCGCTGGATTCGGACGACTTATGGCATTAACGTTAAGGATGGCGAGCGGGTTGTCATCAACGACGAAGATGTGAGTCTTTAAATGGACCGATCTAAGATTACCATACTAACCTTCTTCACAGAACCGCCGCTACTGGGACGTGACTGCCTCCGGCGAACACATTCGTCTATCACGCGCCTCGATTCTTGAAACTATTGGCAAGGTCACTGTCAATCCACCCAAGATTGCGCCGAAGTCAACAACAGGCACTTTCACAGGATTCTTCCTAGCCATTCGGCACTTTTTCAGCAGCCACACTTTCATCGCACTGGGTATGGTAGTTGGCTTCTTCACTGCAATAGTTCTGTTTGGTAAGAGGAGGAGATCCTTCGGCAAGGGAGGCTTCATCCACTTGAGTGAAAAGGAGGGGTTGCTGGGGGGCATGGGGAACGGCAGTGGCAGCGCTAAGCATGATTGAAATGCGAGACACGGGACTTCTACTATACATGGCGTTGCTGGGCGTTTGGAATGCTTTGATGTACTATACCATTGTATCTGTTCTCCCGCATGGTATCACATGGGCGCAAGTCGGGTTCGGGGGTATGTACTAGGTATCTGTGAATAACAATCTGCAACCTACCAACTTCTTTCAACACCCATTTCCACGGATCTGATATTCAAGGCTTGGCCATTGAATCTCGACCTCAACTCGCAATTCCCACGTGTTCTCGCGCAATGGCGCCTCCCCCACGCGCGTACCCCACCATGTTGTCTCCTGCCCCACTACATAAACACAACATCACCAGCACAACTCAGCGAACGCTTGCGTGCTCCCGTTCTCCACTTTTCCAATTGCACGCAGCAAGACCTCCAAAATCCGTCTGCAGCTTCCAAACCCACGCCCTCATCATTGGCCCAGCCACGCACACTCTCTCCAATCACCCACCACCACAGCGCCAATGTCCAACATCACCCTCTCCTCGCTCGAATTCGTCACCCGCGACCAACTCGCGCAACAGCTTAAATCCTCGCAGCCCGAAGCCCAACCCGCACCAGGTCTGCCGCCACACATCGCCGTCGTCGACGTCCGCGACTCAGACCACGTCGGCGGCCACATCCGCGGCTCAACATGGGTGCCCAGCAGCCAGCTGGACCACAAAACGCCCGAGCTGATTCGCACGCTGAGGGATAAGGAGGTGGTGGTTTTCCATTGTGCGTTGAGCCAGCAGCGCGGACCGAGTGCGGCGTTGAGGTATTTGAGGGAGAAGGAGAGGTTGGATCCGATGGGGTGGGGGGAGGGGGAGGGAGGGGATGGGGGAGAGGGAAAGGGAAAGGCGGAGGGGGATGCAGAGGGGAAGGGGAAGGTTGAGGGGGAGGGCACGGCGAAGAAACAGAGGGTGGTGGTGCTGCAGGGCGGGTTTACGGAGTGGCAGGAGAAATACGGGAGTGATGAGAAGTTGACCGAGGGGTGGCAGAAGGATATTTGGGAGATGGGGGGGTATTGAGCATGCGATTGAAAGATGCGGGACTTGCGAGTAACGGAGGAAAGTAGAGGTGTGATGGGTATGAGATAGCAATATGCATCGATTAAAGAAGATCGAATGCACTGTTTCTACATCGTCGAGGCTCGATAGGATGTGGGTCCTTTACTGCACTCATGTTCCAACTCGACCCGATACAAAATGGACATGCACCATTCAAAGGGACTTGCGCGCACGTCAGCATAAGTCAAGTTACAGCCCGTCTCAGACCAAAAGTCGCCATAGGAAAATTCCAACCCTATTACCGCATATTCCCATCACAGTCTGCCCTTCGCTAATCGACGTACAAACACCGAAGCTCATTGTTCACTCGCACCATACATCCAGTCTCACACGGTGCGCCACCATTCTGCGTTACAAGCTACCACCAACCATCATAGCGATTCAGACGTTCAGGATCGACGCCATGCGTTGAGCGTGGAGATGGCATGTTCCGAACAGGGCTGGATATCTGCCATTACGAGCGGGACGTGCTAGAAATGAGGGGCCTTGGGGCTAGTCTTGGGGCTATTGGAGAAAGTAAAGCAGAGGATCATGGTAATGGAAGATAAGCATTTTTATGTTGTGTGGAAGTTTTGTAGCTTGGATGGAGGAGGATTTATATAATATACCTCACACGTAGGATGTGCAACTGTGTTAAGCGTACGCTAAGTTAGAAAGATGCAGGCTTGAGAAGTGCATAGCATAGCTCGTGATATCTACCGCCTCTCGAAAGGCACGAGAGAAAATGACAGAAGTCTCGAAAGATAAGAAGTCGTATAGAAAGTATTTTAGCAACTAATTAGTTTTTGCCATTACTATTCAGTAAGGTATGCTTATTCGTCCGTTACCTTCTCTACATCCTGGTCGTTTTCCCTCGTGGCTTGCGAGAGGCAGTACTGCTGCCTAGCGCAGCCACGCATCACGATTTGGATAAAAGGCCAACCGTCCCAGCTTGCGAGTCAGCCGTGCGCCCTCAGCCGCAGGGTCTTCCTCAGCTTTGCCACTGGAATGTCCTACTACGTGCGATTTTCCGCTCTCTGCTTCTGCAAACATCATTCAAAGTAGTCACACAAGCTATTCTAGCAGTGAACAACTACATAGACCTTCAAGCTGCCACAGCAGCAAAGCCGGCCTTGTTGGTCGCTCACATATCCATATCGCCCAACATGAACAACAAACCTATGTACTTCGAGATGCCGAACTTCGACACGCCGCCTGAGAGCCTTGTCAGGCTTGGCCAGATTATTCACGACTTTGAAAAGCCCACCGATGTCGTGGCCCCTCCTCCTCCGCACCCTTCACTCCAACATTCTCCTACAGTCTATACTATGATCCAGTCAGACTGGGAGTCAAACAAGAGGAAACTGGTGGCGGGATCAGTAGGAGTGTGGACTCAGTTTCTGGCTTCCGTCTTGGGCCTCGGCGCTGATGTGTCCTTACTGCTTGAGCGCGGGCAAGCGGACATTTTCAAATTTGATAAGTTGGAAACTTCGTTCATTGAGCCCGATTTGGACTATGTTCGCGCGGCAATGGCTTCTCCCGAGGCAGTCCGTTTCTACCAAGACAATCCACGCAAACCGGCCTTTATCGTAACTGGCATCAAGATCGCTCGAGGAGCGGCTATTGAACGATTGAAGAGAAGGAAGTACGGAGCAGAGGGCAATGCTGGAGCTGATTCGACTCCTATCGTCGGTGCCCCAGTCACTCTTGGTCCGAGTGGAACACTTGGAAGGGGTGTAACATCGTCGACTAAGTTCCTGGGATCGTCCGATTTTGTGTTTGCATATCGTCTCAAGAAGATCATCAAAGACAGATCAAATACGGTTTCTGGGGTCAAGGACCACGTCAAAGGAGCAGTGCACGGATTGGAAGACGATGACGCTGTGGGACAAGGCGGTAATCCTAGCAAGGACTTGGATACAAAGCCGACGTTTGAAGTAACAGGATTGCAAGCAGAAGATTTTGGCTTGGAGCTTCTCTATGCTGACTACAGAATAGCCAATGTTGACGACGCTCATGATGGGTCAGAGGGTGAGACTGCTAGGGTGTTGATCAAAAACGTGTAATAGCAAAGCGTTTGACATTTCATCCCATTCCCTCTCTTCCCAATCGCAATGCATCTAAATACAGCTTCCCGATCTCGTCAATGTCCTTATCGGTGCTCAGTACTCGCCAGGGACGAACGTCCGAGAATTGATCCCACGTTCTATTATTGCGACCCTTCGCCATTTGCCAGAACAAATACCGCATTCCCTGCGGTTTGTCTACGTATCTCCAAATCTCATTAGGTTCACCGCTGCTGGCCCGGAATTCTGGTCGCGCTCGCAGAACACGCCCAAAGGCCATTGTTAAAGCGCATATCCCGCTCAGTAAAGCAGTGGAACACGAAGTTCCCGAGGACTCCTTCCAGTTACCCTCCTTGTCTGGCTCTTGGCGTCCTCCTGGTAGATGCAGTGGCCAGGTAGACATCAAATTGGCACCCAGTACAGCCAGGTTGTCATTATTGTCGTCATTTCCAGCTGGTGGATTGAATCTCATGCGGTTGCCGAATTCGTCCACCGAGTTCACTCGGAACACGCGCCGGTCACTTGCCGGATAGGGATCTTCTCTCTGATGTCCAGAATTCGAGGCGGCCGCGAACATGACCACGTCTTTTTCCAATGCATTTTCAATAGCGCTATCGAGGGCAATAGCGCCGTCAAGAGAATCCCTCTTTTGGCCTTCGAAGGCAAATGACATTGAGATAATGTTGACCTTAAGCACATTTACAGCATAAGAAATAGCTAATGTATAGTTAGAATGGTAAAGAATGCGGGTTGCAAATATCTGGACGTACCTCTTGCGACTCTTTCCATTGCATTACTGTCTCGACTACTGTCAAACCTTCTGTCAGTGAACACACGGAACACGTAAAGGTCGACATCTGGTGCGGTTTGGAGGATTAAGCCAGCCATATGAGTACCATGGCCAGTTTCGTCAATCGGTACCGCCTCCCTCGAATCTGCAGAGGTTGTGAAGTCATAGAAATGAGGCTTGTCTGACCGGTGTTTCCAGTGTTCTTTTATCCAAGGGTGTTCAGCATCAATACCTGTGTCCAAAATGGCGAGCGTGACTGGCGGATATTCTTCATCAAAGCGATCCAACAGCTCAAGGGTTTTTGCAAAGTCCGCAAGCCATTGTTTTGCACTTGTACCTGTGTCCTGCAGTGCTCTAAGAGATTTTAGTATCAAGTTCGGGCGAGTACAGAACATGAAAACGTCTTACCCTGCCAGTGAGGCTCGCCCCCGGGAAGGGATTCTGAGTATGTCCTCTGGGCTCTTCCTGGATTCCGCCGGTAATGCGCTACCAGATGTTGTATTTTTATCAACGGCAGAATTCTCCTCAATATCAATAAGCGGTAGATCTGGCTTGTGTCTCGACACCTGTAATGGATTATCTGGCAGAACAGATGCGTGCTGTTGAGTCACTCGAAAACCTTGTAGTTTTGCGAGATGTTTTGCCGTCTCCTCTATCTGGCTCTTCATTTGAGCAGTACCGAGGTAATATGTTGTCTTATTGTCTATCAGCCTCCGGGTGTCCTTAGACCAGTCATAGTATGAGGTGTTAACTGTCAGATCCGAGAAGTATCGATAATACAGGCCAGTGTTCGCACTTTCCCGCAGCATTTGCTGGTGTGACTCCACTTGTGTCACAGTATGGTTGGCATCATTGACTTGCCCGATCACCATTCTCGTCAAGGCAAGACCTCTTACAACGGGTAATGGATGACCCAACGCCATTGGCCAGCGAGAGTCAGATTTACCACCAGATCCAATATTCAGTACGGAGTGGACACTGTTCGGGTGAAAATGCTCCTGGGCTTCGATGAGACTGATCCATGACGGGTTGCTGAATCCAGCCAATGAGGATGCGATACATGTATACTCTAGGTTTGTTTCAGTTGCTGGAAATGTTACAGGGTCTAAATCTAGAGGCGTCGTTATTGTCGCCAGCGCAACCTGCCAGATTGGCGTAGTTGTGTCAGGTTTATCGAAGCCATCGCCGCAATAACTTCTGAATCGCTTCGGCCTTGCAATGCTAGTGGGATCTGTAGCCAGAACCATAGTGAGAGCATGGTTTTCCTGCGGAGTTGGGTCATAAAACGACAAATTTCTGTTCTTCTCCGGCGAACTGTTTTTCACTAGCTCCTGGAAGCGTTCTTTGTAGTAATTGCTTCTCCACGAAGTGACTCCCGGGAAAATGCGGAGAATACCACTTCTACAAGGGTAGGTAAGGCTTTGGAGCCACTCTCGGCACTCGCCGATGCTCTTCCAGCTATAGTGAATACAAATGCAATAAGTAAGGTGATGCAAAACTCACACG
>TARA_R110002003_G_scaffold130_1_pt1 | contig 15032 bp, 11 predicted proteins | sample TARA_R110002003 | Tara Oceans TARA_R110002003 (sample SAMEA4396441) | marine metagenome | biome: Westerlies Biome; feature: [SRF] surface water layer (ENVO:00010504); material: water (ENVO:00002006), including particulate matter (ENVO:01000060) such as... | depth 5 m | reverse complement strand
TGCGGTGTTGCCATATCGTAAAAAGGATGCAGTGTAGATAGTATGTGTTACCGTCGAAGTCGAGTGACATACCCTAGTTAAATCACCTGGTAACAACCCGGTTGTCGCTTAATGGATTGCATGGGTCCGGTTGCGGTGTTGCAGATGTTTCACCGTTATGCACGTCTTTATCCTATGGCTGGCGGTGGGATGAGCGTGACACAGAAGCATGGTCGCTCATCACTGTCCCGTGTAGCGTTGAGTCTTGAGATAAACGAGAAGAGGCCTGCGATGTCTGACCTTGTATAGACGAGGTACTTCCGGCTTCGCTATGTCTGAGCATGTCGATGGAGTTGCGGGTCTGATGGTAAGAGATTGGCGGCGACCGCGGTACCACATTGGGCATTGACCGTGGCCGCTGCGGTCCTAATCCTCGCCGCACTCGCTGTAGCTGTCGCGAGTACCGGGATTGAACAGCGACCGTGTTTTCATCAGAGGTTGATTGAGCTTCTGAGTTTGCATCGCTAATAGTCATGGTGCTACGTCGTGAGGCAACCTCGTTCAAGAGTCTTTCCAGGCCTTCAATATGGGTCCCAGCATTCATCAGATCGAACGACTGCCTGTTTGATGGCCTGTGAGAAAAGCATGGTAGCTCGGTGCGGATGCTCGTCTCTACGATTGTGGAAAAACCCAAAGACGCATTGTTGCTCTTGTGTCGCACCTTGAAGGCTGTGTACTTCTCTCGCATCCAGGACGCACGCTCTTGCTCGCTCATGGCCGCGAGTCCTGTTTTGTCCAAGCTTTCAATGTACGCAGACACTTCTGCATGCGGCTCGGAAGGGCCAAGGAGGGCAGAATTAGTTACGCTCGACCTAGCCGCGAGATCGTCCACAACGTGATCTGCGGCATGTGATCGTGGATCGGGAGCGTCGCTAGGAGCCTCAGTGGGAGGCGTTCGAACAGGAGACTTCTCGAGCTGTCGGGCAGACATCTTCGATTGCCTCGAAGCAGGCAAAAGCCGCTTCAATGCTTCTCTTTGCGATTCAGAAAGACGTGCACTCACAGACCTCTTGAGCTTGGATGCTAGTTGATGTGGCCGACTGCGGTTCTTGGCATGAACTGACATCTCAATTGTGGGATAGGTGGAAACGTGGGGGAGCTGATACTGTTGGTCATGGCGTAGATGGGTAAACTCTTCGAGATCTGTCGAGGTGGACGGACCTTGCGGCTGATCGGCGGTGTTTGAACGTGTGCCTCCACCAAACTGATTGGAAGGGTGTCGGGAAATTCCATGTGTCGGGAGCTCAGCAATGCCGCCTAGGGAGGCTACGTTTGTTGCAGCCCTGACGACCTCCATAAGGCTGTAGCGTAGTTCTTTCTCCAACGGATCTGGTTCGGTTGTGGTATCAGATAGCAAACTAATTTGCGTAGTGCTGCGGCCACCGAAAGCAGCCCATTTCTCCCTGCACTGCTCGCAACGGATGTAGCTGACTTGGCTTGAGTCAGGCCCGACATTGACCTTTACCTGCACGGCTTTGTGGTGGTGATGGCATCTAGGACAATTGCCATGAAAGGGCACTGTCCATCGACCGTCAGGTAGGGGCGAGTATGGGCCACTGCCACTCGATGAGCTTGTGTCCTGCCGAACGGGTGGGGTTGTGAGAAGTGCGGCGTGGTCTGAAGCGGCGATGGAAGGCGGCTTTGTCTCAGCTCCGACAGGCTTTGGGTCAGTCATGGTATTGGACTCCTAGTAGGAGCGTGGTTTCAGGCAAGAAGCCTGCTGTGAAGACGTAACTGTCCAAGGAGACGCTCCTAGGGCGATGCATCGATTGACACCAGTGGGAACCGAGAAGGGACAGGGAGAGGGAAGGTGGACTCAAAGAAATGTAGGGCTTGAGGATTGTAGTGCGTAGAGCTATAGAAGGAATGGCAACGCAGGTGGCTCGGTTCGAGGTGGGATGGTCAGGCTGCTGGGGCCTGCCAGGTCAAACCTCGCCGCGGTCAGGCAGGAGACTTAAGAGAATATTCGAGGACGACCACCCAGTTAGTTGCGGCTCGATTAACTTTCCGCTGTTCTCAGGCATCAGTATTATTCAAGCCAGGCTTCGTCATTTTAGTTTTGTTGAGCAGAGCGACTACTCAGCCACTTCACGAACCTCGCCACACAGCCACACGGTGCGCAGGGAACAGGGCCAAACTTTGGGGCATCATAACTGCCTCGGAGTAGCGAACAAGTCGAAAGTAGAAAGATCAGCATAGCTGAGGGCCATTAGCCGACGTTGAGATACAACAGGCAAGGCATTGGGGCCGCAACGGTCATATGAGGTGATGCGCAGACGTAATCATCAAAAACAACAGGATATGTGCTGGGTGGTGTGACAAGAGACTGTCCACTGTTCGAAATTACAGCGTACTAATTGCGACACTGCGGCTGTCCACGAGAGATTTTGAGGGTGTTCAGTGCAGAATTCACCACACCCCGAGTGGGGCTGCGCGCTGCCGAATGTGTCGAGCAGGCAGCCGTCTAGGATACAGTACCTTGATCCCAAGACCTCGCTTTGCAAGAGTGTGTACCTAGACAGGATCGTGTTGCCGCGGTCCAAATAGGCAGAAAAATCGATACGGGTTTTGGAGGATTGCTGCGCCCACGAAACGTTACAAGCAGGCAGCCTCTTTTGATGCATGCACCGCCTGAAATCCCTCATGCAGGAGAACTTCGTCAGGCAGACTGCGAAAAGCAACGCAACGCTAACAAAGCGGTACTAAGGTCATAAGTTGTCTCGGAGGACCATAAGAGACGAGCCACACGGGGTTTCGCGCAAACACGTATTGAAGTCGAAGTGGAGGGGAGCGACGGAACGAAGCACTGCGAAGGTCGCTGGCTAAGGTCAGTGCTTCTGCGCCAGCCTAATCTGTCCTAGCAGCCTGCACAGGCCACCACCCTAAATCTCGCTTCTTGGCTCCCACAGTGGATAGCAATTTTCCTGTTAAGACTTGGAGACAGCAACGACAACACCACACTGACGAGCCCCGACACTGCCGCCATCATGTGTGAGTATACGCTTCATGGTGTTGAATATCACGCATGCTGATTGTTGTTTAGCGCTCGTCTCAGGAGAGAAGTCCAAGTACGTACTGCGCGCCGCATCCACCACCGGCGCCTCGAATTCGACATCGCACTCCCCGCATCCCACACCAGAGCCCTCGCTCAAGCCGCTCTCACCTGCTCATGTCGGCTTGACTCTGACCCGCAAGCATGCTGTGGACGTAGTCACTGGTTCAGGATAGAAATACCATGAGACCCTGATGGGAGGAGACGTTGTGGGATGGCGCAATCATCGGGTGCAGCAGCATGCTTGAGGGGTCGGAAAGGCAGCCCCTGCGAGAGGCTTTGGTGTGCTTGCAGGCGGTGCTTGGTCATTGCAATCGCTGGCGGTGGGACAAATCAAGTTGAACCCAGCGCTGACTCCATCCAGCTTCCAATACATCATCCGTTTGTTGAACACGAACGTCGATGGCAAGCAAAAGGTCATGTACGCCTTGACCAAGATCAAGGGTGTTGGCCGCCGCTACTCCAACTTGGTCTGCAAGAAGGCCGATGTCGATCTCAGCAAGCGCGCTGGTGATCTCACCTCCGAAGAGCTTGAGCGCATTGTTACCATCATCCAGAACCCGCTCCAGTGTATGTTCATCGCTCTGTGCAAAACTCGTATCGCGGTCTGACACCTCACAGACAAGATTCCTAGCTGGTTCCTCAACAGGCAGCGTGATATCGTCGACGGCAAGAATAGCCAGGTTCTGGCCAACGGTGTCGACAGCAAGCTCCGTGACGATCTCGAGCGCTTGAAGAAGATCCGTGCTCATCGTGGTCTCCGTCACTACTGGGGCCTCCGTGTCCGTGGTCAGCACTCAAAGACTACTGGTCGCCGTGGTCGAACCGTCGGTGTGTCCAAGAAGAAGGGTTAAGGGTTTTCGCATGCGCTGGGCAGCTGGGGCTGGAACACGGCTTCTACGATTCGGGTGGTGCACTTACGGTGTTTATCAAACGGCTTTCATTGGCTTTTCACACTCACACATGCGGGTTGCACGACATGGGACGGTGATGAATAACCACGGCTAAAGGGTTGGCCGAGACAACCTGTAACAAAATCACACTTTCAGCTTCCATTTCGCCCTGCATCTGTCTGGCAGTATCTCCTTGTCTGTGGCCCATGTATCCAATGCCGCAACCTCTGCACCCATGGCGCCGAGGCTCAACACTGATTGGCAGTCAGACCTGGCCGCATCTATGGCCAGCATCCGCTCTCCACGTCACGAACAGGCTTGTCATAACTACGCCACGCTCTGTTGGAGTCTCCCAGCATCCGAAGACAAGCTAGTTAGTCGGAACGGTCCGCTAACGGCCTCCAGGGTGTCCATATCGCGACTATTGTTGGCATCTAGTTGTTTACGTAGGTGTACATTCAACATTGCCCAAGATCGAAGAGACGGGGACATACCGTTCACTAGGAACACGAGTGCTTGCAAATCGATGTTGGTGCTGACTGCCTCCGATCCAGGCCCTGTTCATTTTCTCATTGTCCGCGCTTTGCACGCCAAGTGTGGAGTGCGTTGTCTCCCACGGAAGCTGCAGCTCGCCATTCCCCGACCACTCGTGTCGTTCTATCGTCTCCGCACAATGCGCCATTGTCGATTGACGGGATCCTATGGCCCTGCAATATCCGTATCCACATGTAGAAGCATTGACCTGTCTGGCCATACTCTGCTCTACCCCGTGGCGTGGTTGCATCTCGATATGCAGGGCCAGCGAAAGGTCGCATGGCTCGGATGAGCACAACTGATATAAGCCCCACTCAAGAGAACGAACTGCCGTCAATCTGAGTTCGAAGACTTTCTCCTTGCCCACCAATTACTTTGCGCAGACAGCAGCCGCTACGGCTGTCGCTACAATATGGCGACCATCATCGCACCACCGCGGACACCATCACCCAAGGTGCGCATACGGTCGCAGTCCTTCGACACGCCCTCATCTCGCATCAGTGTGACGCCAATCGAGGAGTCGCCCTATTCCAAGTCAACAGGTGCCATCGCCACCAAGACGGTTTCACATCACGACGTCTTCCAAGCAGCAGAACAAGGCGCACTACAGCCAGTCGATGTTCTCCTTCCGCTTCATACCAAGATGAGCGATGAGTCAATCATGTCAGAGGCATCGAGTGCCTCTTCATCGATTGCCAGCTCACCAACCAACTCCGATGTGGAAATGGACCTCATGTCTGACTCTCCGCTCCTGCCCGCAAAAGGCGAGAGGCAGCGCCCGCACCCTTTGACATTCTGTCAATCCATCATATACGAGGACGCAATGCCCATCGACGAGCCGTCATCGCCTTTTCAATACCAGGACACGAGCTACCCAATGTACTCACCCTGGTTGGTCCGAGTAGTGCTTGATCTATACGACGTCCGCGGTCTGGATTGGATGTCAATTGCGGAGCCTATCGAGCGCATATGGGGCTTTCGCACCAGTAGCGCTGAGGTGCTGGCCATCTTGAGCGATAATGGACGCGTTCTCAACCGACTATGGTGGGATTGAACTCTGGCGCATCATTGATAGAACAGACGTTTCTTTTTATATCGCCTTCATGGTCTGTACTTGCTTCTGCGGAGTTCTTTGGTTGCATACTGGGAGTGCATTTATGACTACGATTAATGACCTCACGACACTGGCATTCACGAAAAGGCAGAGAGGCATATTTGCATGATTTACGATCACAACTACGAGTACGACTTTATGAACTAGCATTACATGTACAAGTAGCAGTAACGAATCTCACATCTGGCGTTCAACGGGTTCATTCACGCCCCTATTGCCTACCTTCAGTAGATGGACAGTTCTGTGCACTGACATATCGCGCGAACTTCGGCTTCGCGAAGACTATGCGCTCGTGTAACCCCACGCCCTTCATGCACCGTCATGCACGTGCACAACAGCTGTCGCTAGATGACTGGACAAGACTGCATAAGCCTGCGGACCGTTTTGATGTCAACTGGGCTAGCAAAGAATTTTCGAGTTGGGGAGTTGGGGTATCGTGGTACCAGTAAAGGAGGCGGCAGGGTCAGGGATGCAGGGTCAACCGCAGGCCATGCCCGAAGTGGAAGTGCACGATAGTCACTCGAGATGAAGACCAGGACGACTGTAGGGAGACATTGAGTAGCGGAACATCATCGTCTGCTTATTTGCTACACCTTTTAAGCTTGTTCGCGAATTCGTACGGTTGGCACTACTACTTCGCCGGGTTCTTAGCTGACGACGGTAAGGATGATGATCTTGGGATTTAGCGATCGACCTTGCCCTGGGCAACCACATAGAGTTTCTCACGCGCTGCCCATGCGCTCCTTTGCCTTCGGGGAATATCGGTGCCACCTCGTCCGTGTCGTGACGCGGCGAACGAGGCGCGGCCACGGTGCAGCAGCATGCATAGTACGCCATACGGGCCTGCGCTTTTTTCCCTCTTGCTCCACGGCCTATCTCTTTTCCTAATCAATCACCTACATGACACGTGAAGTCGTGCAGTCGCTTCATGTTCGCGTTCGTGACGTGACGTGTCACCACTCAATCGTCCGCGCCAACCGCCATTTCCAACACCTCGACGTTGCCCCTGCCCTTGGTCTGGCCCTCAATCAGCTCATTCAATCCTTTGAACGCACCGGGCTCGACGAGACCCACAGCCTCCCACTCCGCGCCCACCGTGTCTTGACTCTCGACGTTCTCCATGAAGCTTAGTATCGCGTCCTTGACAGTCCCCGAAGATTTCTCGTCTCCGGTTTTCGGCGTGGTCTTAGCGGCTTGCTTGAGCACGGATGTCGGGCAGGTGATGCGGAGTTTCATTTGCATACGGGCGACTGGGATCGGCTGGTGTGCGATGAGTACCTTCATTGCGAAAAGGGCTTGCGACTTGGCAGATTTGGTGGTTACTATGCCAGTCCATTTTGGTAACTCTTTCGCTTTGCCCTTGTCCTCGCCGTCTTCCTCTTTCTTCTCGGCTTGCTGTGTTGCGGCTTGACTGCTTAGTCCGTCCAGCGCCTTCTCGATCATGCCGCTCGTGTATACGCGCTTCGTCTTGGGATCTACCAGTTTGCCGGCCACGATGTCGACGACTTCATTCTTAGTCCTCTCCAGCTCAGCATTGCGCTCCTTCTCCCCGACCTGCAGTTCGCCATTCTCCAGGATGTCTTTTATTATGTCGTCGAGAGACTTCTTGGGAAAGGCCTTCTCGAGATCGGCTTTGGGTGCGACCTGACCTTTCGATACGTTTAAGAAGACGTTCTCGATCTGCAGGACGTTGGAGAGGTCGGTCTCGATGCGGTTGCGATATTCGAGGACTTTGTTCTTGTAGCACGCAATTTCGAACCGTTTCTTGCCTGTTTGTGAGATGTTAGCAAGAGATGTGTTCCAGAGGTTCGCGGAGATCGGCGCACCCTTCTTGATGCGCACCAATGAGACATTGGTGAGCTTGATCTGGTTCGAGGGCTGGTTGATTCCGACGGGCATTTTGAAATGTTATGGTGGATGGCGTGTTATGTGTTGGGTTGGCGAACCGTGTGTTGTCCGCGGTCTATAAAAGTTGGCCATGATATTTTGGTGGGGGTGCATCACGCTCCCACTCAGAATGATTCACCGCAAGGCTGACACTTGACAGTCGCGCTAATCCGCATTCGGTAGGAACACCTAACACGCCTGAGAGGCCAGCGTGATCGTGTTCTCGATCTGTCTGCGAAAGGCACCGATTGACCTTCCAAGGGCGCCGGCTGAGGCTATCGTGAAACGCTAAGCCCGCGCGTGATACGCGCTCGGACTGCCCCAGCCACCGATAAGCTCCGTGCCTGCGTCATCCAGTCACCAGCCAGTTGCCTGGCGGGTAGCTCCTCCTCCACAAGAGCTCCCAACACACCTTCCCCAAGCTTCCTCATCCGATCTCTCTCTCGCATCGCTCCCTCCCCATCCATCACTCCTCCCTTGTTTGCTTCTTTCTTCACTCCTCGGAGCACCTACACGTCCCATTTCCGCACCAACCTTGGAGCCCCGGTCGCTCTACCACCACCCACCATGAAGGTTGCTACCTCGGCGCTGCTCGTTGGCGCCGCGTCTGCTGCCGTCGCGCCACAGCAGCATGTGCTCAAGTTCCCCGACTCGTTCAGCGAGGTCAAGGACAATGCCTGGTCAAAGCCGCTTCATAACCTCGAGGAGAGCCTCAAGTCGCTTACCGGCGAGGCGCGCGCCACCTGGGACGAGGTGGCCATGATGTTCCCGGAGAGCTTCGAGAAGGCCGCCTTCTTCTCATCGCCGAAGCCACACACCCGCAAGCATGACAGCGAGTGGGACCATGTCGTCAAGGGCGCCGATGTGCAGAATGTCTGGGTTGAGAATGCCCAGGGCGAGAAGGAGCGTGAGATTGACGGCAAGCTGGAGCAGTACGACCTCAGGGTCAAGACGGTCGACCCGAGCGTGCTAGGCGTCGATAAGGTCAAGCAGTACAGCGGCTATCTCGATGACAATGAGGAGGATAAGCACTTGTTCTACTGTGAGTACCCGCGTACACACGACGTTCGCCACCGAACCTGACAATATCCAGGGTTCTTCGAGTCGCGAAATGACCCCAAGAACGACCCCGTAGTGCTGTGGCTCAACGGTGGACCCGGGTGCTCATCGCTGACGGGTTTGTTCATGGAGCTCGGCCCCGCTTCCATAACAAAGGACCAGAAGATCAAGCACAACGACTACTCGTGGAACGCCAACGCCTCCGTCATTTTCCTCGACCAGCCAGTCAACGTCGGCTACTCATACTCGAGCGGCTCTGTCAGCAACACTGTCGCTGCTGGAAAGGACATCTACGCTCTCCTCACCCTCTTCTTCAAGCAGTTCCCTGAATACTCTAAGCAGAGCTTCCACATCTCCGGCGAGTCGTACGCTGGCCACTACATTCCAGTCTTCGCCTCCGAGATCCTGTCCCACAAGAAGCGCAACATCAACCTCCAGTCCGTCTTGATCGGCAACGGTCTGACCGATGGTCTTACTCAGTACGAGTACTACCGCCCCATGGCTTGCGGCGAGGGTGGCTGGCCCGCTGTCCTCGATGAGGGTACCTGCCAGTCCATGGACAATGCGTACCCGCGCTGCGCCAGCCTCATCGAAAATTGCTACAATTCCGAGTCTGTCTGGTCTTGTGTACCCGCCTCCATCTACTGCAACAACGCCATGATCGGTCCCTACCAGCGCACTGGCCAGAACGTCTACGATGTTCGCAAGCCATGTGGTAGCAACTCTCTTTGCTACGACGAGCTTGACTGGATACAGGGCTACCTCAACAAGAAGGAGGTCATGAAAGCCGTTGGCGCTGAGGTCTCATCTTATGAATCCTGCAACTTTGACATCAACCGCAACTTCCTGCTCCAGGGTGACTGGATGAAGCCATACCACCGCGTTGTCCCCGGCATTCTTGAGGAGATCCCAGTCTTGATCTACGCCGGAGATGCCGACTACATCTGCAACTGGCTTGGTAATAAGGCTTGGACTGAAGCTCTTGAGTGGCCCGGTCAGAAGGAGTACAAGAAGGCCAAGATGGAGGACTTCAAGATTGACGGTGATGGCAAGACTGTTGGTCAGGTCAAGAGCCACGGCAACTTCACCTTTTTGAAGCTACATGCTGGTGGCCACATGGTCCCATACGACCAGCCTGAGGCGTCGCTCGAGATGCTGAACAGGTGGTTGGGCGGAGAGTTCTGGGGATAGATGCATATAATCAGACAGGAGGACATTTGATGGCTTTCACATCGTGAGGTGATAGTCATTGGGTATTGCTAGGAAACCTGTGTTCTGGCTTGTATATTATACGAATCTATGGAAGAAGCCAACGTAGAGAACTGGCAAATAAACGTGTGCTTGTGATCATTGTGACGTCAGGTGTTTGGTATTCGGACAGTGGGCGCGAGAAGACGCAGTGGAAGGCTAGCTAGCCATGACCTCTCCGTATCCTCTCCTCCCACACAACAACCATGTGACGATATCTTTGCAATCACGGGAAGCACGCCTGCTACTTCAAGCTACACTCTTCTCGCTCAAGGTATCGCTTTCTCCCATGCCCACGTTGAAGATGCAGGGGGCTTGCCGCCCTTATACAGCCCGATGGGCACGCCACCACAACCTTCTGTAGACTGCAGACATCTGAGCATGTTACATGTCTCGCACCATGCTGTACAACGCTTTGCGGGCGTCGATGATACTTTTCCCAGATCTTGACACTTTAACGTACAAAACCCAGCGGTTTCAAAAGCTGTCCTTGCCTCGACAATACCAACTACTGGGCTTCGAGGCCGCTCCTAGACGCTTCGTTCGGGGAGGTTTGGAGAGCAAGCCACATCGCTAACCATATGCACTATATAGTTGCTACATATCATGGGTTAATTCCCGCTTAAGGATATTGTCAGAGTTTCAGAGACAGTATGATGGCCTTGCAACCATACTTGCCTTACACGTGACTTGCGTGGCCCCACAGATCGAGGCATTTGTGTGATATCCGCCTGAGTACGATGAGAAGTCTCGGATTCTACCACCCCTGCGGTCCATTTCCTACTTGGGAACGTGGCGTGATCAAGTTGTTGAACAAGCTGAAACACGCACGTATCAACCATAGCGATCGACGTGACGAAGTGCATTTCGAGGCATATCTCAGCGAAACCTCCTTCAATTCCAATCTAAGTGCCATGTGATACTAACCATCGTCCGAGCTCCACTCCCAATTGTGCTGGTTGGTCGTACATAACAAGGTGGCCTGCTTCCTCGATTGCGACAATTTCTTTCGCTCTCAGTGCTCGCCCGAGTCTCGTGGCAGTCTCGATTGGAATCCATCTATCTTCAGCGCCCCATATGATCTTCAGAGGTATGCTCTGGCCTACTTCTTCGTATCGGCTCTCCACTGCCTCAGTGCTCCGGGAGTTGGCCTGGCATAGTTGTCGAATGAAGCCCGCTTTCCCACCCTCTCCTAGCCAAGGCGCCTTCAGCAATTGCATCGTTTCGCTGGAGAGCTGCAGGAATGCTGCAGTGCGAATGTATGATTCCAGTATGCCTTCGAAAGCCATGTCGGGCAGAGCTTGGAAGTTTTGTGGGTTTTCAGCCACCGTATTGAACAAAGGTTGGCCAAACGGACCGATGGCAACCACATCGATCAGACAGAGGCTAGCATAGCAGCAACCGTGAAGCAAGTATGCCCGCAAGCTCATCAGACCTCCGTGATCATGTGCAATAACATGAGCTTTTTGACCCTTTCGTACTCTCTCCCATAGGTTATATAGAGCAGCGAATGCTTCCGATTGTCGCGACAGATCTGAGTCAAGCCTTTCTATCTCAGTAGACGGCTCGAACGTCTTCCCAGGCAGGTCGCGCTCCGGTGGTGATCCACCGAAGCCGGGATTGTCGAACAAATACACATGAAATTGTCGTGATAAAGCTCGCGCAAATGGTATCCACACCCGAGAAGACCAAGGAGTTCCATGAATGAAGACGACTGGTGGGCTATCTGGATTGCCTAGCGAGCACCACTTGATGTCGTAGCTATGGGTCGCGCTCTCGTAATGGAAGCTTTCCGTCAAAAGTGTGGTGTCGTCATAGTTAAAAGCCATCATGTTTTCTCAGATTGAAAACAATGGTAGTGTCGATGCACTTCCAGTGGTAGATATCTCGCGCATATATATACATAAGCCGCTTTGACGTGCAAACCGCTTCAAGGGTGGGAATAGTCCTACCGCTGCGCTTCACTGGTGATGACGGATGGCAATTCGTGCTCTCCAAGGTCCAATAGGAAGTCACCCACCTTTGCTGAAGAGTCCATGATTGGACACATAGGAAGCCAGAAATCGTGCCGGCCAGCGGTGATGCAGGTGTTGTGGGAGGGCAAGTCAATACGCAGGGGCGATGATGAGCTCACAGTGATTTCGATGTAGCCAATTAGAAAGTAACTTATCAAGAAGATGGCCCGGCAAATTCCCATATCGCGTTAGCGCCATCAAGGACTCTTCCTCAGCCACGACCGACTTCTCGCACGCTACATTACTCAAGACTCGTTGAGCCGTTGCTGGAGGAACGTACGTGACGAAGTAATTTCTGAGCATTCACGCTACCGATGAGACGCGCATAATTGCAACAGGATCTAGAGAAACCCTGTTCGGGCGGTACGGTACCACAACATAAGTCTACCTAGGTAGCCTTAGCAGCTGCTGCCGCGGAAGGACTGACGCTGCATGAACTCTTTGGAAACAAGTGTCCATATTTCGAATAGACAGTATCTCACGAACATTCAGAGATCTTTCTCGAGAGTTTCGCGTCCAAGGACCTCCGTAGCAAGACCAAAGCGAGGATGCTAGGTTGCACCCGAGGACTAACACAGTAAACCCCCTTGTCCTTCTCCTAGGCTTAAAACTCTTCGATAGGCAGACTATGGCTGAGACTTGAGCCAGCCGCGTGCGGGGAACCTTGCTTCTCTCGCCTGCCACTTGCAATGGACCAATCTCAATAGTGTAGTGCTAAGGCTGAGTGTGCGACACGAGGGAACTGATTAACCGCATCTGTGATAGTACTGCAGCGTTATAGGGTACCATAAGTAAGTTCAAGTTACACAACTTTATCCACAGTGCGATGACATCGAGCTCAGAGACGCGTGCGTGGGTGCAGTGGGGAGTGTGCAGAGTCCGGCTGGAAGCTGTACCTCAGCCGTCTCGCCCATACATGAGCAGAGTGCAGGTGGTAATATCTCATTGGCCCACATACTGTCTGTAAAATCTGAGCTTGCCGTGTTGCACTCGGTGTTGGTCATAACATTCAGCTGCATCTGCGCAAAACGTATACCTGCACGATAGGGCAACGGGGCGATTGCCCTACGACTCAGCCTGGGCGGCACCAACAAGCCACCGCGCCAACATAGATCACTCAGCCTCGCTCGACTTAACGTGTATATAGCAGTGCAAACGCCTGCTTCGGCAGCCTTAACGAACATCAAGTATGGCCCCTCCCCGTCTACATCTCGCGGCACTCCTACTGATCATCTCTTGTTTTGCAGGAACGATCGCAGCAGAATCTTGTTCAACCTCATCCTCCGCACCGATATCTTTAACTCTCTCGAATGTTTCTATTGCCTCCCAAGACACCTCTACCTATGGTATCCGAGTCGACGTCGGCTTACCAAGGCAGAATCTTTGCCTGACTCCATCTACGGTGGTGGATAACACGCTGCTCATCTCGACCAAAATATGCACTGGCGAGCAAAATATTACTTTGGCTCAATGCCGGTCGTATCACGGTGGCACTTTCGATTTCAAGACTGCTGGCGCATCTTTCAACAATGTCTCTCTCGCAGCTGCACAACTACCGGCGGATCCTGGATGGAACGAATTCAATCCAAGCTACTCTGCCGCGGGTCAGACACAGCTAGACTTAGTCGCGAATAATCATGTGCCAAACATGACGGTGATAGTCATCACGGAGGGCGTAAACTTTACTGCTGGACACGTCGGACTTGGGAAGCAATCTGTCTTACTCCGTCGACTCAAAGAAGCTGATTTGATCCCTTCCCTCGGCTTTGGTCTGAATGCTGGAAGTCAATCTATCCAAAATCCCAGAGAGGGCAGTCTTGTTCTGGGCGGATACGGTAATTAACATCAATGTACTAAGTGCATATGAGCGCAAAACTGACTTTGTACACCACTCGTCAGATAGCGCCAGTGTTTTGGGTCCATTTCATGAATACCGCATGAACTACTCCGACACGCTTGCCAAGCGTCACTGTCCGCTCCAGGTTTATATCAAGGGTCTGCAGCTCAATTTGGAAGGACGAAGTTCGATTCAGCTGCTTGGTGATGGTGACGGACACGCGGCCTGCATTGAGCCGTACGTCACAGATTCGTCTATTGTTAAGCTGAACCAAGACTGACTGATCATAGCTATGACAACTTGTTCCGTCTGTCGGGTAAGGAGGCTGTGTTTGTCGTTTGCTGTAACTGATTCTGCGCAGAATTAGGCCTTGCAAGATTTGCGGGCGTTACGGGATGGTCTCCCAAGACCACTTACAGCTCCAGTCTCTTTCTTCCCGAGCCTGGACTAATCTACCCTTCAACAACAGGCTTCAATGGGAGTCTTAAATTTGTACTCGAAGACGGCTTCACAGTAGAGATACCGAATTCCGAGCTGCAGCACCCTCTTCGTGGCCTCGACAGTATTGGGAATCATGTGCTTCAGCCGAACATCACGGAGGTAAACATTTACAATGAGCCTCTCGGAGCCTGGGTGCTCGGCAAGGTGTTCCTATCTCAGGTAATCCACCTCAAAGCAGCGCTGAAGTTGCAGAAGCGCGGTGGAGAAAGCTGATCAGATGTGGTTTTAGGTATACCTCGCGGTAGATTATGACGCACAAGTGATCAAACTTGCCGAGGTCAAACAGAACGCGGTCACTCCTTTCCCCGTCCGATTCGGAATTGCTGATGTAGGCTGCAGCAACTCCAAGCTATCTGGGGCCAGTATTGCAGCAATTGTGCTTGGTATATTCGTGGGTCTTGCCCTTATCATCGGCGCCGGATTCTGCGCAAGAAGCAGACGCCGTAAGCAACGAAATCAAATCGAAACGCTTGCGCAGCACCATGCTCCGCCGCCTGAACCACTTACGATATTCACCGATGCCAATCCGGTAGATAGTACTTCGTTGAGCCAAGAAATGTCGGGAGAGAGGAGGACCTTCGAGCTGTGGTCACCGAGCGGTCATGCCGACGCGTCGCCTCCCGCTCAACACGTACTACCTCACGTCACATCCCCATTTGGGGTTACCGCCCAACGAGACTCTATGCCATCAAACGATAGGCCCTCTACATACGCAGCCGAACCTTGGCTTCAATAAGAGATAGCAACGTAAGAACGTTTACTCTAAAGAAGATAAGAACGCTACAAAGTTATCTTAGCTTTCTACTGCAAGAATAGACTAGTAAATAGGTTTAGAATACCTACTAGTAGGTAT
>TARA_R110002003_G_scaffold20_4_pt1 | contig 15034 bp, 21 predicted proteins | sample TARA_R110002003 | Tara Oceans TARA_R110002003 (sample SAMEA4396441) | marine metagenome | biome: Westerlies Biome; feature: [SRF] surface water layer (ENVO:00010504); material: water (ENVO:00002006), including particulate matter (ENVO:01000060) such as... | depth 5 m | reverse complement strand
CTTGTTTAGGCCCTACAACTCAAAAGATACGAGCTTCTTCGTAGCCATGATCTCTACCAAACACGCTTTGTTTTGTTCGCCAATCAAGGGGCGCGGGAGGCTGAAGCTGACTCATACGTCACCGGTGGACATCAACAACCCAGATCTGCCGCCCTTTCCAAGTATAATCTTATCCGCCGCCCTTCTCGACAACAACGCACCGTCCTTGGTCGAGGTATAGATGGGCGTGCTGCCAACGACGAGTTGAACACCTCCACGCTGCTGTAACAGAGATCTTGCAGCTTTTGAATGCATCGCGAATACTATCAGGATGCGGGCACCCAATCATGATCCACGCCTGGACCACTACTAGAATACCGGTGTTCTGAGCATCATCCCCAAGGCCTATCCCGCGAATTGACTTTCGTTGGCAATTGTTCAGACATGACTTGCGAAGACTTGGGTCGAGTGCTCCACGACTGGCACACACTCCCCGCCTTTACATTCTCACCCTCTCTTCCGCACCATCGACACTCATGACCGGCCTGCTTTCATTCCGTCGCCAAGATTGCAAAGGGAAGTTTCGGATTCTTCAGGCTCCATTGCGTTTCTCTTCTGATCTACGGAGGACCCGGTCTTCACTTTCCGAACCCATATTCTTCCATTGAGCGCAACTTTTTTCTCAGTCCTCTTAAGCGCATGGTGCCATCGACTTCGATACACGCAAGCCCCACGCCGAGTACCGTCACCACGATGAAGGCGAAAGGACGTGAGGCCACCGAAGTTCTTACACGCTACTGTTGGGACAAGGAGTACCGGCCGGTGACTACGTGGCATGATTACGTGGCATGCGAACGACGTCCTGCACGGGGAATCGAGGGTAACGAAGAAAGCGATGCCAGTCTGAAGACTGTCTCATGTAACACCGGTGCTCTAACTATCATAGACTTGATACAATCTCATATCGTCCTGATGCAAAACGATCTGTGCGAATCGCAAAAATCAAAACCGTAACGAAGATGGGACAAGACGAAATGATACGACGATTGGATAGGCTGATCCAGAGTCAGACGCAAAGATTTGGGAGATACGCAATTTCCTCTGGCACGAATTAATCGTACTTACAATTGACTCTCTACGATCCATGTTAATCTGCTTTCTCAACTTCTATAAGCCTTCATTTACTACATAGCCGTCGTCGTTAGTCCCTCCAGGAGTCCGGAGTCCGTATCGCGCAACGGAGCAAAGTCGAGTGTCATCTTGCCTACATTGACCTTGAAGTCCATCTCCACTCGTACCAATAGTCTTTCGACACGGGCTGATCTGTCCTTACCAAAGCAATGCTTATCCTCTTTGGTGGAGAAGATCAAGTAGCAGCCCGACAATCAGTCAAGCGGCAGGTTGCTCCCGATAGAGTGAGTATTGATTCTTATCCTTTCATTCTATGCATGCTCTATTTGTCGCGTGATTGAACCATGCTAGTCTGCAACAAGCAGCATGGTAGCAATCTTGTATGGCGTGGGCGACTATTGCCCGTCGTTCCTAGATCTAGCAGATGGGTTGTAATCTTAAGCCTGTGTTAATCGTAATTGCTGTATCCGTCGACAAGAGACATGGGTAGTGAAGTGAGTTTGCTCTGAATTCTGGAGTGTAGAAAGTTTCACGCTTCAGATGTCTATCCTTCTGCAAGACGTTCTAGAGAAGCTGCAATTGTCACGGGCAGCTTATCTCTTGTCGACGACTCTAGACACAGGGTTAATCAAACAAAGAAGCTTCGATGATCATGAGATGGACGAATGGAATCATCCTCAGTCTTTCACCATGAGATCAAGCTGAAGGATAGCATTTGCCATGTTGTTGATCAACTCTAGTACACCTTCCTGTATTTATAGAGAGAGCTACAACATTGCAACCTTTACAGTAATCAACCCGCTCTCTGGCACATCTCATGTTACAAGTCGGCTAAGTAGAGTGAATCTTGGACGTGAAAGGGCTCTTCCTAACCAAGAAGAAAGCAGCCACATATATGCCACCACCAAACGCCAACAAACCGGCATACGCACCAAATCCCTTGAGATACTTTGGTGCGTCCTCAGTCGGGAACAAATAAGAGCCATACACCTGGGCCAAATTACCCATGCCATTGACGAACGCCAGCGAGATGGCGCGTGTCTCAGGATCAAGCGGGCCCATGGATACCGATGCGTACGACAGCGCAAGTGGGTTGGCAGTCCAGATCATGCTATTGATGAAGACAAGGAAGATGTAGCGTGGAATATACGCGTAAATTCCGGCCGACAATGCACAGAAGAGTGCACCGAGCGCCATGGCGCCAGCGCACAGAATTGGTCGGTAGGCGTAGATTCGATCGGCGAAGATAGCCACTGGCACAGCGATGACAAAGGCCGAGACATATAGTGGTACGGTCATGTACTGTGCCATGGACCCGGTATAACCCAAGCCTCGGACCAGTGTAGGGTTGAAGTAGCTCAAGCTGTAGCAGCCGATGATAGTCATGTATCCAGCACACAGGACCCACAACCGCCAGTTCTTGACAGCATTCATAAAGGCCTTCGCATGGGAGATCGACTTCTCGCCATCGCCACTACCGGCCACATGCATACCGTCAGCCAGAAGACGAGCAGAAGCAATCTCGCGTTCCCTTGGTGTGAGCTGACGCGCGGACGATGGCCAATCGAGAAGGAGGAACGGGGCAGGAATTGCGGCTGCGACGGTGGCTACTCCTTGCACTATGAACAACCTTCGCGTGTCAGCAATAGGGGTAAACACTCATCTATTGATCACGTACCATTGCCACCCAGATACTCCATGCGCACCATCAAGACTATCCACAATTGCACCAGCAATGATGCCGCCAAAGGCACCAGACAGGATACCAGCTGAGAGGAAGCACATGAAGCGCTTTGACTGCTCATGTCGACGATACCAGTTTGAGATGATGAACAGAACAGCCGGACTGAATCCAGCTTCCGTTACACCTAGTACAAAGCGTACGGCGATGAGCTGAGTGGGTGTTTTGACGAGTGCCATGAGTGCAGATACCGTTCCCCAGAACACCATCAGGGTTGGGATCCAAATCGATGGGCGTACGCGTGACAAAACCATACTGCTGTCTGTTAGCCTAACATGTGTGAGAATAAGCTCATCACTCACTTGGAAGGAACCTCAAAGAAGACGTATCCGACTTGGAAGATGACGATAGCGAGGAAGTACTCATTCGACTTGAGGCCAAGGTCTATGTCCATGCCTGCTACCTTTGCATTTCCGATTGCTGTACGATCCTAGCCGACGTTGATCAATGAGTGTCATCCGTATACGTATTGAGCTTACCATGTAGGAGAAGCAGTAGAGCACCCAGATAGTGGGCATTAAGTACATGTCAATTTTGCGCACAAGTTTCTTCTCTTCATCGGTCTTCTCCTCGAAGGGTGCTGCAACCTTCAGACCCGGCTCCTCTGATGAGACCGCTCTCTCATTCTGGATGGCATCCTGTTTGGGATCGGCGGTAGTGAGGTTGCCAATCGCTTCAGCCTCGTCTTTCCAGAAGGCGCGATCAGGATGAGTGGGTGCCATTGTGCTAAAGCAACTATTCCTATCTGGTGATGAGAATGGTGTAAGATTTATCGGAGGTGAACTGGCGACGAAAGGTCGTGATCCAGCTACTCGGTGTCGATCCGGCGTTATATAGACGACCTTCCCCACGTTCTTCGCACATGCAGGTGGGCACGCAAGTGCCACCTCGTGTCTGAACACCAGGCTCTTCGTCTCGAGCCTCGTCCCCACTGGGCGCGCATTGGAGTTCCTGTCGTAGCGTTGATTAGGTGGAGATTTCCCCGCACATTGAATCTCGGGTTCTGTTTTCCAAGACGACCGGGTTTTTGCCTAACCTGATACATGCGACATCAATGATGCACACGTCGGAAACGAGTTGGAGGCCCCGAGGGGATCTGGACGCTAAGAGATGGTGCGTCTGAGGCGTGGTGTGAATGACTCGTGAGCCAATCGGTGCTATTGTCGGTGCGTGGCGCGGAGAGGTGTGCTGATCGTTCTGGCTTCGCGTTTTCTTGGATCTGCTATTGTTGGCTCTCGTATCAACTTCATCCATGTTTGCAAAGTTCAGCTTTTCGTTTAATCTAACATTCAACTCTACATTGTATCATGCGCCATGAAATCTAAGCCACTTCCACTGCACTGAAGTCTAGAAAGCGAAGACGACAAGCCATGGCACTTATACTTCATGCTCAATGTCTGCAACGCGAGGCACCTTGTGCAAGCGCAAGCCACAGAAGCTCGCGACGAGCTCGATCTAAGAGGCATCAGCAGAAACTTGACACCAGGACTGTCTGCACTTACACATTGCTGAAGCGTTTCAACATCGTCCTTGCTCACGCCAATACGCCGTGTGCCTCGCAGATGCCACGCTGTCTCCCTAGGCAGGTTTTGTATCATAATACCTGAGAGGACGGTGAGTTCCGTCTCGACATCGTTCAAGATGCTATGGTCGGAAAGGTATAGACCGTAGGTAATTTGCTTGCTCGTCCAGTCTAGCTGGCTTGTTAGATGTGTCGATCAAGGCGCCGTCGATATCAACCCACCAAAGTCTCGTTGTGATGCTAGCACATTATCGATGCCTTCTTGGTTGTGCTGGTAGAGGCGGCTTTGCCATGCGAAACCACGCTTTGAGTTCGCTTCGTCACATTGCCATCCCTCTCTGATTTCCTGTCAACGGATGCCCTGGTGTGCCATGAATCAAGACTCGTACCTTGAGAAGGTGTAATCTTTGTCTTCCGGCCGGGTTATGGCATCGATGTCGAAGATAGCTTCTAGCGGCTTGCATACTCCGACGATGACTATCAACTTAAAAAGCGTCTCTCTTATCCGCCGCATTAACGCTTGTCGCTGCTCAGGTGTTTGATATTGAGGTCGCTTGATGAGCTCTTTGTAAAGGAGTGGTGCAAAGCCGGGTTGCCCTCCACCAACGATTGCTGCAAGCTGCTCGACGTCAGTAGATACTCTGTCACATCGGAACTGTGTCTACTTACTGCTAGAACATACCACTTGTCATCTCCAAGTGTTTTCGAGGGGAACTTTTCTTCAATGGCTTTGAAAAGTGTGAGCGCCTCGTCTTCCGTGGGATCGCGGGGTACTGGCAGCTCGTTGCCAGCCATCTTGTTGCTTAGCTATGGCAAACTGTCGAAGCTCTTGGAGAAATGATGTCTGACGTATGACCACGACTGGTACGACTATCTTCGCAAGCCTCGGAAGCTGTCATCCTTAGCTTGGGACGGTGCGACGCGTGGTGGAACGCCCCGAGATTGGCGGCTGGCGGGAGTGGTGGGAGTGGCGGGGTAGGTCCTGTGATACGTTAAGTTAACTAGTTCAGACACTCCCGACCCTTCGGAGAGTGAGTTGCCTCCCCGACGCGCAACTCATTATACAACCTCGGCTTGAAGATACAGACAATTCTTATAGTAATCGATCTATTCGGTTTCTTCTCCGCTAGTATAGCCGTGTCGTAGTGGTCTTGGGACAGTACTCTTAGTTTGTAGCACTCCTAGGCCAATCCACCGTCCATTGTGCTCGCAATTTCCCCATTCTCGCAATCAATTCAACCAGCCTCTCTCATCACATTCACATTGAGCTAATTGGAGTCCTTACCCGTCAATATGGTCACGACACCCTTTCATCTACCGAATGGCAGACCCAAGACAGTCATCGTGACTGGAGGTGCAGGAGGGATTGGCGCTCAGACAATCCAGTCATACCATGGCTTGGGCTGCAACGTCGTGATTGCAGACCTTCCATTTGCAAAAGATGCTGCGAAAACACTAATTTCATCGCTGTCGGAATCCGGAAGAGCCATGTACCATCCCACCAACATAACTAATTGGGAAGACATGAGAGCGCTATTCCGAGAGACAAAGAAACGATTCGGCCAAGTTGACATCGTCGTTGCAAATGCAGGGCTCATGGAAAGCAAGGGCTTCTATGACTTTGAGGAGGACGAGCAAGGAGAATTAAAGGAACCGACTGAAGCGTACAAGATCATTGATGTCAACCTAAAAGGGACGATGAACAGTAAGTAGAGGCTATTCTGCAAGCGCTTCCTACACCAACTTCTATCAGCACTACGGTTAGCCATGCATTCAATGGCATCCAATCCGCCAGACTCGGACGCCTCAAAGGGCTCAGTCATTCTGATCGCCTCAACATCAGGTTATTTTGGCGGTACTGGAGATGTAGGATACAACTCCTCCAAGCACGGTGTTGTTGGACTCGGTCGCTCGTCTCAAAGAAAGGCGAACGAGCTAGGCCTGCGTGTTAATGTTGTCGCACCTTTCTTCACACCCACATACATCACGACTGGGTACTCGGAGAAGTGGAAAGAGCGGGGATTGCCAGCCAACACGGTGGAAGGTGTTGCGAAAGTAATCATAGAGACTAGCGTTGATCCCGCGAGGAAGGGACACAGCTTGCTGGTGAGTATACACACCGGATATGTACCATTACAGATGCTGACTATATTCTTAGGTAGCGGGCAGTCATGTGAAGGAGATCGAAACTGTAAGAACAGCGCTCACGAAAGAGTGGCTTGGCGAGGAGATCGCTGATGTGATGGCAAAAGGCGGAAAATTCTTCGAAGAAATGGGTGGCTATACACTGCCCAAGTCGCGATCGTAAGACATCTTTGAATTGACAAGACGTCCCACACTGGACCCACAGCCTTCAGTTTTGCCCTTGACGCGATATTCTTGCATATGAACCATCATCCACTACTTCATTGTCGCTCTATTTGGCGCCGAAAAACAAATCCATGTAGATTTTGCCCGGCTATCCACACAAACTATTGGCTTCCCATCTTCTGCAAACCTGTATCTTAGCCACTTCTCTTTCAGGATCTTTGACGGCATGTTTATCTATAAGGACGGGGGAAGGTATTCAAAATTGGGTAAGCGGATGTGGGAAGAAAAGCAGGAAAATAGAATGTCCTTGAATTGCAGGGCGTGTGATGTTAGCAGTCCCATTGCATTGGTCCCACCATGGCAACTACAATGATTCAATGAAATCAAAATGATTTGCTTCTGTGCCCCAATAGGGCTGAACTGAATATTTTCTTACATCGTTTCTATACATGGATGCTAGGAATGAGAGACGCCAGGCAATGCTGATGATGGTGATCAAGGCGACAAGGTCAAGGTCCATGCTGCTCGCTCTCAGACTGATTCTATGCTGTTGCTGCGAGTCCGCCGCTGCTCGCGCTGCCTGTATACCCAACGCCATGGATGAAACTCGAAGAAGAATCGCGCTAGTATTGACACGAAGTCGAAAGAAAGGTCTGGTCGACTGAGTGGAACGAAGGGCGATGCTGAACCCTTGAAGTGCAGATCTCAGGTTGCTCTGACTGGGGCGAGCCGGTGCGAAGGGTGAAGTCCAAAGTCTTTGTTTTTTCAGAATGGAAAACCACCAGGTGGCCCTCCGCCTCTTCGCTGACCACCAGGCATGCCGCCCATCCCTCCGAACGGGCTGCCGCCGCCAGTACTGAAGTGGAAACCACCTCCACCACCGCCGCCGAACATTTGCATTACTACCAGATGGGTTAGAAGGTGGATCTTTTGATTCATACAGGGGTAAATACTCACAGATTTCAGGGTCGATGCCGCCCATGCCGTTGGGCATGCCACCGCCACCACCGAACATGTCCGATGGATCGATGAGATCTTCGCCAGAATCGTACCGGGCGCGCTTCTGCGAGTCGCTCAATGTCTCGTGGGCTTCTTGAATCTCCTTGAATCTCTCGGCAGCCTCCTCGTCGCCGGGGTTCTTGTCTGGGTGGTGTATGATGGCCAGCTTGCGGTATGCCTTCTTGACTTCCTGTTCGGTGCATTCCTTCTCGAGGCCAAGGATCTTGTAGTAGTCCTTTCTCTTGCTCTTCTTGAGCTCGAGCTCTGCGTCGCGGATCTCCTTGACAATGCCCGGCTCGGACGGGTTGGCCTCGTGAATTGCCTTGAGCTCGCGAATAGCATCGTCCCAGTTCCCTGACTCTCCCAAAGCCTTCGCACGCGTCTTCCGTGCCTTGGTGTAGCTTGGATCGAGCTCGAGGGCCTTGTCGCAGTCCGCGATTGCGGCCTTCCAATTCTTTAGTCTCGAATTGCAGAGCGCCCGGTTCTGCAGAATCTTGGAGTTTGTGTTCTTGTTCGTTGGGTCGACCGCGAGGGCCTCGGTATAGGTGTCGACGGCCTGTTGGTATCGGCCAGCCTTGAACGAAGCATTGCCGTCCGACTTCATCCGCTCCAGCTTCTGCACCATGCGCAGATATTTGACTGCAGCCTTGAAGTCGGGGTCGCAGCTGAGCGCCTGCCTAAAGTGCTGCATGGCCTTGTCGTTCTCGCCCTGTGCGTACAGAATGCGGCCCCGCAGCACCAGCGCGTCTGGGTCCTGGTTGTTGTTCCGCAGGATCGACATGACGACGTTCTGCGCCTCGCCAAGCGCATTGAGGTTGCCCATGCGCAAGTGTGCCTCTCCACGCATGAGCTGCCACTTCCGCGGCTTGTCCACGCCGATGCCTAGCCCCTTCTCCGCCTCGTTCAGCGCATAGATGACCATGGAGCCGGAGCCCTCGGTGCGCGATGTCTCCTCGGCCATGCGCAGGTGCTTCTGCATGTTGCGCGCGGGCTGCATGTCCTTGGCCGTGGCGCTGATCTGGTTGTAGACGTCGACGGCCTCGTCGGGCCGTCCCAGGCTCGTGTACACCCTGCCCAATCGCAGCAGGATTTTCATGTTGTGTGGGTCCAGCTCGTCGGCCATCTTGCAGTCCTCCAGGGCCTCGTAGAAGCGGTTCGCGGAGATGAAGGCCGCAGCGCGGTTCGAGTAGTAGGTGGCATTGCTGGGGTCGGCGTCGATGGCTGCGTCTGATTAGCGCGCGTGTCTTCGCTGTCGTCGTCACGAGCAGGGGCACGCACCTTTCGAGTACTCGCGGATGGCGGCGGGGTAGTCCTTGATCTTGAAGAACTTGTTGCCGGCCGCCTTGTACTCCTCGGCGTCGATGGTCGGGGGCTCTGCCGGCGGGGTTGCCGCCTCGGGCGTGGCCGCGTAGCTGGTGCCCTGCGGCGGCGGGCTCGTCGTGTACCGGTGCGGCGGCGGGGCCGGCCTGCTCTCGTCGTGGCCGTTGACGCCGTTCGCCTTGGGCGTCTGCGCGGCGGCCGGGCTCGCGGGCGCGGGCGACGACGACATGTCCCGGTCGACCATGGGCACGTCGACGGGCGCGGGCTGGTCGGCCATGGCGGACATGGCCGAGTGCGAAAAGCGCTTCCGCTGCTCGGGCGGGAGATTCAGCGGGTGCGAGGAGTCGTCGTGCTTGGACGAGCGGCGGCTGCTAGTGCGCTCCCGCTCTCTCACGCGCGAATGGGTGCTCTTGTCGGGCGACGAGGGAGGCGTGCCGGGATTGCTGCTCGCCGGGCTGTGGGGGGCGAGCTGGGGCACCTCGTGGCGGGTCGACTTCTTGGAGTGTTTCGTGAAGAGGGAGGGAAGAACCATGGAGGCGAAGTCGGACGGGTCGCGGCCTCTGGTGTAACGGGATCTAGTTCGCTGCAGCGACTTCTGGTTGAGTCCGGCACACACAAAAAGTTCGGGATAAGCTGCCCTAAATTTGTGCTAGAAGCTTCCATCTGGGATGGCACCTGGGCCCGCTAGAAAAGTGCCACACAGGCAAGCCGCAGCGCTCGTGCATCGAAGGCTGGGGGCTGAGATAATTCTCCGCAGACACCAATCACCGCCGGATGCGCCGTCTTTCTCACCCTGCTGCGGCGGCCGCGCCATGATTGGCCGCCAGGGCGGGATTGGACGTCTGGACGTCGCTTGAGAGCAATGCCAACCAGCGAGGCTGGCAGCTGCAGCATCACCACAGGGACGACAACAGCGTGCATACACGTCGATACACATGGCAACCAGTGCGAATGCTCGTTGCCGTGTTCGCGCGTCTGCTGCGATGAGCTGTTCGTCTGCACAGCCAGCCTTTTCTTTGTGCACCAGTGCGAATTGGTCGTTGTTTGCGGGTGCAGTCAACGCCCACAGGCGAGCATCCGGCCTCTTGTCAGGCGATGGCGGATGGCGGCAACGGTGGAAGTCTCGAAAGAATTACCGGATGAAGCAATGTGCGATGCTGTCCGACCAATCAGGCGGCCCGACGAGGTAGCCGGTCTGCTGTTAATCTGGACCGCGGCATCGTGCGCACCACCAGACTACTGTGTACTCTCGAGCGTCCAGAAGTATCATAGCAGATAGAGTGATTCCAGGGTTTCGGTGCGAGATCTGTCGCTACCCCTCGCGCGTGAGCCTTCGTCATCGCCCCAAACGGCGCGGGCTCGTGCTGTACCTCCGCAACTCCAATCCTGATCCCGCATAGCAGACTGAGCGCGCAGCCTGTGCGCATCGACGGGTACCGCTGCATCCCTTCGTTGTACCACCACGCGAAACAAGTCCCGCAATCTGCGTGTACCTACGCACCCGGACACTAGACCACCAACCGCAGACACAGTGCGCATACCGCCTGCTCCCGCCAGAATGGGCCTCTCCTATAACATCTACCTCAACTCGTCGCGCATATATGGCTGCAAGAACTGCAAGACACATCTCTCCGACCACGATGACATTCTGAGCAGAGTACGTCCATGTCCGCTATCCTCGCTGTAGCTGGCGACTCACGCAGAGCAGAACTTCCGCGGTCAGCACGGCAAGGCATACCTCTTCGATAGCGTCGTCAACGTCACCGAGTCGGAGCCCAACGAGCGGAACATGACCACAGGCCGCCACATCGTCCGCGACATCCACTGTCGACAATGCAAGGAGACGGTGGGCTGGAAGTACGACAAGGCCTACGAGGCCAGTGAGAAGTACAAAGAGGGCAAGTTCATCCTCGAGGCCGAGCTGCTCTGTCTGGTGACGTGAGCGACACGGAGCAGCGGGAAACAACGCAACGGCTTGCATTTTGATGGAGTTCTACTAGGCATTGGGTACAATCTGGCACGGATATGGGAGTCTTTGGTGGGTCTCACGGCAAGAGTGGCGTACAGGCACGGCAACGGCATCTTCTCGAAAGAGCGCATGCAATCCAGGCGCCGACGGTTTCTAGCCTCGACAATAGTGCAATGCAAGCGCAAAGTGATCAGGGCCTGTATCTGCGCGAAGTCGCATCGCCAGTCTCACTCCCGACACCATCGCGACACTGATTCATGTCCAGGAACGCGCTTGTAGATACTTACCGTCACCCGCTATCATCGGAGTTTCCGGCATGAACATGTACTGTTCGGTCGAAGCTCGTTAGTGATGCTCTACCCCGCCCAATCGAACCTCGGCGGGGTAAGGGCTTCTTCCGCATCATCATCGCAGCAGTTCCCGCCAGACGAGCTTGTGTCGTCAGATGCCGGAGCTAGATATCTGACCATGCTCTGCACTCCGGCTCTGTCTCTGCCATTCTTCCTTCCCCTGTCACTTGCTTCGGATTCCCACACGTCTGACACATACACATCCTTTTCTGCCGAGTATTGAACCATGGCCAAAGATACCATGAAAGCCGTAATCTTTAAAGGGCCCGGGAAGGTTGTCGTCGAAGACCGCCCAGTACCGAAGATAAAAGATGCGACCGACATCATTGTCAAAGTCGACAAGGTACTGTCACCCATTTGACTTGCTCCATCCAGCTAACATTCTGCAGACGGCATTGTGTGGAAGGTACCACGACCAACTTTTCGCATCACACGTGCACGGGCTGACGACTGCAGTGAACTCCATGTTTACCGCGGCCACCAACCTTCAGGGACTGACTTCATCATGGGCCACGAGTTCACTGGCCGCGTCCACGAAGTCGGCTCCTCCGTGACAACCGTCAAGGTGGGCGACCACGTCGTTTCGCCATTTACAGTATCGTGCGGCGAGTGCTTCTATTGCACGCATGGCTATTCGTCACGGTGTACCAAGTGCCTGTTGTTCGGCAGCGCACTATTAGATGGTGCTCAGGCCGAGTATGTGCGCGTGCCGCTTGCCGATTCAACGGTGGTCAAAGCGCCGGCAGACATCAAGGACTCAGCGTTGGTGCTGATGGCGGACATTTTCCCCACGGGTCCGTGACAATCTTCGTGTTTTCCGTGGTACGGTCTGCTTACTGCTTAACTACAGGTATGTTCGCAGCCAAGAACGCGTTCAAACACTCAACTCCCGAGGAAATCAAGGATAGTGTCGTTGTGTTGATAGGCTGCGGTCCAGTCGCCCTGTGCGCTCTACTCAACTTGACCGACTTCAACCCCAAGAAGATTCTCGCGGTTGACTCGGTTCCGTCGCGTCTTGAGCTTGCCAAGTCCCTGGGTGCAGAGCCGTGGAATTTCCAAACAGACCGTGAAGGCCTCGACAAGCGTGTCAAAGAGCTCACCGATGGTCGTGGAGCGGATGTGGTTGTCGAAGTGGTCGGTTTGTCGCCAGCACTGCGCATGGGCTTTGAGCTAGTGCGGCCGTGGGGCATTATTTCCAGTGTGGGAGTGCACAACGGCGAGATCCCGTGGACCGGCAACGAAGCATACGGCAAGAACATCAGGGTGCAGATGGGTCGATGCCCAGTGCGAAGCGTGTTCCCAGAGGCACTTGAAAGCCTGAAGCGCCACCAAGACAAACTTGGGTAAGTCCTTTCCCTAGAAAGGTGAGCCCGCATCACTAATGGCCACAGCTTCATGGCCGACAAGATCATGCCGCTGAGCGAGGCAATCGAGGGCTACGACATTTTTGACAAGATGAAGGTGCAGAAGGTGGTGTTTGAGGCGCAGAAATAGCGTTTGTGTGGGGTGTTTGGAGAGGAACGGTGCATTGTGCGGTGTTGGCAGGTGTCGAAGCCGAAGTCGAAGTCGGTTGGTTGCAGGCCAATCAGATGCCTGAGAGCCGAGTGCCGTCTACCAAATTTGTTGGTCCTTGAGACGTGTCTTGGGGATTATGTGAAGTGATACCTGACTTGAATGAAGTTTGCATGCGCAGTATGTCAGAGACCACTCGTTGCTGTGTTGTCAGACGTTTTCACTGAGGTGAGGCTGTTCGGCACGGGCCAGGGCGTCGCCAGGCTTTCTGCAGAGGGCAGCCACTTCAACGCAGCGTGATTGCTGTGATGGCGAGATGCAGCTGCTACACGGTTCCAATCTCCTACGCCAATTATTCCGTAGCTCCTCCCAGTTTGCGCGCGCATTCCATTGCATACGGCAAGGCTGGCCGGCCTCGCTAAGGCGACTGCGACCTGTCTCCCAAAATATTCCCCGTTGTTTCTCGGTGTCTGTCTGTCTCTGAGTCTGCTGCACTTTGTCACCACAGTCTGCATACACACAATCCGCCGACGCACCTCTCCGCCACACTCCCCAAATCTCCCCTCTCTCACCTCTTGGTCCGCCCGCACCGACCACCTCCCCCGCCACTTCCGTAACCCACCAGTGAGTCGCTGCTCCAACGCAACAACACGGCTCTACGTCGACCTTCACCCACCACATTTGACGCGACCCAGTCAAGGCCCTTCACGCGCGTCCCCGACGAACCTCACCTAGGTCCTTCCATCATCTCCCCGACTTCTCGTGAGTGTTGTGTTCCGGCGCGTCGCAAATGTACGTCACTGACCGAAACTGCAGCTCGTCCTAGGCCATTCCTACAACATGTCCACAGACGAGTCTCAGCCAGGCCCCGGTCAGGATGCCGGTCGCGTCGCTGAACAGCTCGACCGCCTCAACATTGACGGCGAAGGCGATGTCGCCCCGCGCACCGAGCAAGAGTACGCCGACTCGCAGCTTACCCTGCGCGCCATTGTCTCCTCGAAAGAGGCCGGCGTCATCATAGGCAAGGCGGGCAAGAACGTGGCCGACTTGCGCGACGAGACGGGCGTGCGCGCTGGTGTCAGCAAAGTCGTCCAGGGCGTTCACGACCGCGTGCTGTCCGTCACTGGCAGTCTCTCGGGCATCTCCAAGGCATATGGCTTGGTCGCAAAGGGCTTGCTCGACGGCGCACCCGCGATGGGCATGGGTGGCTTGGTCCGTACTGACGGCACCCATCGTAAGTTCCAACCCAAGCGTTGCTAGTCCTCGATACACGGCGCGGACACGGCTTCAAAGCGCTAACCTCCAACTGCAGCCATCCGCCTCCTCATTTCGCACAACCAAATGGGCACCATCATCGGACGCCAGGGCCTGAAGATCAAGCAGATCCAAGACGCGTCTGGCGTTCGCATGGTTGCACAAAAGGAAATGCTCCCTCAATCGACTGAGCGCATTGTCGAGGTACAAGGATCACCAGCCGCCATCGAGAAGGCCATCTTGGAGATTGGCAAGTGCTTGATCGATGATCACGAGCGCGGTTACGGCACCGTTCTCTACAACCCTGCTGTAAGGGTCCAGCCAGGCGTTGGTCCTGGTCCTCTGTCCAACGGTGGCGCTGCATCAGGTCTTAGCGGAGGCCGTTCGTACAACCGCACTGGTCACGGCGCCGACTTCAGCGACTCGCCGCCCACGTCGTACTCTCGCCGATCTGGATCGGACGCCGCAAGCCGACCTCCGCCTCCGACACACGATGAAGACGGCGTGGAATTGCAGACGCAGAACATCAGCATCCCCTCAGACATGGTGGGATGCATTATTGGCCGTGGCGGCAGCAAGATCAGCGAGATTCGCAAGACCTCTGGCGCTCGCATCTCCATCGCCAAGGCTCCCCACGATGACACTGGCGAGCGCATGTTCACCATCACGGGCAGCGCTACCGCTAATGAGAAGGCTTTGTACTTGTTGTACGAAAATCTTGAGGCCGAGAAGATGCGACGCAGCCAGGCTGCGGAGTAAGAAGTGCTCACCACTGCTGTACGACATTCCGGTTTGGTCCAAATGGCATGATGCGCCTCCATGCACGTCAACATGTCTTCAAGAGCCTCCAATGTCTCAAGGCGACATAGTCCATCGTGAGTGTGAACTGAGTGCCGACCATATTGGACCCCAGAGGAGTCGCCTGCTCAGTCTCTTTTCTGCGCCAC
>TARA_R110002003_G_scaffold124_15_pt1 | contig 15044 bp, 14 predicted proteins | sample TARA_R110002003 | Tara Oceans TARA_R110002003 (sample SAMEA4396441) | marine metagenome | biome: Westerlies Biome; feature: [SRF] surface water layer (ENVO:00010504); material: water (ENVO:00002006), including particulate matter (ENVO:01000060) such as... | depth 5 m | reverse complement strand
TATCTCTATTACACATTGTATGCAATTGTGTGATGATGCTTATATTAGGCGAGAGTAGATAACAAGAGTGAGAAAGCAGAAGGCCCGTAAAAGGTGTTTTTGTGCTAGTCCCATACGTTAATGTTAGCTGCAGAGAACCAGTGCTAATCGCAACCTCTAAAACACATGATTCTCACAATGTACCTTGTACCCCTATCTAACAAGTCATCCGGAACATGGTTGCTACAACTGCAATTGCGACCTTGGAACATGACTATTCGTAATCTTCCATGGGTTTCCTCCTTTTCGAAAGATGAAGCGGAGCGCCTAGGGTGAATTCCTCGTTCCTCAACCGTTTCCCCCTCTTGTGTTCTGCTACTGTCGAAAAGTTATACATCGACAAAGCGCGGAAAAGCTCAATCCACTGCTCGACGTCCTGGAAGCCACAACGCGTGTCCACCGCCCCTCTACATAGCCATGGCTCAGAAGCAAATCCGTCAGGTAGTGATGTTATAGACAGACCATTGACGAGCCGAGCGATGAGATCGGCTCGCATGCTGGGGTTGACATCGATATTCGGGCGCGGTCGAAGACACAGCAAAGCCACCGCGACCGGGACACGCAGCTCACCAAATAGTGTCGCAATATGTCTAGCAGTGAGGATATCGCAGTCCTCAATGGCCTTTTCAGCAGTTCCGAACGTCTGCTCACGGAGCCTAAATCCAAATTGAAAATCGCACGGCTCCGGAACAAAATGCTCGAGACCCAGGACCATACTATACAAGCCCCGCTGCCTCAGCGCTGCGAATCCCACAGCTTTATACCCGCTCCCTGCAATCCGTCCATGGGCGAGAAACTCGGCATTGGTAAGATGCGGACTCAACGCCTGAAAGCGGAAGAGATGCGACGTCTGCCAGACTTTGACGTTTCCATCTCGTTCCAGCTGCTGCGTGTCGATGACTGCAACGTGCGGGTCGTCTGCGATGGGCATGGAGTTGGCGTACACGACGACTAGATGAAGCGACGCGGACCAGGAACTGAACTCGGTGGGGTAGGGGATGTTATAGCAGTGGCAGTATACCATGCGATAGAGGTAGGCTTCGGATCGGGAGTACATGTCAGGCACTTTGTGGCCGCGCATGAATGCAGGAGGGACGTTTGAGGACTCGCTGTTGATGGTGTAGGCAGGGCCGCCGCCACTCTTCGAACTCCATGCGCGGAAGAGATAGCGTGGGACGTTATTGTGTCGGAGATCTATACCGCTGATCAGTATGCCAAATGGGTGAGCTGGAGGAGACTATTTACTTTCGAAATGCTGTTGACGTTCCCGTGTCATTGGCACATTGCTCGCTCCTTGCAACACCATGATTCTCGCTCGTTATGGCACGCTGGGAGGAAGGTTTCCCCTCGTTTCTATGTCAGCTCTCTGCATCGAAGTTCATTCTAAGACACGAGCAACTAAGACGTGCTTCAACCTTTCTTCCTCCAAGTCCGCCTGTCTCACCCATGTCTGGGACATTCCGAGACGCGGCGAGAAGCACTTCGTTGCAGAATGTATTCAGAGAGCCTGCATCACGTCTAATCTCTACCTATGGCTCACTTCGCACAGCTTGCTATATGTGTCTGAGTGCATCGTCCCATCTCAGCCTTGCCACAGCGCTTTACGTGGTTCAATGAAGGCTAGAAAGCTCTGATGGTGCTGTAGACAATCGAGTGACCACAGATGATCTGCAACAGAAAATTCAAATTCGGTGCTCTCCGATTCATCTGATTACCGGTCTATAATAGCATGCTTTCGCCCCTCCACCGCACCTTGACTTCCACACCTGCTTTCCGTGCAGCTTCTTCAAAACCACACGACAACACCGCCGCGAAGTCGTCTTCAAACACCAACTCAACCTGCTCCAAATGCGGAAACCGTTCCTTCTGATCAAATGCATCCTGGACCCACTTACACGTCTTCGTATCCACCTGAGTTATGCCCAGAGACTTCAGTGACCTGGGAAGCACATCCACCGCCACTTTCCCATGTTCCACGACATCATAGCCCTCGCCATGCGGATTCGCAACGACCGCGACTTTTGGGACAAACAGGCTTTCCAGACAGCGAAAATGGCGGAAGCTAGGAACAGGTTTTACGTTCCCCGTGGCCGAATGCCAGTTCTGTGGCAGGACAAGCGACCGCAGTCGCTGTCTGACTGGCTGTAAAGGCTCCAAGAGCCAGTCCCAGTCACCGCGGTCGTTTGACGGATCAAACATTGGGTTCACATCCATATCCTGCACGTCCTGGAACAAGCTGATGCCCTCGGGAAGCGGCAGGCCCCGTTTGTCGACGTGGCCCGGGCAATGAGGGAAGGTGCCGCGTGGCGGAAGAGCGGCAAACTTCTCGATGTTGGGGACCATGTCGCGCAGGAAGATCTGCAGGCCGATGCGAGGGTCCAGGTCGGGAAAACACACGGCGTACTTGTTTCCGTTGAGAAGCGGGAGGTTTATCATGGCGGTAACGCTCTTCACGTTGGGAAGGATGGTGGGAGAAGTCAACCAGTCCAGGCGGTCGCCGAAGAAAAACATGTCGATTTCCATGGATTGGAGAGACGCGGTTGGGAAACTCTTGATGGGAAAGGGGACGCCGACGTATAGCGTTGTCAGTGAGCTGTTCCGAAGAGCGACGTCAAAATACGAGTAGATTGGCGTGACTACAGGAAACTGCGGTCGATCTCCCGTGCCGTGCCAGAGAAACTGTTTTCGTTGAGCAACCGGTGCGTACAGCTTCAGATCGCGAAGCTGTGGCAGCAATGTTATCACGAAGGCATGGAGTGCGGCTTCCTGGTATTGATAGAGCTCTTTGGACCAATTGACCCGTTCGCTGAAGGTCGCTTGTTCCCTCGACAAGCGATCACACGCCGCCTTGAACATACTGTAGTACGGGCTGCGAAGCGAGAGATCTAGCTCGTCGTTGTCTGCAATCAAGCGCCGATCTCGTATCCAAAGATCGAGCGACGTGATCCGAGCTGCAAGATCCGGTCTCTCGAGCAGAGTGCGGACCAAGTAGGGCAGTGCTATCCATGGGTATCGGAATAGGCCGGTCGTGCCGGCACCTTCGGGGTGTGGCAAGGAAATGTGCACGTAGAGCAAACGTTCGGCGATCTGGTGGAAACGTCGGCAGACTAGTGCTAAGCGACATAAATCACGACGCCCGTGTGTGAAGCGCGCGGCAATTGAGCTGCGAGGCCAATGGAATATTAAAGGTCTGAGGGTGGTGGTTAAACCAATTCCTTCCATGACTTGCAGCCTCTGCGGATCAGTCAGGAGGGACGCGATCGCGTCAAGAATCTCGTTTGGAAGTTGGAGAATGGCGGGCGTAAGCGAGATATTGCTCATCTGCGTAGTAATGGCGAAGACATCTACAATCATGTTCTGGCCTGGCCCCTTTTGAGGTGTTAGCTGTGGTTTCCATAGGTGTTGAGTGCGCGTACCATGATTACAGACGTTGGCGGGATTAGAGCACGTTTCTTGAAGAGCCCATCTTCTCTATCATCTTCAGCACCGCGAAGAGGTTTCCGCTTAACCGAGAATACGAAAGGAGTCATTTTGGAGTTGAAGGCGCTGGTTGAAATGGAAGCGTTGATGCAAGAAAGAACACGGTGAGAGGATCATAGCTGCGGGGCACGGATGATGCACATGAATTTATTCGGCTGGGAGCATTGCTGCGGTGAATGAAGATCTTGCTTGCTCAAGAGTGAAAGACCCTGAAGGACCCGCGAGTGGACGAGGCGATGTTCCCCATGTCGTGACTGTCTACAGACAAGACATGCTACTCACTACTGTTGACACCAAAGTCTATGTTTCATAGCTACTGCAGTAGCAGAAAAAAAGACTTCACATTCCACGACAATTGTATTTTGCCAGGATCTTACGACAGCCGATCCTGAAGTACAGCTGAGAGATGTATTGGCAGTGCGATTGTGCAAATAAGAGATCGGTCCAATCAGCTTCAACTGCGTCTGCACAGCAGGTACAACAAGCAGTATGTGCTTGGGCTTGCAAGAAGAGCCGAATCGTTATTACCAAGGAAATTCCCAGAGCATCGACAACACCATCATTGTCGATATCCGACTCAACCTGGTTCTCCCCGGGATCCTCGGTAGTGGCTTGTTCGTGGTGCTGAGCGCGACTTGCTTTGCGCTTTGTCCTGGTAAAATTTCTCGGTTATTGAAGCTCTTTCTGTCGACGATGATATCGTTCTGGCGCCTGATTTCTCCACCGACCATCGTAGGCCGAACTTCCTCGTTGTGGAATGTACGAGATTATCAGGGCGGCGCCCACACCGCACCCAGCTACGAAGATACGCTTGGTATATTCGGTAGTGGCCAAGTCGCGTTTACAAGGCTGCTCCAGGAAGTACGCCGGTCTAGATTGGCATGTAGTTCGCACGTCACCATTCCTCACATAATCGAGAAATTATTCGCCCAACCCAACGGCCCAAATCCCTCAAAGCCCGTCGACTGCGCATTCTCATCTCCACTCGCGCTCCACTGGAAGAAATTCTGCAGATCATCCAGATTGAACACCGGCTGCTCGATACCACTCGTCGCAGAATTCGCATAGAGCGCGTTATTGACATCCGCCACGCGGGCAGACAAACCCGGCAGCGCGGCCAGACTAGGCGACAACTCCTGAGGCGTCGTGGTTGCAAAGCCGAAGCCGCTAGTGACGATCTGGGACGGCGTGGGTGAGCCGGCGGGAAGGCTGTCGACGGCGGGAGAGAGCACGGATAGGACGGGGCTGTGGCGAACGGCTACAGCGCCAGAGACGGGGGCGCCGACGACTTGTCGCGCTTCGTTTTCGGAGGGGTCTTGCGGTGCGATGTAGGTTGTCGCGTGGCCGCGGGCCATGCTTGTTCGGACTTGCTCGAGCCAGCGCTCGGTGGTGATGCATAGTGTTTCGGCGAGCGGGTACATGAGCGTCATCTCTCTGAGCGCCTTGTTGTTCTGCTGCACCAGCTCGACAGTGCGGTTGATGACGGTGCCGGCGTCGGGCTTGGAGAGATCGAGGATGCGAGCGATGTAGTAGAGCATGATGCGGCTGCTGTTGTACACGAAAGATGGCAAGATTGAATCAGCGAAATGCTTGACACCGTGTTGTAGTATGGTCGAGACCAGGACCGACATGCGTTGCGCATGGTCGAAGCACACGGCTTGTAAGTGTGCGACAAATGAGTGTTGCTCGGGTGGAAAGCCGAACGGGTCCTGGTTCTTGTAGAGGTCCGGAAGCGCGATTCGGTGCACGTCGCACATGACGTGATGATACATGCAATGGATTAGGAGTAGTGCGCCTAGCTGATGCGATTCACGTCGAATGTAGATATTGTCTGGCGAGAAGTCCAGCCATGACGGAAGACTCTGCCGCCACGACTGGATGTCACTGATCAGGTAAGCGAAGCCGGAGCCGGACATCCATGGCGGCTGCTCCTCATCTAAATGCTTCACAAATCTAAGAATACAGGTCAGCCTATGCAGGGTGTGCTTGTTTTGGGACCTACCGAAGGACTCGTCTCCAGATGCTAACAATCCGTACATAGTAGGCAGCCATGCCAAGGTTTTCCTTCGGCTTTTCGGGAATGTCCTCGGCGGGTATGAAGTCAATGATGTCGCCCTCCTGAAGGCGCTCAGTAACTACTGGGATCTGAAGCGAGAATTGGCGCTCATTGCATGGTAGCTGTATCTTCAAGTCCTTCTCATTCAGGATTGTGAGATGATCGACGCCGCTGCCAGCCCAGACATCGATCATGTAGCAAGCCCACATCAACCGTCGTCGAGACTCTCGGACCGAAGCCTCGTTGGGGCTTCCACCCTCTTCTCTGCACATGATATCCGCAGATACTTCGTTGTTCAACTGCAGTGCATGTGCCATGCGGATGACTAGGCCAGTGAGGAGGAAAGATCCGGCATAGTTACCCGTCCGCGCTTCCTGGTCATGAAGCAAGATGAGGACTTTGAGTTTTGTGATGGAGATGGTGCTGTAGTCGGCAAAGAACATTTCTTCGGCAATTTTCGCCCATTGCATACCAGCCGATTGAATGAGTTCTTTCGACAGAGGCGAAAACGACTCGCTCCAATCGAGTGCATAGAATTTGGCGCCGAGGGCGCACATAATATGCAAGAGTGCTTGATCTGAGGGATCAGTGAGCTGGCCTTCATCGAGCATCCTAATGAAGGAAGGCTTGTGCTCGAATGCAAACACTCTTATGGGATGCACGTTGTTGAAGTATGCGTCCAAGAGTGCATGCAGTCGAGCCTTTGGTGGTAGCTGCGCTGCGAACAGCCTGCATGACGAGTTAGTATTTCGCCATCATCATGTTCGCGACCTACACACCATGTCAACGCAGGTGGACAGTCCGCCACAGGAAAATCCGGCGGCAACGAAGTAAACACATTTTGCGGAGTCTGTGGTGCTTGCGGTGCCTGAGGCGTCGTGACCATGGCACCCTCTGGCGTATTCCCGCTCGACACGGCAATACTTTGAACCCATGCGGGTTCATTTGCCTCGGCATCATAAACACACGACGTCCGTCGCTGCGAACATCTGTTACACTTTGGCCGCTCACCAGAACATTTGACTTTGGATTCTCGGCAAGGCACACAAGACCGGAACGTTCGTTTTCGCTTGACGCCGATGATCGGTTCCACGGCTGTGCCCGGCCTTTTCACCGCAGAAGCAATTTGACCATTCTGCACGCAGTCCAGTTGGAGTCTTTCGCAGTTGAGACAGCCGCCTGGTCGTTCGTCGCATTTGACCTATCCCACTTTCAGCATCTGCGACGCAGTGATGGTCATCAAAGCCTACCTTGCGTGCGCGACAAGTGGTACAAGCTGCATCACCGTTATCTCTCCACGGCCTTCAATGACGTAAGCGAACCTACCATTCACCGGCCGTCTGCGCGGCTTCTTAGCGGCTTGGTCCAGTGGCGCGCCGCTATCTGGGGAAGACATATCTGTTGTTACGGGTGATCGGGGCAGCGTCTCGGAATGTCGCAAAGAGACTTTGCTGGGCGGGGCGGCTCGACGCTTCATAAGAACGTCGGCAGGCGGACACGTCCCGCAACCGCCTCCAAGCACGCAATTCCCGCCCAGTATCGCCTGTTGGCTAGCATCGAGTCAGCCCAACCCCTTTGGAGCACGCAAGTTGTCAGATTTATTGACTGCGCGAGGCAGACGATTGAGATCAGCTGAGCGTGTTTATTGGGAATGAGTGCGACATTTGTTGGCATTTTTGTGGGGGACAGCAATTGGGAAGCGCTGAAGACGCGGGAACGCCACCAAATCACGACGCGACGTCCTCGATGATTGAATTGACTCCAGGCCGATACGTCTGGACTTTGAACGCGAGAAATATCTTACTATGCGACCCGACTGCACGGACAACATGATCTTTTAGGAAACCTCGAAGTCGCTTCTACAAGTAGTGACTTGTGACAAATCTTCTGCCCCGGAGTCACTATGCTCACTCAATACAAAGCACAAGACACGTCCTTGTAGGTTATTACTGAACGTACTTCCATTGTAATGATCGACCGGAAAGTCGCGTTAACCTCACAGCCTTTGTCGCGGCCAACACGAGCCAAACATCTAACTGCAAAATGGCGCTTCAACTCACAGAAATTCATCCCGCGTCCACAGAGGAGCGTCCTATAGCCCCGAAACCCTTTCATTACACCCAATCCCAAGAACAGATCCCTAAACATAACTCCCGTCCTCCACGAAAAAACCACACCCCAACACCAACACCGCACCATCCCTCCCCTCTCAACACCTCTCTCCCACCCTCCCCCCCTCATCCCCATCCCTCTTCCCAGCCCCAATCCTCCCAATCCTCCCAATCCTCCTCACCCCCCTCCGCACCTCCAAAACCACGAACTTAGCCCCCTCCCACCACACCATACACACCACCACCAGCCCCACCGCGCCATAAATAAACACCGTCCTCGCCGTCCGCCGCACCCCCTTCCGCACCACACTAGCCACCCTACTCCGCACCGCACGCCGTACAAGCCTGACGAAGCGGCTTTCCGGCGCCGTGGCCAGCGCAACCGTGCACTGCACGCACGCCGGGATGCGGCGGCGCGCGGTCGCCGACGCGAGCCAGGTTTGCAGACAGGTGTGCCCGACGAGGTGCGTGCAGGGGAGGAGGCGGATGGGCGTGCAGGTGGGTGTTTCTGTGTTTGTGTCGGCGATGGTCGTGGTGGCGGGTGTTATTGGGGTGGGGTGGAAGTCGCCAAGACAAATTATGCAGCGGTCGTTATCGTTTGCGGTCGGTGTGATGGCTATTTCGAAGACGGGTTTTTGTTTCGGGAGGAAGATGCGCTCGATGAGACTTAGGCGGGGCATGCTCGTGATGCGCTGATGGGGTGGTTGGCGTTGCTGGTACGCTGGGAGCGAGGGTTTGACGAGGTAGGGGGAGGATGGCATAGAGATGGACAGCTGGCGTTTTGAAGAGGCGGTGTTGAGGGGTGTAAATACACTAGGTCGCTCTGACGACGAGTACTTGGGACCGAGTGGTAGTGCAAGGTACGTTCGGGAGCGGGGACGTCCTTCAAAAGTCAAAAGTCCGATGGTGACCCGATGATGTACGGTTCCGGTATTCAAAACGCTGGAAGTGCGGTTGGGGTGCTGTCTAGTTAACGTCACGTGGGTGAGTCTCTCACTCTATCAGGATGGCTAGTATGGGTAATGCTATCGAGCAGAATTTCGCTATCACCATCTCTGCTGAGACGTCTAACCAGTACGCCTAGCTCTAGACAAGTCTTCAGAAGCGCTCGCCGTCATCTGTCTACGTGGTATTGCACCTTCCGCCCTGGAGTGCTCACCGAACACTTTCCGTCTAATCACACGGGCTCCTCGTGCAGATATCGCAGGATGATCCGCACTCCTCACAAGTCCGAATACCTTGAATGAGGCACCTGACATCTTTCGTGAACTCCTTTCCGTACATCTGCTTCGCAGCAGGGCCCAGGTCGTCCAACTTCTTCGAAACCTCGTCCTTAGTCTTACAGCACCTGAAGTCTGCCCCGACGACACTGAAAGAGCTTCTGATGGTGACCCACAGGTAGTTCTGGTGGCCATTGATTGGCTCCATGTTGATTCGGACAAAGTCGCCGATGTTGCAGAAGAGCCCATCGTAGCCGCTGACAGCGTAACAATTGTTTTTGGTGTCATTGGTAAATTCCTCTGGCGGTCGAGTTGTCAGTGTGAAGGAAAAGACTTAGGGCGAATGCTGAAGACTTACCCAGCGACTTGGCGGCGGCATTAATCATGATTTTGCGCATCCCGTCGTTCGCCCACATGCCCTCGGCCCACAGCGCAATGTTCGCTGGCGTTCACATCAGTATCTCAGCCGACTCATCCACGCACAACCTGCGACGGCTTACCATCGATGACACGCCCGTTCTCGATCTTCCGATTGCCATCCTTGTCTTCCGACAAATAACCACTGACCACGGTCTTGGTCGGGAGATTGGTCCAGTAACCTGCCCAGTTGCCCCAGTTGGCGTTCCCGGATCGGTAGCCGTGGCACTGTTCGTCAATGGCGTCGTAGACAGCCTTGTAAAGCTTCTCATTGGTGAGGGTACCGGCGTTGACAGCGCCACGGCCAATCCAAGTCTCCATCACCGCCCAGCCGTGGTACTTCCATGTCTCGGCAGCGTGGTGGGGCTGTTTAGCTATTTTCGAAGATGAGCTGCAATCGCCAGGACCGGAGCATTAGGAGAACTTACGTTTGTTGGCCGCAACAAGAGTTGCAAGACCTAAGGCTAGGCAGGGGAGCATATTGACGAGAAGTTTCATGTTCTGTGACTATCTCGAAGGGAAGATATTGGGCTCGTGTTGGTAAATGTAAAGAAGAGAAGCAGCCTTTGGATACATATATATATCGTGGCCAGAACGTCGCAGAGTTGGAAGAAGACCCATGGCCTATATCAATACTTACATGAAGGCATGATCAGATTATCTACTTGGATTCTAGTAAGAAAAATGATGAATACGTAGCATGAAAGTAAAAGAGTGCACACGAGCTGCGACTTTGAAGTAAAACAGCGTACAGGAGCGGTGAGTTCACGGCATACAAATAAAGGAGCGTGCTATGTGCAATAACTTATGATTAGACCAGCCATTAATTCATTTATCATCGAATAGCATCAAATTCCAATAGATTCTCGTCCACCAGCTAGACCAATTTTTAATTACACAAACGACATGAACCCGCTTTGTGACCGCTTCTCTCTTTCACCTTCCCTCCACCAACGCACGGTCCCTCGCCGCAGTCCCACCGCTTTCTCCCTAGCATACATAAACCCGCCCTGCCCACCAGATTTCTTTCTGCTACCTCTTACACCATTTTCTTTCTGCCACCTCCAATCCCCTCCACAACACTCAACAACTAATCCTCAACCCATCCACCAAAGCCCACGATGCGATCTCTGATCCCCATCCTCCTACTCCTCGCCCCCAGCCTCTTCGCCCTCACCTCCGCCAACAGTAAGCGCCCTCCCCTCCCCTCCCCTCCCCTCCTCTTTCACTCACAATTCCAACTCCCCCCAACAGAGCCCAATGGCCCGCGCCACGACGCCGAAATCTACAAGTACCGCGGCCACGCGCTCGCCGAGATCTGGGTCGGCCGCGGCGCCATCAACGCCGGCGACGTGCATGGCCAGGACCTGTACTACCAGATGAACACGAAGCTGCGCGACTTTTGCAAGATCGAGCGCTCGGTGGGCGAGATGCATTCGTGCGATTGGAATGGGCTTTGGGTGAGTGTGGCGCTGGGCGTTCAGCAGAGGAAGAGATGGAGTGTGAGGAAGGGTGAATGGAGGGTGAATGGGACTGACGTTACGATTACAGGAGCGCATTCCTACACACGAAGTCAAGATGCCACTCCCCTTCCCCTGGCCGACGAATTTCGGCGACGGTAAGCCGCCCGTGACTGCGGGAGCGAGTGCGAGAAAGAAAACTTACAGCTAACACGTGCTGCCCAGCAAACCTGGAGTTCTGGGTCGAGGCGGAGTGGACGAGCAAAGAGGTGTGGGAGATGATGATTGAGATTACGGCGAGGGCGATGCGTACGTCTTCCTCCTTCCCTTCCCCTTCCCCACCCCCAACCTCCACAACTCGATTCGCCAGCTCATATTCTAACCCCGACCCACAGAGGAACTCACGTCCACGGACCAAAACTGCTACTCGGCGCCCAACCGCGCGGGCAACAAAATGTGCAACACGCCCGACTTCATCCGCATCAACATGCCGGCGCTCAACGGGCAGAACAACTACATGCACGTGCACTTCCGGGGCGGGTTTGTGTACGGGAGCTTCCAGTGCTGCGCGACGCGCGACCGCGTCGACTTGGCCGCCGATCGCGTCGCCAAGGGCGCGAGTCGGCTCTGGGGCATCAATTGGAGCCGCGAGGTGCGGTGTTTGGTTACGGGGCTGGTGACGTGTGAGGAGTGTGGGAGTCGGTGTGATAAGTGTTATAGGAGCCCTTGTATGTAGGGTAGGGGCGCCTGGAGGTCGGGTAGATCGCGGTGCTGTCCCGTAGACACGTGAGCGGCAAAAGTGCCTGGGCGGTCTTAGAGTCTTAAGAGTCAGAAGGACTCGACGATTCTAATAGGCGCTGTTCTGACCCCGGTTTCTTGCGCTGCTTTGTGATGTGTGAGGAGTGCTGGGTTCTTTTCTTGAATACTCTGAAAGGCTCGCTGATGGACGAGAGAGTCTATTGCATGTTGACGTTGTACGTAAAATCGATTGCCAACTTGAGCTCCAGGGCTATGCGATACCAATGCCTACTTACGCCCATGCGCCGAATGAATGCACCGCTTCTTACCAAGCAATCACTATACGCGACGAACGCACAACCAGCTTTTCCTCTCGCGTGATTAAGTTACTTCCAAGCCCCGTCGCTAGTGGTGCCTATGCACGCAATCCCACTCGTACTGCCGCGAAAGTCAGCATGCGCTCGGCACTCCGCGATCATCAAAACCCGTCAAGAGCCGCCCACCAACCCAAGTGAGATGAGACGATTGCTCACGACATGAGCCTTCCTCCCCCAGAAATGACGACAAGGAGAGAAACTACAGCGTCCCAGTATACAACTCACACACACTCGCCTTAACATTCACTCGCCAAGCTCACTACACTCACGCTCCTGCCTGCACGCCGCACTCTAGCCGGCCACAAGATGGCAGCCGTGTCGCGCCCGCCCTTCCACTCCACCTGATTCACAAAGCCTTCCTTCCTACTACACCAACTGACAAGATAAGGAAACGCAAAACGTACCACTCTGCCCTCTTCGTCGCCGGTGTAGACGTTATGAGGCATGGGAAGTATACACGTGATCGGCGCCGCCGGTGTCGGATTGGTCGGGTCGGCATGGCTCAGCACGTTGACGAGGGTGATACTCCATTGCGTCGATGGAGTAGCGGATGGTGCAGGATTCGGTGGGGGAGGGTAGACGGGCGTGCTTGGCGAGGCAGGGGAAGGGGTGAGGTGGAAGATCTGCGGCAAGGGTTTAGTATGCGTGGCAGGAGACTGCAGATGAACGTGGGCGTGTATGTAACAGACCTTGACGACGCCTCTCCTGTGGCCGGTGAATATGAGCTCGCGCTCACACCACTCGTTGCCCACGCCCTCGTATACTGCGACGGCAGTGATGCCCTCTGCATCGTCTTCACTGTCGCACACATCTTCGTCTAGGAGAATGGTGCCGTTGAGCGTTGTCACGATCAAGCGGCGGCCGCAAGCAAGCACGATGTGCCCAGTGACGTTGTTGATCCTGGCTGCTTGGATTGGAGTTGGGTTGCGCTTGTGTCGGGCGCCGAGGTCTAGCTCGCGGACGAATTCGCTGCGATTGAGATCCCAGAGGTAGACTCGCCCGTCCAAGGATGCGGAAAGGAAAGCCGAGAAGGCGCGACTCGCAGCAAGCGTAACTACAGGGGATTTATGACCGAATAGCGTGGTTGCATTCTGCATCTCAATCTGTCCTCGCTCACCCTTAGTGACTGTCCAGATTGCCAGCGTGCAGTCGGTTCCCGCTGTGATCAAGGTGCGCCCGTCTACAAATAGTGATGTGGTTAGTTGGCCAGAGTGTAGATGCTCGAAGAGACCAATGAGCCTCTTGGAGTGGGAGTCGTAAAATCGGACACTACCATCAGTGAAACCCCACTCCATGTAGCGATCATGATGAGGTGGGATATTGTGACGGAAAGGTGCGGAGCATAGCAGCTTGTCACTCTTGCTGACATAGTTGAGAGATGCTACCCGGTCGTGCGCCTCCAGTAGCGTGCCAGGAACACGGTGCAAGCTTTCTGCCGCAGTGTCAAGCTTAGTCGGCCGAGTGATATTGTCCTTTTTCGGATGCGGGCGCTGAAAGACTTGCGTAGGCGTTTGGCCGAAGTTATTGATCACGCTGATCTTCTGCGCACGTTCTTTCTCGTCGGTGATCGAGTCGAGATCCATAGCACCTTGATATGTCATCCAATGGAACACGTTGGCGGCTTCAATCGCAGCTTCGCCACGTTGCTTGTGGCCGAAGATGAGGTCAATCCAGTGATGCAAGTGTTGGCTTACATACGGGCTTTCGAGGGCCTCGCGTTGTTTGGCAATGAAGATGGCGGGGTCGCCCTTTGCCCATGGTGGCAGCTGAACATTGTCGATCCTTGACCCATCTGACCGGAGACCAAAATCGTAGTCGTTGACGTTGGTGAGAAAGTCGGGAAGGAAGAAGAACTCTGGTGTGAGCTCACGCACATCAGCCATGTTTTTCACAGATGCAGAATCCCAAGCGCCCTTGATAGAGTAGAACATGCGATCAGCATGGTCCCATGTGCCACCTTGAATGAGAAAAAACGCTGCGCTGAATGGCTGCAGCCGCATTAGGTACGACGCGACAGTCATTGCGGACGAGTAATGTGTGCCGTAGTGGAAGGCGCGATCAGTCTCACCCATCTCAGCAAAAGAGCTGAACCGCTCTCTGATTGATCGCTCTTGCTTCGGATCCTGGATACCGATGGGCTTCTTAAGGTCACGGAAGTTGCTTGGGTCTGTCAAGTCGAGCTCCTCGCTATGGTAATTGGAGATGACCCATGGGAAAACAGGGTACTGCGTGAGGTCGTTGAATGTTCTTCCGGCAAGTGTGTTGACAAACATTAGGTAGTGGAAGTTGGACATCTCCCCCTTGAGCCATTTCTTGGTTGCCGGGTGTGATGAGGCCGAGCCAAAAGCTGATGCGAAGCGGGAGCCAAATGTCTGTGGCGCTTCTTCTGGGTTGTGCAACGAATCCAATCGCCAGGCGATTTCAGAGTTCGCAAGCTTCTCTGGGTTTACAACGTGGGATGCTCGTTGTAAGACGCGCGAGTGCAAATCATTGCGTGCCTGCGTCGATATCGCCGTCAACAAATAGCTGCGCCCGTCGTCGAAGAAAGCCTCGATAGCAACATCACGGTGCAAGAAGCGGCGTTTCGAGATGCTAATGACCTCGCTCCACTTCCAGTGCCGCACTGCGTCTTCTTGATTTCTTGCGGGTGGACGACGATTGGTGACCGCTTCCTTGCCTGCAATGACCTGTACATACGGGTCTCGCTCATCAGGCGGTGCTTGCCAGACGCGCACAATTTCTCCGTCTGATCTTTGGAAGAAGTCGTCAAGCAAGTAGAGATACTCTTTGCCCACAATGAGAAGCCCTTCGATGGCTTCCAGTCCAACAACTCTGGATATATTGCAAACGTACTGGACCTGGTCGCCTCGATTCAAGCTTCTCATGACTTTGCGGTTCTTGTCCTCGAAACCGTCCTCATCTTCGAACATGGCCTCGACCATCTCGAAGTCATCTTCGCTGTCGGAGTTGTCCTCGTCCTTGGTATCAGTCTTTCCATCGAGTCCGGACGATGATCTTATGCGTGGAGCAGTAGTTGGTGTAAGGCCCACGGCTTCTTTTGACGAAATCGTCGGGACAGTCGTGTCCAGCCTGAGCCTTTCCCTAGGATCTGTCTCTTTGCGCTTGGGCTGATAGCTCTGATCACG
>TARA_R110002003_G_scaffold45_1_pt1 | contig 15050 bp, 20 predicted proteins | sample TARA_R110002003 | Tara Oceans TARA_R110002003 (sample SAMEA4396441) | marine metagenome | biome: Westerlies Biome; feature: [SRF] surface water layer (ENVO:00010504); material: water (ENVO:00002006), including particulate matter (ENVO:01000060) such as... | depth 5 m | reverse complement strand
GAAGCAAATCGTCGGCCTGGGTACCGTCTCGGGAACCTTGTTTTCAATCCGCGCAAGATCAATCAGCGCACTCGTCATTTGAATCGCGCGTTCCGCCGCTCGCGGGGCCGTCGCGTTGGGCAGATGCTCGTTGTCCGCCGTGTAAATGTGGATGGAATGCATATCGATGAGTGCTTTTGTCGGATCACCGCCGAGGCCATGCACATTCCATTTGACGCACTCGTTGAGCACGTAGTAGTCCCAGGAGGAGTAACCAGTTTCACCACACAGGATGAGGGTGATAGACGGGTCGAGAAGTTTGAGAGCTTTGGCCCATTGCCAGGCTTTCTTTGCGTAGTCTTCTTTGGTCATTTGCTCGACTTGCCAGGGGCCCCAGCATTCGTTTCCGAGGGCCCAGTATTTGACCTGTGAGGCATTAGTGGCTGATAAAAGATGTTTTGTTTGGTTCTAAGAAGTGAAGGGTGCGGCCATGAAGAACAGAGCCTTGGTTTTTGTGGATTGTTGAAAGCAACTTACGTTATATGGCTTTTCACGACCATTCTTGCGGCGAAGATTGGCGTAGTAGGTCGGACGATCCGAGTTACAGTACTCCAGCCATCCCAGAGCTGTAGTCATGTGAGCACCAGGGACATGGACCAATTGCGTTTGAGATTGGTTACCTTCGTCCAATGTGCCAGTGCCAAAGTTGAGGCAAAGATATGGTTCAGTGCCAACGGCCTCACACCATTTCATGAACTCATCGGTGCCAAACTCGTTAGACTCGGTGCCTATCCATGCAAGCTCTGGTCTTTGCGATACAGTTTAGTACATGTGCTTCACTGAACCATAGGGTACGACAGAATGCGGAATAAGAGAGCGGCACAGTACCTGCTTGGTCTTTGATCTCGTGGGCCAACGCCATCCAACCAATGATACGTAGCGACGAAGTTGCCACCCGGATACCGGACTACAGGAACGTTCAACTCCTTGAATGCATCAATGACATCCTTGCGGAAGCCATTCTCATCAGAGAGGGGGTTGCCGGGGTCGTAGATGCCTAGAACGACCTTAGCACCATGTGCATATGTAGTGGTAGTAGCTGGAGCGCCTGACCTCCGTAGATGCAGCGTCCCATGTGTCTGTGCTTCGGTAAGCGAAGTTGCGTTTGAATTGAGTTTGATGTCGCGCTTACTCTGTAAAGCCACCATAGATGTTGTCGTTGACTTTGGCGATGGTGTGGGATGGATGGATGGTGATGGAGGGGCTCTCGCCTCCTTCGATTCTGGTAAAAGTTGCCATGATTCGTGATTGTTGCGGGGTTCCTTCTCTCCGAAAGAAGACCTCGATGGCTCAAGCGTGTCAACTCCTCGGGAGTAGACCACAAAACTTTGATCAAATTCTTCTCAAAATCGTGGTATTGGACACTTGGATAAGTAATGTTCTTCGACTGGGTAGTTCTTCAAGTTAAGTCAGAACTTCTGGCTGGAATAGGCCAACAAGTCATTCAAATACACGTAGAAACATCAGCTGTCAAGTAGTCCCAAGTCCTGCAGCAGCTCCACTACTTAGAATGACATTTGAAGTTGCAGAAAGCGTACCGCACATGATCGTAAGGCGTTCGCAACCCGTTCCCGCTTCTGTTAGCCGTGCTGAGCTCCGATTCGTGGAAACACTATTCAAGCACTACCGCGGCGTTGCTTCGGCGTCGTCCCGCCGTAAACGAGTTCATGCCTCATCAAGACATACAACCGCAACCACATCCCAGGTGCCTAGAAACATTCCACCAGTCGAAGGCATTGTGGTGGAGGATGCGCTACCAGCAATGGAACGCCCTAATATGTACCGGGGATCGAGTGGCCGGTATGACACCCTTCAGTCGGTGGTGGATCGACCGAGGACTTGCCATGCGTCGGAGGACAAGGCATGATGGGTGCCCAGCGGAGGAAATTGACGCGTAGCGTGAGCATAGTCCCCGCTTTTTGGTCGTGTCTGGCACGATCTGGGGAACTGGCATGGTGCCACGCGCGCCCCAGGTTAATGGTCGCCCCAAGTGATGATAGACAGGGCTTTGGCGTTGTTGGGCGGTAGGTATAAAGTGCTGTGTGGGTCTGCATTGTTGTCGCAGCTATCAAGACTTCTCCAAGTTTTGCGCCATCAGTCACGAAGCCGTAAACATGGCGCTTCCCCCCAAGTGGTACCAGGTATGTCAAGTGCACCCGGCGATTGCAATTCATACCGACGAACATAGTTTCTCGTAGGCCTCTTTGCCTCCCTCGGGTCGCTCCTCTACGGATATGACCTGGGTGTCATTGCGCAAGTCATCGCTTCGCAATCTTTCAAATCCACGTTCAAGCCTACCACACCCGAGGAGGGAGCAGTCGTGTCTGTCTTCACGGGAGGAGCCTTCATCGGCGCTGGTATTGCCGGACCCATGGGAGATAAGCTAGGTCGACGTAAGACCATCCTTGTAGGCGCGTTGGTTTTCTGTCTCGGAGGTGCTCTCCAGACGGGTGCTCAGGGTTTATCGTATCTCTACGCTGGGCGTTCGCTCGCTGGAATTGGTGTCGGCATTCTGTGCATGATTATCCCAGTTTATCAAGGAGAGTTGGCCCACCCGGATATTCGCGGACGTATCACTGCCCTTCAGCAATTCATGTTAGGCATTGGTGCTTTGGCTGCAGCATGGATCTCATACGGTAAGTTTCAGCAAGCCGCAAGCGATAATTTAGAGAATGACATATTGATGACTGCCCACAGGTTGCTACGTGGGTTTCGACCCGACCAACAATGGCCAATGGCGGACCAGTCTTGGTATTCAGGTCATTCCTGCCGTCTTCCTTGCGGCGCTCATCTTACTATTCCCCGAATCGCCTCGTTGGCTCATCGACCACGGTCGCGTCGAAGATGGACTGCGTACCCTGGCTCAATTGCACGCTCATGGCAATGAGAACGATCCATGGGTCCAAGCCGAGTTTCAGCAAATCCAGGATATGCTCACCTTTGAGCACGAGCACGAGGCCAAGTCTTACAGCGAGCTTTTCAAAGACCGATCCTGCTTCCGTCGTCTCTTTCTCGCATGCGCACTGCAAGCTTCGGTCCAAATGACAGGTGTATCGGCCATTCAGTATTACTCTGTCACCATCTATGGAAAGATGGGTATCGCAGGAGACGAGACTTTGAAGTACCAGGCCATTTCGTCCATTATCGCTCTTATCGCTCAGTTCCTCTGCATCCTGTTCATCGACCACTTCGGTAGACGTTGGCCGCTGATCCTCGGTAACCTCGGAAACATGGTGACCTTTATTATCTCTACCATTTTGCTCGCCGTTTTCCCTCCAGGTTCGAGTAACAATAAGGCGGCTGCGTGGGGTTTCATCGTTATTACCTGGGTGTACAACTTCAGCTTCAGCGCGACATGCGGACCTCTATCATGGATTATTCCTGCTGAAATTTTCGACACCAAGACACGTTCAAAGGGCGTGTCAATCGCGTGTATGACGTCGTTTGCGTTCAATACTATGATCGGCCAGGTCACTGGTATTGCCATGGAGAACGTCGGATGGAAGTTCTACATTCTGTTTGTTGTAAGTTTCTCTCTGTCGCAAGTTGGTTGGTATGAGGCTAACCCATTTAGGTCTGCAATTTCACCAACGCCATCTTCTTCTACTGCTTCCTTCCTGAGACGGCGAAGCGCCCTCTTGAGGAGATGAACTACTTGTTCACAAATGCCCCGATGTTTGTTCCCGGCATGGATAAAACGGATTGGGCACCGGCAGCAGATTTGGAGCGCAGGGCTCTATCTCGCACGCTGAAGTAAGATAGAAAGCGCGCGAGGCGAGGACCACTTGGGAGAGCTCGCGACAAGCATGCCCCTGTGTTTGGTTGAGGCAGTGTTTGGGTAGTACGAGAAGCCATTAATGAAATATATCGAGCATACGGAGTAGATCCGCAGAGAGCGCGCACGAATTATTGCGGTCTCCTGGTGGCCATACCATCGCGATTTGAGAGGAAATTTTGTCCACAGAGTTATTGGAATGGTTTGTGTAATTTGCGGCAGAAACTAGAGCTTCAGTGGGTTGATCATACGGGGGTGGCAATGAGAGCGACAGAGCCTCGGCAAGAGTTCCCGTAACGTTAACGATGACGTGACTAGCCGCACTTAGCTCTGGCGCACCCTTCACACTTTAGCACATCCGCCGTGCAATTGCATACGTCGTGTATTCCTTCATCGTGCACACACGAGATTAAGGTACTCGACGAGTGCTACACATGTTGTGGGTTCTCATTCATGACACGTTACGCGCAGTGCCCCACACCGCAGCCGCGGCACACAAGCACTATGGCCCCGACGCCGAAAGCTTGACTCATGTCACACCGCAGCCATCACCCCATACAACCACCATGTTTATCATCGTCGGAGCCAGTCTCCCGTATTTCTGGGATGGAAGAACCTCATCCCCTACCAATTCGTGACAGTCAGCTACATATCATTCCTGATGCAGCAGGTGGTACGATAAGCCAAGAACTGACTTACTGTATCAGGCAGCCCATCTAGCGATTACCCATCTTTCAAACGGCGTTTCTGCCAACGTTACGTAGTATGGGTAAATGAGACCTGGATGTGTATAGGGTTCGCGTTCCGCACCATGCATGTAGAGTGCGGCTACTTTACTTCCAGGTTGTCGGGCATCCGCTGCCTGATACCTTTTTCGCTCATCTTTCACTCCGCGACAATCGAAATCTTGTGGTAGGAGCAGCTCTCTTGCTTGCACCGCCACTACGCGCGAGACATCGACAATGATGGCTGCTCGCAGGTCACAAAGAGCCTCAATGGCCATTTTGGCCAGCACGTTGCTCAATGTTGCCTCCGGTGTTCCAACGTTGGTGAATAGGCGGTCGGATCCTTTTGCGCCTATAGATCCTCAGAATTGGGTCAATCCTGGTATGAGCACCCGCTCAAACGGTTGGGTATGAATCATGTACTGACACCGTACCTTTTACCGCAGACAACATGACCTGGGCGGATTTTAGAGCGCCACCTAGCACGGATTGGAGCAATCCCGCACGCAAGGGGAGTGACCGAAATTTCAAGATTGCCATGGTAACCGTGGATTATCCTGACTCGCCATTTGTGGTTACACTACCAGCACAATCGGACATTTTTGGCAACCCCCAGCCTCTGGCATCTGGTTTGACCAGAGAGGACGTACCCAAGTTTTATTTGGATCTACTCAATACGCCAAACGACTTGAACCAGGGCCACACGCTACATGAGTGTGGGTCATGACTTGATTGCATTCACAAAGTTGCTGAGAGCTAACTTCGACAGATTGGATGGGCGACAGCTTCGGCAAATATGGCGTGGATTTGACTGTCTTTGGGCCATATCGCATGCCATCATTGAGCTATCAGTACGGCGTTGACGACGAGCAAGGTGGCTTCAACGAAGGTGCTTGCCCCGAAGGTCCACCATGCTCTGTGGATCTTAGAACAGACGCTCTTGGTGCCTGGCGTCGGGATGTTGGCAACCAGACAGCAGACTCGTATGAGCTGGCATTTATTCTTTCAGCCGGTCAGGACGAATCATCGACATGGCAAGAGTTTGGCGAGATGAAGTTCTCCAGCAGGGATGAGATACCAGATGAGTTCGGCCCGCCAGGCAACAGTTCGCTCCCCAATTGGGCGGATACTCGCTATGTCGAATGGACATCATGGGCCGCAGCCTCAACAATATGGCCCAATGCCGGCGGTGGCTCTTCGACTCAAGGAGAATCCTCAGGCATGGCCACCTTTGCCCACGAGCTGTCACATCTTCTCGGCATCGGAGACAACTATAACAACCCCTACAGTATTCCCCCTCGCCGTGCTTATACCGGTCCCTTCAGTATGCTTGACCGTGGGTCTTTCAACGGCCCTGGAGGACCACATACGCGCTGGCAGATTCCACCTGTGCAGGGAGCGTCAATGGGTTCCCTCCATACAATGCGCGACAAGCATCAGATTGGATTGATTGACAATACGCCCATTCTTCAAATATCTCGATCCGGACTGGCGATATCCGGACCAGTAATTGCTGAACTGACTGCACGCTCTGTCGACCCCGCAGGCGGCTTGATGGGGTTTAATATCAGTTTTGGAGCTGGAGGCGATTTGCAACCGCGCTGCAATGTGTCACTTGACGCGTTTTGTGATGGTGGCAGTTACAACAATTACAACATGGAAGTCGTAGATCGCATGGGTGCCGATTCCTTCTGTCCCGATTCCGGCGTCATGATCACCAAGGCACGTAAAGTCAATGTACGGACTTAACGAGACACCCACTAACCTTGCCCACAGACGAAGAATGCAGATCGTTCGCAGCCATTCCAGTGGGTGGTCGACGCGCATCCGGAAGACGCACATGTCGTGGATTTCTATTACCCCAACGGAACAGCGCGTTATTGGTCCATTGGCGATTACCGACAGCTCGTGGATGCCCTCTTTCATGCAGGCACAAACAGCGGTAGCGAGTTCGAATATCAGGATCTGCCCAATGGTCTTCACTTTTACGTTCTCGACACTAGACGCGATGGAGGCGTCCTCAAATACACCGTCGGTGTCCGGTCCACTTCCACCAACACTACTTCATCGGCTTCTTATGGCATTGAAGTGAGCGAAGGAAAAGTGGATGGCTCGTACTGCACTTTCGACCTCAAGAATACTGGCACAGCACCTAGCAATAGCACAAGTTCCCATCCGCAGGATCTCTCGGCCTACCTCGGATCTGATATCTACCGTCTTTCTGCAAAGATTGACAGCGAGAGCTGGAAGGTCGGTATTCCGAATGCTGTTGCACACGCCAAGTTTGGCAGTTCTACATCAGTCAAGGTTGCGTTTGGCGCTGCGACGAATGGCACTTCTTACGGTACCAGTGGCGCGACCATGACACTTATCGTGACCAGCGAAAGCGATCCAAAAGTTACGGGTACGGCAATTTGCAAAATCTAGCTGAAGGTATTGCGTTCTCCCTGAATGGTTTATGGACCACAGCTCATAGATATCGTATCAACGACAACAGAATGAACAAATCTATGGTTACGCTCATTTTGTATCACTATGGCCACATCCCACCTTTGCACTTCTCAAAGAGACTTCTCGGAGGCTGTTGCACACCTCTGGGAGTTCAATGTCAACTTTTCTAAGCACTAAAGATCTATATGTTATACATTTGGTGAGCGACTTCACCACTAAAATTACTCAACGTCCATCGCTGTGCGCATTGAAGATGCAGCAACTGTTAACAGGAATCACGTCCTAGCAGTGGAATCGCAAAGGAGCGATGGCCTGTAAACGCATGCCACCAAGCACGGGCCACCGGAAGCCGCACTTTGTGGGGGAATCGCGCTTGGCTCAACTGCGACGCGTCGTTCCAACGCACCACTTCCTCCCGCGTCAGCTTTCTAGCTGTAAACATGCCTTTCTGAAAATTCCATGACATCTGCTGCAGTCTCCGAGTCGCCTGGTGGCCGCCAGCTCCCCACGCGAGTCAGCAATGCTTGTGCAAGGTAAAGTCATCCAGCTGCCCGGTGCAAGCTGCCACTAACTTGATTTATTTCAGGTGCCGAAGGAACAAGAGCCGATGCGACCCATTTCGACCGGTAAGTATTCAGTCTCTCAAAAGCCGCAGGCACTCGCCATCTCTCATTGCCAACTCGTCTGCTGACCTTGCCTAGTACGTACATTAAAAAATCTTTTTGCATCGTTTCATTGAAAGCCAAAGGAGGGGCGATTCACACCACGTTTAGTTCGAGAATCTAGGCTGATGTTGTGCGCGCCCTTAAGATGTTCTCTTTGCGTTCGTGCAAAGGTGGAATGCTCAAGCAGCAGTAATGAGCTTCAAACCCGACCGACGAAGAGAAACCGCATCCATGGGCCATCTCACAATGATCTTTGGCCTTCTGCGTCGCAAGATTATGAGGCAAGATCTCCCGCACCTCTCCTCCATTCGGAAGAGCATGAGGCCACACAAAGGATGGATGATGTCGATTCGAGACCCGCTGAGAAGCCTCTTCCGAGCGAGGAAAGTCGGCGACCTAGTGTAGCGGAAGGCCAAGTCGACTCGGCGATGAGTATTGCTCAAAAAGTAAGCATGATTGTACTCATTAATGGCTAATTGACTAATGAGGATCACCTTGCTCAGATCTACCAGCTGAGTGGACAAGGAACGCCGGTACTTCGACGTACAACGTCCGCTATACCGGGCGGCGATGTCTGCACCAGACAAGCTGCCACACGCGCGGACCGTGCTCAAAGACGACCAATTGCGGAAATCATTGGATTCTCACTTCCAGAAACAGACACGATGCGCTTGCTCCTCGACGAGTACTTTGATGCAGTACATTGGTTTTCTTTGGTGATATATGAGCCTCGATTCCGTCCAAAATTTGAATCGATCACCGACGGAATGGCATACCCTGCGCAAAAGTCTTTTCTACTCCTTTTGTCCGTAGTGCTTGGGATGGGAGCATGGTACAGGTCACACAAGGACACCAAGGACACTAGATCAAGCAAGACTCACAAAGACTGGGCATCGTCTCTAGTTCACGGTGCTGGTTCACAGCTGTCGGAGTTGATGGATCAAGCTTCCATTGCTTCTGTCCAAGCATGTATTCTTCTCGGCTCTTACTATGTCTACCATGGTAAACCCAATCTATCATTCTCGCTTTTGGGTGCGACTATCAGGACAGCGCAGGCAATTGGCCTCCATCGCCAACCATTGCGAGGTGACTCGGATAGCGTGGAGGAAAGAAAACGTGTATGGTGGACAATCTACACATGGGACAGGCAGGTTGCTCAAATTGTGGCAAATGGCGTTTACTACTGACTTTGTAAAGGTTTGCAAGCGTCACATATGGACGCCCTCTCGGAATCAATGACAGAGACTGCAATGTGGCGCACCCGATTGACACCTACGAGTCGCCATATTTTGGTGCAAACATTTCCAGAGACGATACTACTGCCATTTGCTATTCATCGTATCAACGCGAGTTGAATAAGCTGTATGTGACGGCTTCCGCAGTCATCGAGACCATTTTTGGCATGCGAGCTATGAAATACGGCGATCAGACTGCGGCCCATCAGTACCTAGCCAAGGTAATGGATGCGACTGATAAGCTATGGGCATGGCGACGGCGGCTGCCCCCTCATTTGTATCTTGATCTTAGCTCCGACTGCGAGCCGAACTATTCAAGAACTTCGAAAGTGCACCGGCTACAGGCTCTTTCACTCCAGCTTACCTTCGACAACCTTCTCATCATTTTCCATCGGCCTTCCCTAGCCCAGCAAGTCGATCAGCTCATCAGAAATCAGCCGGAGCACGGTCAGAACTCAACACCATCACCATCAAGCGTGCACCATACAGCCACCTCAGTGTCACCATTCTTTGCGACCAGCGCGCACAGTCCATTGTCTGTATCTCAAGCCTCGAGCACCGAGCAATGGTGGGATGCAGCACTGCGCACGTCAAAAGTAACACAAATGCCACAGTTGGCCCAGCTGGCCACAGACAGCCATTTGGTGGCTTTCCTAGCCATCAACCTGTTCAATTCAGCGATTGTCATGGCAGTTTTGGCTCTTTCCGACCCACTCTCTGACAGAGCACAGGAGGTCAAGCGAAGTATAACACGAATTTTCCGACTACAGGAGCTACTAGGAAAGAAGACTGAGTTATCAATGCAAAGTAACGCTGTGCTGAAAGATGTCATTCATATGTTATTGCAGCGCGAAGCCGATGCAATGCTGGCACCTATCAACACGACAAACACACATGCATCAAACGATAGTGAGTCGGCTCACATGCCATCAGGCATGCCGCTGCTATCGGTCGAAGACACACTTCGCCTACCTATTCAGATACCTATGAGCAACGACGATAGTCAGCGACATCAACAAGCATACTATACTGCAGACAAAGCCCTGCGATTGAATGAGAGCCTTGCTTCGGTACAGCGAGGTAAAGTACCATTTACACCTGCTCAACAAAGAGTAGTAATGCTCATTGCGCTGACCTCCATAGTTTTCCCCTTTACCGCTGAAAGCGTGCCTGGTGATGTCACAACGCATGCTGAGCATCGCGACCACGATGATCCCCAATCTCAGAACTTTGACGAGGGCGACGGAGCGTGGTCTGATGCACACCTTCAAGGTATCAATGGTGATTTGGGCTGGATCCATGAAGCGAGCGTTGACACTACTGGTAACGGCCTTTATTGGTTCTGGGATACAACATGGGGCGATGCCCGTTCGTGACTGTAAACCGTCTTTGAAATGCGGCTTGATTATCAAAGTCGAGCAATGCGGCCCTCTTGAGCCATGTCTCCTAGGTTCTCATCTATACCTGGCCCGAGGATGATCGTCTTGATTCCAGTTCTTGCCATCACGTTATTGAAAGCCTTCTCAGCGTCTGCAAATAGATATTCATGGGTTATCAGCTCCTCCAGACAGATCCGCTTCAAGTTTAGCAACTCGATTGCAAGCTTGTAGTCGCCGGGGCCATAGCGGAAACTACCCTTCAATGTGGCCTCCTTGTCACAGATTTGGCCGATAGGAAATGAAATTCGTGGAGCTCCTAGACCGGCCTGGACGAACATCCCCCCGCGCTTTAGGACGGCAATACCGCATTGAATGCACGACTCCGCTCCCGTGGCATCAATAACGACATCCGCTCCACCCTCAATTCCGCTAATATCCAGAATTCTGTTTGCGTTGGCATCTGGCGACTGTGCCTGCATTTTGTACGTGTGGCTGGCGCCAAACCTCCCGGCGAACTCTAGCCGAGAATCTACAACGTCTGCAACGACCACTGTTGCCGCGCCGAATGCTCGTGCGACGGCACAGCACAAAAGCCCAATCGGCCCAGCTCCAAACACTGCTATCGTACGACCCTGCAGGTTACCAGCGAGCCCACAGCAGTGTACAGCGATGCTCAAGGGTTCGACCAATGCTCCTTCGCGAAGCGAAATATGTGGCGGTAGCTTGAAGCAGCATTCTTCTGGGAGGCAGTAGAACCTGGATAGCGTGCCGTCGTATGGAGGGGTTGCGGCGAATCGCATCGAATCGCAGAGATTGTATCGGCCACTTCGGCAAGTCTCGCAAGTGTTACAGCCCACTCCAGGCTCAAGAGCTACCCGATCGCCGACCCGGAGGTTCTTGACGTCTTTTCCGCATGCTTCGATGATGCCTGCGGACTCATGACCAAGGACAATCGGTTCTTCTACAACATATTTCCCGATGCGGCCATGTTGCCAATAATGAATCTGTTGATGGCACCAGTTAGCCGCATGCACTGCAGATGCGCAACTTTTACTTACATCTGAACCACAAAGTCCTGTCGCAACGACTCTCACAAGGATATCCCTCGATGTGTGAAGTTGTGGTATTGGTCGTTTTTCGAATGAAAATTGCCTGGATGGACTCAAGACGAAAGATTCGTTAACCTCTTCGGTGTGTCGTGCCAGAGGAGCATTGTGCTCTGTGCTCTGGAGATGGATCGGTACAGCTTCGTTGACGTGACTCGTGACAGACATTGTCTAAGGTAGAAATTGAGTCGATGGTGGTCTCTGTGACGATGGTGATCTTTGTGTTGTCCTTCATCTTGTTCGCCAGTCTATATGATGGTCAGGGTCGATGGTCGCTCGTCATTCGAGGTTCCGAAGGGTCGTGGTTTGGCCGCCAACCGGTTCCGGCGGCTCACCTCCTGGATCGACAACTCGCATCCTATTGGCTCAAACTCTTTGCGAGCCGCTGCGACAACGGTTCCGGTCGCTAGCCTTCAACAAATCCGCACAGTGATGCACCTCCGGCGGCATGTTCGCATTCGCATTTCCTTGCACCACGGTCCGGCTTGCATGGAGGCGCCTCACCAGCTCCACGATGAGCCGCAGAGCAGCGCCGGCAGTCACTTCGGGGGCTGCGCATCACGACGCCTACTGTGTAGCCCATGCCGCCAAGCTCGACCGGAACCGATGTAGGGTATCAAATTTTGGTTTGCGTGATGGAATGAAGTCTTCTCCATGGGGATAAATCTGGGGTAGAAAAGAACTCCATGTCCCCAGCTTCTCACTCAGACAGCAATCAGTCCATCACTTCAGCATCACCAGTCCATCACAACTCATCAAACTTTGTATTCTGTCATGGCTTCCAGGAGCAACTCAGTCGCGGTGCAGAATGCCAACATCAGGCACCGAGCCGACCAAGTCGCCTCTAAAGTCGAGGCAGAGGCAACATGGATCGAAAAGAAGTTGAAGCCATCCAAGATTGCAGCACGGTATCCAATCAAGGGTGCAGCTTTGCTCTATGCGACCTGTGGCTTCGGAAGCTTGGGTGATGCCCTCTTTGGATACAACTCTGGTGAGTTACCTCAAGTCATTTGGCGGATTTTAGGTATCGTTAACAAACACAGGTATCATGTCGGGTCTCCTTGTCAACCCAGTGTTCGTCAAGCGTTTCTTCAGCGATTATGGTGGCGCCAACGGTAGCACCGCGGCTGTGAGCCCGACAATCACTGGTATCTCGGTCGCCTGTTTGCAAGCTTCAGCAGCTGTCGGCGCTCTGATTGCTGGACGCCTTGGCGATATTATTGGACGAAAGCGGACTGTTCGTCTCGGAGGCTTAATCTACTTCTTCAGCGCCTTCATCCAGATCTTCGCCCCAGGTTTCGCCGCATTCGTCGCTGGTCGTACCATTCAAGGTGTCGGTGTCGGCTTCCTCTCCATGACTGTTCCCATCATCCAGACTGAGATTGCAGCACCGCATGCGAGAGGTCTCATGGTTGGTATCGAGTACACGTGCTTGATTGCAGGGTACATGCTGTCTTGCTGGGTTGATTATGGGTTTCACTTCAGTAGAATGCCCTCAAACGCGAGCTTAGTGATATAAACTAACAACCGTGTAGTGCTCCCAGATGCCATGTCCTGGCAAGGTCCATTTATCATCCAGATTTTGCTCTCCTTTCTGCTCGTGGCAATGTCTTTCTTCCTCCCTGAGACGCCGCGATGGCTCGCGCAAAACGGTTTCATGAAAGAGTCGCTACAGACCGTTGCCGATCTCCACTCTAACGGCGACACGAGCGCGGAGCACGTGCAAAAGGTCTTTCTTGAGATTCAAGAGGCAGTTGTATACGAAGCATCTCTTGAGAAGTCGAGCTGGAAGGTATGTCGCATCATATAATTCCGCCTTCACTGGTATATCGCTGACTTGATGATAGGAGATGTTCACACGCTACCGCAAGCGCACCATTGTCGGCATCACCGTACAGATGTTTGCCCAGCTGAACGGCATCAACATCATCAGCTTCTACCTTCCAAGCACACTTGCCACCGCCGGTTTTGACGAGAAGAAATCGCTCCTCTATACCGCCGCTAATGCAATTCCATATACCGCTGCCACTGTAGTCACATGGTGGCTTGCCGATCGCTGGGGCCGTAAGCCGTTGCTTCTCCTCGGAGGTGTATTGATGGCAGTGTTACTCGGCATTGTTTGCGCCTTCACTGAGGCTGATATGCCCATCTCCGCACGCGCCAACGGTCAATACGCATTCATCATGCTCTACAACATTGTTTATGGCTTCACCTGGGGCCCAATGCCGTGGCTGTTGCCCGCCGAGATCTTCCCACTTCGCGGCCGCAGTAAGGGTATGGCTCTCGCCACTACATCGAATTGGATTGTAAGTAGCGACGGCGCTCCAGCTGTGAAGTTAATGCTGACTCTGGCCGTAGTTCAACTTCATCATCGGCATGGTCTCTCCCGATGCATTTGCCGGAATCGGCGGTTACTTCTACCTCGTCATCGCGGGCTTTTGCCTCTTCTCAGCCGGACTGAGTCACTTCTACTATGTCGAGACGGCGGGGCATAGTCTTGAGGAGATTGCTGTCGCCTTTGGTGATAAGGCCTTTGCAGACAGCGACGAAGAGATCATGGAGAGCGCAACCGTTGGAGATGATAAGGCGCATTCCAATGCCTAGATGATCGGAGGCGACCACTTCAGAATGGTGACCACAATAGTGAGATGGCTGTGGAGGTGTATATAAAGTTGTGGGAGAAGGTCCCGCGCGAACCAGGCGCTAGTGTACATATCAACGCTCCTTACATCGTTAAAGCATATTTTTTCTTCCGCACTGTAGAAGAATTCCTAGTATGCAGCATACCTCTTTCGTGTGCCGATCCGTTTTCGGATGGGGGATCCCAAGCAGTGTACGAGATTTCCACAAAGGAATTGCAATGGTCACTGACAGGTACAACAATCCGGAAAATTGCAACCACCACTTAACTTCCGGCTGACACCGAACAACAGGCCCAGAGTCGTGTGGCCCAGCACCGGACTGCTAGACCTCTGAGATTCTCCAGAAATTATCGACGACTCAAGTATGTTGTAGCCAGAAAAGGTTTTCAAAGTACGTACTTAAGCTCAGGCCTCGTATCGTGCCAAAAAGGTGCGATCGAAACAATGCCGTATGATAATACCATGCTGCATACGACCACAACGATGCACATCATCGAGTTACAGATGCAAAAATACGCAAAAAACGACCGATGTGGGACTCGAACCCACAGCCTCAGCCTTAGGAGGGCTGCGCGCTACCATTGCGCCAACCGGCCAGGAACTTGAATGATGAAGTTTTTTGAGTCTAGAAGCAATATATACCCTTGGAAGAAAGGGTATGGCGACCGAAGTTGAAGTGCATAGCTTGCAAAGCCCTGCTTCTTCGCGTAAGTGGTAGTCCGAAGCAAACCCTTGTGTGACGCATCCGAGATGCGGGGCTTTCGGGTGCTGAGGGCAAATCGGACAGAATCGGCCGCTGGCGACCCGAAACGCAAACAGTCATGACAGAGAGCTCGGGACAGCATGCCTCGGAAACACATTAGCACGAACACTGCAACGGATGCAGGGCAAACAATTCCCACTCCACTCTCGCTCATGTTGGTACAGCTCCCAAGAACGAAGCTCTACGCGAAAGGGGAGGCGCAAAGCGCACGAGCCCACAATGAGTTAACGTGTTTTATCGGCTGGTGCACGGCCTCACCTGGCGCACGAA
>TARA_R110002003_G_scaffold45_19_pt1 | contig 15053 bp, 24 predicted proteins | sample TARA_R110002003 | Tara Oceans TARA_R110002003 (sample SAMEA4396441) | marine metagenome | biome: Westerlies Biome; feature: [SRF] surface water layer (ENVO:00010504); material: water (ENVO:00002006), including particulate matter (ENVO:01000060) such as... | depth 5 m | reverse complement strand
AAGCCTTATGATCCATTCACGTCGCATCAAATCACAGCATCCGACTTGCAAGCCTGCGCAAAAGCGCAAGACGTGTCCTTCCAAACCGGCGATATTCTGCTCATTCGTACCGGTTGGGTAATGAGATACCTCTCGCTCAGCGACTCCGAAAAGGAAGACCGCGCGACCTGGGACGTCATGCAGCATGCCTACGCCGGACTCGAGGCCTCGGAAGACATGAAAGACTTCCTGCACGACTCATACTTCGCAGCAGCTGCTTGCGACAATGCAAATTTTGAGGCGTGGCCACCACCAAGTCTAGAAGGAAGTCTGCATGCAAGCATGTTGCCGTTATGGGGAATGCCCGTTGGTGAGCTGTGGGATCTCGAGGCACTGAGCGTGAAGTGTAGAGAATTGGGGAGATGGACGTTCTTGATGACAAGCGCGCCGGGGAATGTACCTGGTGGTGTCGGGAGTGCGCCGAATGCGTTGGCGTTGTTTTGAGGCGATCATGAGTGGTCCGCATCGAGGGCCTAAGCATGTGGACACGCCAGCAACGTCACCTCCAATCCGTGAACAAATCCGCAGTTGGTCATCATTTACTGGTACAACCGACCCTTGAACCACAAGTATTCACAATCCAATTCTTTTGGTTGTCGTTTGATTAATCTATGTTCTACACCGAGAAGTGACGGCTGGTAGCTGTGACATGTAGTGCAGCATTTCCCGGCAACGAACACTGGCCTATACGGACTTCACATGACGTCTTGTGTTCAACCCTACATATCACGCGCTTCTGGTCTCTTTCAACACATTCACAGCGGCGAACAAGCACGCAGACCATGAACGAAGTAATTCAAGGAACAGCATATGCCAGCGCGGTCGTGGTCTTCACTGATCGTCGAGCTGTGAAAGGAAGCTCAACAAACAAGATTTTGATGTGACACCCGAACAAACACCTCTCGATGGACGAATGCATATAAAAGATGCCCGAGCGGCACATTAGAAGCACAGAACAGCATCCACATCTCCAAAGCACATAAGTACAATACTCGAATCATCAATACAACAACTACCATAACCACTACTACCAACTACCAAAGTATGTTTCGCCTCATTCTCTCTGCCTCGCTGTTACTAACGCGACTCAAGCAACTAAACTACGGTACATCAAAACACCAACCTACAACATGACTACCTTCAACAACATCGACCTCATCAACCAGCAAGGTCCCCACGACCGCGACAAGCGCTGGATCTGCCGCGAGTGTGGTACGAACAACGCGGTCGGCGATGCGTGCCCTTGTGGCAATGAGACTGAGTAGGAAGGAGTCGAAGGGAAGTGGAGGAGAGGTGTGATAAGTGTGGCAACGAGGACATGAATGTAGAGATATGGAGATATGGAGATATGGAGAGAAGGGAGAGTAGGAGAGAATGAAGGGTTGTTATTACTAATCATGTCTGATGTTTGAGGCGTGATGCGTGATGTTGCGGTCGTAGGTACTGGTTCTATGTATCGATGTGTCATGTTTCTGACTTGGAGTAGTTTTTCTTGTACTAATCTACACAATATAGATAGTTGGGCGACAACCTCAGATCACCACTAACAACAACAATGGCAACCTGTAGTCCACCCCTCGACTCCACCGATCCGCTCAAAACCAAATCTACCCGCAACACACTGGGGGTGCACCGGTTGTGGCGGCGGCTAAGTCGTCCTCGGCGAGGAGTGTCCGATATGTACGTGGACGGAGGCGTTGTTGAGGGCGAATCCGAATGTGGAGACGCCGGTGTGGGGTCGGCCCTGACGGTCGATGGAGGTTATTGAAGTTGAGATTACGTTGATAGGATGTCGAGCTGTTGATTGAGATCATTAGATACATCTGTTCTAGATGGAGTTGATATTGGTATTGCGTCGATGGGGGGAGGTGACTTTCGAGTATATTGGTGTTTTGCATTGTTTAGCATGGTGGAACTATCTTCGAGTGATTGCCACGCTGTGCAGAGAGTTGCAAAGAGTAGTAGTCTAGCTCGAGCGTGGGAAGACCCTGCGTGGGCCATCAAAGATGATTGACAGAGCATTCAAAGCTGTCATAGAGTTGGAATACTGCCTGTTGGTTGCGGGTTAATAGAAAAAATCTCAGCGGCGAGATTCAGCGCTTGCTCATACGCGCAACAGCGTTTAGGCATAGACTACAGGTCAGAGATTGTACAACTTTCGTGGGAGACTCCCAAAGCAATAGGACCGTGTGCAGGGATTCTGTGGTAGATGCCATAGATGATCTGATGGAATGTGCCAATGCGAGAACGAGCTGGTGCATGGGCTTTCTCTGCGAGTCTCGGTAGCGTCTCTAACGATACTACAATCAAGTTGAAGCTCTCTCCTCCTGTCGTGTTAAAGGGAAGAGTCCAAAATAGCAGAAGCATGAGACGATATGTGAAGGAATGTGAAACCTCGGCAAGGGCAATAGCGGGAATGAACGAAACGGCCCCACTCTTCTAAGTACGCCATTAACGTTAATCCCCGTCTTCCATCCAAGCCTTGCAAACTCACCTCGGCACCATCTCAAACGTCCAAGCAAACTTTACGTTGCTAGACCTTGCTTCATCGCACACACTGCACTTGCAGCGCTCAGCTCCGAAAGCATTGCCATTTGTTGCTCATTTCGCAGCCGTCACTGCGACATCCTTACGATTTTTCTAGCTGACGGCAGGCACGACAACACGCCGTCCCTGAAGCGCCCTTAAAATCGACTGGTGTCTCGTGACTGCAGAGGTATCACCTTCGCAATCGCGCACAGGTTACTCCAACGATGATGCGTTCGTGCCGCAGTTCTACCGGGTCGTCATCTGTCAAGTCATTACTTGCTTGCAGACGTTGTTGACGACTTCAAGCCTTGTTCCTGGCTCAAGCACCTGTTCAGGGAGTTTCCTCGCAAGCTCCTCTACCGGTAGTCGCCAAACCTTCTCCTTCGAGATCCAAAGACGGAAATCGTCCGCATCTAGCATTGAACATCGTCGCGTGTTTGCCCCACAAGCAAACTAAACCCATATGCCGACTTCCCGCAAAGAAAGGCCCGAGTCATGATTGCCGTTAGTGTTGAAGCAATGCTGGCGCGATCCACTCACTAAGACTCTTTGGCGAGTTTGTCCGTGGCTACGATTGGACGAGAGCAAGCATTGCAATAGTGACATGCCACTAAAGCTTAGACGGACGAAACACCTAAGTTTAAAGTTCGAGAAGAGCGCTTCATCAAGGAACGGTTCTCCCGATGGCATTACTTCCTGCCATGTTCTCTTCACGACACTGTCCACGACATGCTCACAATTTCCACCCTAGAGGGTGACCTTCGACATCAATGAGAGTCTTCGCGCTTGTTGCAGCTATTGTGTACTTCGTCACATTTCTCAATGTCGGAGTACTCGGCACAAGCCTGGATGCTCGACAGTTGAGTCTTGTGGATGTTCCTCCATGCGGAGTCAGTTGTCTGCTGGAGTTGGTATTCAATTGTTAACAAGCACAGATTCGATGCATGTTTCTCAAGATTCCTTCAAGCGGCTGCGCACTGGACGATACCGACTGCGTATGCAACAGCGACGAGCTTGCGCAAGCGCTCTCCGGATGCATGCTTGCAAACTGTACGATGGCAGATACACTGAAAACTGCCCGGGTGCAGGCAGATATTTGTGGGTTCTCTAAAGAGTCAAAGTGCACTCAAGTGTTCCTGTACACCGGCATTGTGTCCTCACTCGCCTTCTTGTTCGTCGTTCTAAGGATCGCCGGCAAGTTCGTTTCAGAAAGGCTGTCGTGGGACGATTGGGTTGTGGTCGCAGCGTTTCTGTTAACTGCAGTGCCTATCGGCTGTGTTCTTGCCATGACTAGAATTGGGTTTGGAGAACATCTGTGGAGCCTAGAAGAGGGGCAGCTGTTGCCCATCTTACGACTGTGTAAGCCCACTTAATTACCTTGATTGCCTGTGTCTAATTCAGAATAGTCTACATATCGTCGGTTACTTACGTTGTTGTCCTTGGACTTATCAAAGTCTCGCTCATTCTCTTCTACCTCCAAATCTTCCAGACACAACGATTCCGCATCTCAGCATACATCATTCTGGTATACATCGTGGTCAACACTTTGATCATTTTTTTCCTGACCATATTTGCTTGCAACCCCATTTCTAGCTTTTGGAATCGGGACATCAAGGGAAAATGCATGGACGTACAGGCTCTTGCTTACGCGAACTCGGCGAGCGCAATAGTACAAGATCTGGTCCTGCTCATTCTTCCACTGGTTTTTATCAGAAAGCTACAAATAAAGCGGTACAGAAAACTCGCGGTGACCTTCATGTTCTCTATCGGCACCTTCGGCTGTTTGGCGACTATCTTCCGCTTGCGAACGCTTCTCGAGTTCAAGATCTCCATCGACCCGACGTGGGATTATGTACCGGTCACCGTCTGGACCGAATTGGAACTCGCCGCCGGCTTCGCTTGCGTGTCACTTCCGTCGATACGCATCCTCGTCGTCAGAGTACTTCCCGCGAGGGTCAGGGAGTTCTTGTCTCATATCACACACCGCTCACGCAGTAAAAGCAAACCAGATCCTAACGAAGACTTGCCAAGATCTGGACGCGAATGGAAGCAGCCATCATCCTGGATCAACATTACACTCGAAGCAAACGATACCGGGCATAGCTCAGGAGGAGGAGGAGGAGGAGGAGGAGGAGGGAGAAGTTTCCGCAACATGTGGTCGCGCAACTCCATGACACCATCGACCCATCGCCACATGCGCAACGGCTCGCGGCGTCTCGAGTCCGCTATGAGCCACTACTCTGACTCTGGCGTGGCAGTCACACGACCGCCCTACCGCGAGCCCGTCGAGCTGCTTAAGGTGCCCAAGTCTAAGAACGCTCCAACAAGATCCTTAGTACAAAGTCAAAGTAGTCGCGACAGCCAAATCACTGCACTACCTACAATTGGTAAGATAGGATGCTTACCCGAAGCCTCTTTCTCCGACCTGGATGTGAGGAGAGACTTTTGCGGATTGGATATCAGACGGAGCTGAAGAGGTGCTAGTCAATGAGGAATGATAATGATAATGATAGGGTATAGGTACAGAAACTCCGATAGGGACACAATCAAACTTCAAACGCCAAACTAGAAGCAAAACGCCACCACCACCTGGGCTAACACAATCTTCACCAAGACGGAGTCGCACACCCGCCAAATCAACACTACATAAAGCAACTGGCTGCAGCTGTGAATTGCCCTCTATGCCCATGAGAGTCCATGTATAGTGCTTTCTTCGGCTTGTCTTTATGGCTCCTCTCGCATTAGTACCATGCCATCCAACCTTCTACGTCGCTGCGGCCACAGCAGTTTTAGTATCTTGTTTTTGCTTATCCGCTCTGATCCAATTCACTCCCAGGGCAAGCAAAATATCCATTCCCGGCGCCACACTGATTAGATCAATGCGATGCACATGTTTCCATTCTTCATGGCGCCTCATCGTCGCGCCGGGCTGGCCATTGATCAAAATGCCCTTGCCTGCGCCTTGGACTTTATTTTGCACAAGGACGTGGTTGGCAGCCGCTTTGGGGTCGTTGAGTGTGAGTTCTATTTCACATCAGCACTGATCATGGTTGTGGAATATAGAAGGAGGGTGCGACTCACGATAGTCCGTCTTGGTCAACCCCGACTTCAGTTTCAAATGCCAGGCTTCGACTCCATCGCCTCGCATGCCGTGGTACTGTGTTTTGCCGCTCCAGCTGCTGACTTCCTTGACGATGCGCATTACCTCCTGGCCTTGCAAGGTTTTAAAGCTGATGTTTTTCTTCTTGCTCTCGACGATTTCGAGGAAGGGCGCGAGGGCTTCGCCTGTTGGTGAGGCGAAGGAAATGAGGTAGGATGCTTTGTCGGACCAGGCGTCGCGGCCTTTGGCGACGAAGGTTTCGGGCTTGGTTGCAATGTACCCTGGGTAGATGGATAGACCCGGTTGAGGAAGAGGTGCGAGATTTTGTGCCATTGTAATGTGTGTGTAGTGATGCTTGAGTTTCAATGTGGGGTCCACGGGTACTTGGTATGTGTTGAAGGTTGTTTAAAATGATTCTGCTAGACAATTTGGCGGTGCGTCCAGTTCAGATAAATACTCTACGTCGCTTACCTTTTCTTCATTCCTCTTTGAGCATGCGACGTAATAAGGCTGACGGCGGTGGGACTGCAAGGGTTGTGAACAGCTGCGGCACCATTGTCGGTCCAATCAGCTTGCATCATTATTTGAGGCTGTGTAGAAGGTGCCTAACCGGATATAGCCGAAAGAACGGCCAAGCCTTGCAAAGCCTCGCTCTTGCTCTGGAACTGGTTACAAAGCTCGAGTACTGACCTGATGTGTCTGGTGGGCTGTGTAGAGATGAAGGGACTGCGCATGCGTTCCTTTTGCAGCCATTGAAGCAACTACAGCTCATACAGGGCCACTTCGCATCGGCAAGAACGCAGATGGAATCGGGTTGAGAATGCACGAATATGCTCGAGAAAACGCGATGGATTGTGATTGTTTAGCTGTGCTTATACATACAAATCGACCCAGGGATCATACGGTAATCCTAGCCAGGCTCCGGTGGAGGTGAGATGTTGTCGGCGACCTTCCTCTGTATCCAGCAAGCAGCTCGCATTCATATCATGCTCGTTCAGTTCTTGCTCCATTATTTCGTGTTCGCAATGCTTTGCAGTGTAAACTTGATCATGACTAATTAAGTGTACAGCAACGCGCCCATCTGCTAGTTCGTCATTATGCACAAGGAGAGATAAGTCTCAAGATGTGTTCTTATTCTTTGGCCATGATTATTCATACCGTATGACTGGCATCTGGAACGTCTTCCTTGCTCGAAGGAACCAATGCCCGAGCGCGCCAAGCACAACAGCACCAAAAATTGGTCCAGCATAGTTCATGTTGTCCTTTGTGACCGGCAGAATTTGTGGGAAAGGCATCCATAGCACAACGTAAACCAGATAGCATAATGCGAACATGTTGACAGGTATGCCGACTGCGCCCATCTTGAACGGCCCGTATGGTGGGGGCGGACCCCGCAGCTTCCTGATCAGAATAAAGAGGATTGGGAAGAAATACGAGACGTGCAGTGCCAGCGCTTGCAGGGAGATGAGTGCGTTGAAGGCGGTTGCACTGGCGATGTAAATGAGGGACAAACATGTTACGATGGTGCCGACCAATAGCAGGGCATTTACGGGAAGTCGGAGCGTGGGATGAACCTGTGAAATGACATTAGAACATATCTTGAAAGCGCCGAGTCAACCTACGTATGCGAAGAAGTTTGAGAATGGTAGGCCATTGTCCCGTGCAAACACCCAGACGAGTCTCGACACAGAAGCAAAAATGTTGAAGAGTGCCAGGAAGAAGACGATGGCAATTAGCGAGATGACGACGTTTGCGGCAGTTTTCGAGCCCGTGATGTTGTAGATGACCCAAAGCAATGGCAGTGGTGTCGCGATGATATCGTCGAGCGGGCCGATGTAGAAGAGCAAGATGGTGGCAAAGACAATCAGCATGGCCGAATTGACTGTACATGCAATAATGATGCTTCGCGGAACTCGGGTGCGAACCTTCTTAACTTCATCGCCTGTTCTCATGTCAGCTTAAACAATTTGTCTCCTATAGCCACCACTTACACATATGTAGGACGCTGTCTGCTCCAGTGACTGAAAAGGTCATGCTCAGTAGTCCCAATCCCCAAGAAACACCAGGATTGTTCCATCCAGATTCTTCCCATGTCAAGGTCTTGAATACGAAGTCAGGATCGCTGCGCGGCCCGAAAACGATAAGAATCACAATAACCACCACGAAGAGGCATATGTGCAGGATGCCGCCTATCATCTCGAATGCATCAATGACCTTACGAAACCACAGGTTGGAGGTGAATGGTACCAGCATGATCGCGATCATGATTAAGCTCGTATGCCAGCGTTGCGGAACGTAGGTTTCGTTGTTAAAGATTGCAAGCGACGTGATCATGTTGGCCAAGATGGAAGGAGGCCCGCTGCACGCGAAGCACCAAGCTGCTGTGGTAATCCATCCTAGGTACTCATTGCATCAGAACATGATCTTCCAGCTTGCACATTCGACATACCTTGTAAAAGTCCCCAGAAGCGAGGCGCAGCAGGCGCAAAGTTCGCAGACCAACGATACTGCGCGCCAACGGTTGGGTCTCTACATCATAGTCAGAGAGCAGTCCTTAATTTGGGAGAACTCTTGTAGTACACACATCGAAGCAAGCTCAGCAAGCGAGAAACCAACCATGCAGGCACCGAAGCCAGCTAATAGGGAGCCGTAAAAAATTGACGCTGGACCCCCATTTGTGAGTGCAAATTGAAAAGTCACTGCAAACGATTCCCACGATGCGAGGATGATAACACCGAAGTTGACAACGGCTGCAAGGTTAATATATCGCTAACCTAGCGGTTAGCGAGGCACAAAGTTTGCATTGCACTGGGGAAGACGTACCTCAAGCACAGCTGGCGGCTGGTGGCCAACTGTTTGTAGTCCGGCAGGAGGACCTCCTGATTTCTCGCCGTTGTTCGTGCCTTGTTCTAAGACATCAGGATCGTCAGTTGTCTTGTACTCGCTGATGAAAGCCATGATTGGGCAGGCTTCCAACGTTCGATCGCTTGTGAAACAAAGAAGAATTTAGAAGGGAGGGAACCTGAAGTTTGGAACCCTGCGCAACGGCGAAGAAAAGAGATGGCGATCGTCAAGTGTCTGTACGACACGACCTCGGAGGGCAGGGCTTGATTGGTGGCCAGTTCCTTGGGCCGCATGATAGCAGGAGACATGGATGCGGCAGTTGGAACGCTTAGACTGTCTGGTTGATACGAACCTCCTGCCAGTTGGCGCACACTGCATATGCGACATTCTCAATGTGGATCATATTTGTTGCGCATGACTCGATACCTAGCAAACTCATGAATCGATATTTTGCAACACGGGACTTGATAACGTGCTCAACACGCAGTGGGTGGGTTAATCGTTCGTGTCAAAGAACGTCAGCTTGCTGGACCCAGCAAATAGGCTCCTTCGCTTCCGTGCCGCCCGCAGGCTGCCGCAGTAGGTCTCGGCAGCTTTCCTTGTTATCGCTTAGAGCCGTGCGCGTGGATGCGGAAGAGCTTCAGCTTACAGTACGAATGGCCCGCGCTGCAAAGCTTGAAGCGAAAGCACAAGTGCCAACGTTTTGCTTTTCCTCGTGCACGCTTGTGAAAACTAGACCTCGTGGGGTTGTATTCATCATCAGTAGCGAATAGCATTCATCCGGAGTGCAAAGCAAGACCTGACAGGGGTAAGATATGCGCTCGGCTGGAACATCAGCATGCGGGCTGAGCGGAAGAGGGGAAAGATAACCGTCTGCTTCTTCTGCTCGCAGCGAATGTGTCGCCCGGGCCAAAGATTGTGGAATGTATGCTCGTTTCGCATTGGCTGAGGATGATTATGATACGGTGAGGCTCACGAGATGGATGTGTTTGGCTGGGGAGGGATTTCGGATGGTGGTACCCCAACGGTCAGCAACACCGATCACGCACGGGCACACAACGAGCAGATCATTATCGCACCTTACCCCCTCGGAAGTCGCCAGAGGCTCGTCCTATTGTTGAGTTTCCCACTTCTCCACTGCGCCGCAGCATCCATGACTGAGCATCGCGGGGCAGGTGGCATATGTATATGGCAATGAGAGACTCTGGCGCTCTCACAAACGCCAAATCGACTCGCAGCGGATTCGTGCTTGTGTCTTTGTATTCTTGGATGGTCATCACATTCGGAGTGATCATCGCTCGATTTGTCCGAGGTCTTATTATCCACAAGATCAAGTTTGGAGCAGACGATGCCACTGCACTAGCTGCCCATGTAAGGAGCCAAAAGTTGATCCACCGAGGAAGACGTCCGCTAACGAAGCCGAGATCATATACGTTGGGGTGGTTGTAAGCTGGCAATACACAGTCCATGGGGGACTGGGAAGGAATTTCCAAGATGTCCTCCCGAAACAGCAGGTCGTCTTCGCTAGAGTACGTTCTTCTCCACGAATCTCCTTAGATCGCCCAACTGAGAATACAGGCAATGCTTGCTGCACAAATATTGGAAGTAACCGCAATGTCTGCTGCAAAACTGTCTTCTGCATTCCTCATCGACCGCGTGGCACCACAATCTCGGAAGGCCAAGGCAAGCCTTTTCGCGTTACTGGGCACTTGGAGCGTCTTTGCCATATTCGCCATGGCGTTTCGATGTGGAATTTCGGAAACCTGGGCCTCAGAATTGCGGCGTTGCAGCAACACGGGATCTTTGGTCGCTGTTATTGTTTCCAACATGGTGACAGACTTCGTCCTCGCGATATGGCTATTCCCAACATTGGTAACAATCTCACTGGACAAGGACAAGCGGTTTACGGCTATGGTGCTGTTTGGTTCGCGTGCGATGTAGGTGTTCACGCGCCCCGGATTGGCAGAGGCTGACAACACAGAGTGTCTGTGGTTGCCGGGATCCAAGTCTGGGCTGCTATCAGATCAGTCGCTGGCGACGATCCCACGCGTAAGGTCTGAGCACACTCCACCATTCGCAACTGACATGAGGCAGGCGACACAGTTGGATTTGCAATCTTGAGCCAGTAAGCAGCGTCAAGAGCATGACGTACCCGAAACTGACAATTCCCAGGGCTGTGACGAGTTTGTCGCTCATTGCAGCGAGCATTCCGCGAATCAAACGGTTCCTTGGAGTTGGTGGTTCTGGGATTCTCTATCCCCAGATTCAAGCATCGGAGCTCTCAGCGACCCGTAGGACTAACAGCCGCCAAGCTTCGGGCGACCATGCATTGAAACTGGTTCCCTCCGGATCTGGCAAATTCACTACGACTGTGACATCGAAAGGATCGAAAGAGAGGAAGAAGAGTAAAGTACCACCAGATTGGCATGGATTGGTGACACTCGGAAGCACAGAGGACGAACACACAAGTACGTCGAGCTTATTCGATAGGAATGATCGGGAAGGTGTAATGCTGGAGCGCGAGTTTCAAGTAGTGGTCGAAGATCGAGACGCTTTGAACAATCGATGAGGTCTTGTCATGACGCAGTTCTGATCTTGGCGCAGGTCCAGACACGCTCTGTGCGGAAGCCGTTTCTTGAGATGATTCGTCATGTTTCTAGGTGTTGAACGCTGCATCAAATGTGATAATGTGGCGCAAAGAACAAATAAAGAGGACGAGGACTGCGGAGGTGGCGGTCCTGGTGCGGAAGAGCGCGGAAATCACGCATTGCTCATTACCCTCGAGGCATAACGATCGAGCCTTCACCACCCACACACGATGGCATGGACATCCAAGGTGATCGAGGAAGTTGCGAAGTTGAACTTTTCAGGAGAACCAATCGCCGACCCCAGGCCGCCACGAAATTGGTTTGCAGATCCTCGCTAGAAGTCCGATTGCGGCGAAACACGACTCAGGCTGGGAACACCTACATGGCTATTATGAACACCACAAGGACCAATCTTCGAAATCGCTCGAGCGATGAGCACGAAACTATATCTTCTATGGGTTCCTTTTCGTTGACGTCTTGGTTTTCTGTGTCTTAGCTCCTGGGAAAGTCGAGGTGAAGCGGATGCAGGATGGCCGTCGCGCAGCAATGATCGCCTGCAGGCGTCGCTTTAGATTGGGCTCGCAGAGGATTTAAGCCCCGCAACTCACCAATCACAGGAAATTCTCCTGACGATTTGGGCTTTCCATGGCGTCTCGTTATCTCGTGATCTGGGGTACCTGCCAACATTTCCAAGCTTCCGGCAGGAACCCGAATTTGTCGACACGGTGGCTGCGACGCGGCCCAAATGTGCTCCACCCCTTCAAATCCTCAAAACGGCTCGGAACCCACCTGCCAGCTCAGAGCTTCCTGCCCGTCTCCTTGATTGATTAGCTCCTATCCTTGCACCTACAGGCGAACCACTCGTTTCCTCCGATCCAAGTCCTCCAGGCGTCCACGGATTTGCAATATAACAACAACAACCCGATTGGCCGCTGCATCACCGAAGCCATGTCTGGGCTTGTTTGCGTCTGGGCCGATATTCCAGAAGATATGCTAGAATGGTACGAGAACGACTGGCTACCGGAAATGCGTGCGCAGAACTCCATCCACACTCTGCATTGCGAGTACATCCCGAACGGATTCGAAGGAGAGCCGATCGGACAGCTGGACGCGACTTGGCCTTTATGCGCCGTTTACGAAGTCGCAGATATCCGGAAGGCTACAGATGCGCGCAATAATAAGCGAAACCATCCGTCGGAGGAGTTGCTGGCCGGTCCGCTTGCAAACGCGCGCTTCGATACGCGGACGTATCGGGAGCTCCAGAGACGGCAAGATGAGGAGTGGGATGGAGGTGGGTCCTATTGCCAGTACTGGGCACTCATCTGCTGAAAGACACACCAGATGCATCGCAAATCGCAAGTGTGACCGCGATAGAGTGGCACGTACCGTCTGATTTGCGAGATGAAATCATGGAATGGTACGAGTCTTGTGTTGTAACAAAGATGACGAGCTCACCGGATGTGCTCCGTCACAGACTTTTCGAGTTGGACAATGCGACGGTGCTCCAGAGTGCCGCGCATTCTACCAAAGCGAAGGAGTCTTTACACACGTACTTCAGTTTTGTAGAGTTTGATACTGAAGACTGGCCATGGGACGTTATCCTCGAGCTCGCAGAAACCGAAAAATGGAGAGAGTGGTTTGAGGGCCAGAAAGTGGTCGTAAGTTGTGCGTTTACGCTCTTCTGGGAAGTGCTAACTTCGATAGACCTGGCAACACGCCCACTATTTGGTGAAGAGACTTTACACCGAGAACGACAAGGTCGGTGATCAGGCGAGCAGCGATGTCACTCCTCTAGACTCAGCTGTAGGCACATCATCCGAATAACTCAAGTGTATCAGTGTAGGAACGCCCTTAATGCCCGAGATGGTAGTCTTGATCGTGGACGACAAAGTTTCCAGACGTCAGATTATGAGGAGAGCTTTTTTACGTGGTCAAATACCCACGTTTGTTTCCTTCATCTCAATTGGCTGCAGGGGGCTGTTCGCGCAGCCTACAATACCACAAAACCTTTCACATCCTGAAGGAACGCTAAAGAATGATTTTAAGAGCTGAATTGTTCAGCGCGTCGACCTTTCCAGCTCAAATGATACTGGAACGCGAGAATCAATTGTTCTCCTAAAGAAAATGCTGTATTAAACAGCTGACGACATATCAACGTGGAAGTGACGGGTGTTCTTGGCAATTCATAAATAAATCAAAGAATTGACATTCGGTCTACGAGTTAGGACATCTATAGCATGCATTGAGCAAGGCGATGACTGGTCTCTACTACGGATGGACATCTCTCATATGACAGTCGTGAACAGAGGTCCATAAATGCATCCATCATCAGCCCCTTCAAGGACGGTAGCCTGCATCTCCTCCTCGCTTGCGCTTGGGTGCCTTCTTCTGGTCCTTGTCCACTTCCTTCCACGCCTCAAGCATAACGTCGGTCATGCGCAAAAATTCGCCCTCTGGCATACCCAGCGCCTCGCACAATTCGTTGAAGAAATGAAGCGACTCGCTAACACGCTTGCTAAACCCATCCACTGGAGTGCCCAGATCAAGCGTATACTCAACGGTCGCCGGCGCCTCTCCAGCACGATACGCGCAGGTCCCAGTCTGTAACGAGAAACCATTGCGGTTACGAAGGCGGCGCATAAAGTACTTGTTCTCGGGCCGCGCCAACCAGTCTCCGTATGGGATATCCTCGAGTGTTACTTCGCGCTCGATGAGATCAATGAAGAGACGCCCCGTCTCGACGACGTATCGTCCACTATCGTCTTTCATGGCCAAGCAGCCTACGCCTTCAGATGGCTTCTCGTCCCAAATCTGCTGGAGCCACACGCATCGACGGCTTGGCAGTCGCCCAAGGTAGCGATCGGACGGCCAAGCGAGGTTCTCGATAGCGCCTTTGATGCCGTTCTTGATTGGCAGAAACGGATCATTGTAATTGAACTCTCGAGACTCCGGGTGCTGGAGCACGTTGTATGCTTCGCCATCATCCATGCCATACTCGACAAGTAGTCGCGCATCGTTTTGGGCGAAGTAGGCGAGGCGGAATGTACTCGACGGTGTCGCCCAGATGTGTCCAAGGCGAACCTTGATGGCGTAGCCATGCGCGACGGGATCAAGCACGATGCATTGATCCCAAAGACGGAGCATAGCGATGCAATGGTAGTGACGTGCGCTCTTGGGATTCTGATTGAAGTTATCGGTCGCGAACTCGACTCGATCAGCGTATGCTTGAAGTCCTGCGATGTTCAAGCTTCGCGGAAGTTCATAAAGCAATCGTAGGCCATGAAGAGACAGTTACCGTATGGGGACGAATCGATCATAAGGTCTAGATCGCTGTTCCCAAAGAGCAGCTCTATGGTCTTGGCTTTGCGGAGAAGTTCCCATGTGTGCCAGTTGGAGTAGATGGATCGGAATTTCAGTCGAACGTCGATGGCTACTTGGTCGGCGATGGCGAGAATGCGGGCTTCAATCTTCTTCTTCTTGCGGATTTGAGTTGCTGACTGCTGTGCCTTCGGTCGGGACAGTACTAGTTCAGCCAAGGCTTTTCGTGGAACCTTCAGCTCGCGAGCAATGGTCGCGACATCTTGTTTGTAATCAGCTGCGGTTTCTTCGTATCGGGGCATTTCTGCGACTTTGAAATTGGGGTGAATAGGCCAAGTGGATGGCGATGCTGTTCGCGGAAGGGTACTGTTAAGACGACTTTTGAGCCCAGTGCGAACATTGTACAGCAGAAAACGCACAGTGAGAGCACTTGTTCGACACGTGGATCTGGAGTCGCGGCCTAGCACTCGTCATTGTGAGTGCACATAGTCAAGTGAAACCTGCGTGTACAATTCACGCCGTCCCGGCGATGCCCATTCCAAATGGAAGCATATCTGTACTCGGCAGTAATCCGCAATCCACTGAGTTATTGCTGTTGTAGTGTTCGTCAATTCGCAAGTGCTGTTGAAAGGCTT
>TARA_R110002003_G_scaffold1048_19_pt1 | contig 15059 bp, 12 predicted proteins | sample TARA_R110002003 | Tara Oceans TARA_R110002003 (sample SAMEA4396441) | marine metagenome | biome: Westerlies Biome; feature: [SRF] surface water layer (ENVO:00010504); material: water (ENVO:00002006), including particulate matter (ENVO:01000060) such as... | depth 5 m | reverse complement strand
AGAAGCCCAACTGACCACGCGTAAAGATGCATTATTGAAGGACTGCGTGGGTCTGATCCGTGATACATCGAGTAAAGCAAACGCCCATGCCTCCCATAGTCATACAATCGAGGTACGTTCCCTTTCATTACTAATTCATAACCCATGCAATCGTTCCCCTATGAGTATCGCCACGTCTCCGCTCCGTGAACCTGAGCTGGAGATTGCAGCGGTGGTAGTGTTGGCTTTCCCTGCGCAGCTGTCACCCCTACCACACCCTTTCCGTCGTCGCTTATAGGGCTAGGAGTCGGTCGCTGAGGCTCTCGGGGCGGAGGCAACGGTGGTGTATGGCTTTGGGCCACTTGCATGCTTCTTGGAATATCGTATTGCATGCTCGACCGCGATGGTGGCGGAGGATAGCGTGGCTGCGGCGCCTGGGGCGAGCCTTGTGAGCCCGCTGTTGCTGTGGGCAGGGCCGTTGGTCCAGTGCTGGTAGCGAGCTGCTTGAGCATCTGCTCCCACTTCGGTGCCCCCTCCGGAGGCTGCGACGTACGTGCCATGTCACGCTGGAATGCGTCCGATGACTGAAACTGCGCTGTGGGCCTCGGAGCCGGCAAGGTTGAAGGTGCTTGTTGCCCATGGTAGAAAGGCTGCGCGGTCGATGGTCCACTGGGCCTTGGCGCGATGGCCGTGGGAGGGCCAGGTTTTAAATCGGGTAGCTTAGGCATCCACTGTTCGGTAAACCCGCCTCCAGGACTATAAGGTGACACGTAAGTTTTTGCTCGCCTGAGGTACGCATTTTTGAGATACGGGAACTTCTTAACGTAGGCAAGATATTCAGTGGGGGTTTATGCTGCACAAACAACGGAAGAGGAAGGTGTGACGGCGTACATTGGTGGTTTGGGAGTCCCAGTTGGGTTGCTCATCATGTTTGAGATCGATGCTCGACTTGGAGGCGCCTGACTAACGGAGCTGTATGGAGCAGGATTGTGGTCTTGTCTCTGTCCTGCACCAGTTGGCTGCGTGTAGGGCGGTGGCTGTCGCACGCTTTCTGAGCTAGACTGTGGCCCATATGGATATGGGGGCAGAGCCTTAGCCTGAGGTGCTTGAGCATATTGATCTATACCATTGAGTAATGGACCAGATGATACAGGTTGAGCTTTCCAGTTTGAGGAAGAGTGAGTCGGAGGTGGGACATATGGATGATACTGATATTGCGGCTGTTGTGCAGGTGGCGGTGGACGGTGGTGATGATAGCCTTGGTATGGTACTTGACCGTGTGGCTGTGTTGGTGGGCGATGGTCGTAGCTGACATTCGGTTGATGTGCTACTGGCGAGTTGGGGTTCTTCCGTGTGTCTGGGTTGTAGACAGGTGACTTCCACGTCGTCATATATGACTCCTTTGGCTTGTATGAATAAGGTCGACTTGCTGGCTGAAGTTGCTGTTGCATTGGTGTACGTGGAGGCACTGCGATAGGAGCAGGTTTCAATGGGTACGAGGCCGGGTAAGATCGCTGGGCGAAAGCTGGCACTGGTGGCGGCGGTGGCTTGACAGTATCCAAGAAATTACTCTTTGGGTTGTTCCGCGGCTTCGCGGGATCCTCGGTATACTGTGGCCTCGCTTCTGTCGATGGCTTCCCGAGATAATACCAAAGCCGGTTCTCCTTGCTCAAATCGACCTTGGCAGGTCTGCGCATTACTTCTGGCGCAGTGTTCCATTCCGCCCATTTCTGTAGCGAATTGGGGTCATGGAAAGGATCACCCATATCTGGCACGCCATCGGTACGATTAGTGATATCGAGAGATGCGTCGCTCTCCTTGAGATGCTCCGGAAGTGGTTTAGCGTTAGCTGAAGGCTTCGGTCGCTGCGATTCATCAGGATGAAGTTTGAGGATATACTTCCACTCCACTTCGACACGGTCGCTGCTGATCGTTAGTTTGTTCAAGCTTCTTATGCAATCATCACTTACCCGTCAGGAAGCACATCTACCAGGACAGCCTGCTCTCCCGGCCTGTTCTCAACAACTTGGGCACCATAGATCTGGTACATCTCACCACCAACATATTGGAACTGAATGACATCCTTTGGCTTCAAGGACTTGCCGTAGTTCAGGACGAACTTGTCTTTCTCCAGATAGTCGACGTCGACAATCTTATTGTTCCTCTTTTTCGGTCGGTGGAAGCGGCATCGGAAGTCGTAACCATCGTAGAAGTACTCGGTGCCTTCCTCGTCAAATGTAGGCATTGGCCCAAGATCGACCTGCACACCAGCTGCCACGGCGCAAGTCGCATGGAAAGCTCGCGTACACTTCTTCTGGGAGCACTGGAACACAGCGCCTCGCTTGGACCGGCAGTAGTTACACTTCAGCTCCAGGCGATCTTTGCCAATATTCGCCACGTTGCATACAGTATCGCCTGCCTCTGGCTTCGCAATAATGAATGTCTCTGGGGTATAGTCCGCACAGATGCGATGTGCCTTCATACCGGTGTCGGTCGGTAGAAGCTCATCATACTCAACATCATTGGGACATAGTATGCAGGGCATGCCGCGACCGGGAATCTTGATCCTGATGCGAATGCGTCGAACCTTCTTCGGCTTGGGAGCTTCCTCGGGTTCCTTGCCTCCTCGCTTCCGTTTATTGTTGGCTGGTTTTCGACCCTTGCCTTTGGGCTTGCCTGCGACACTGCGTGGCGGACTAGGAAGACGATCGTCACCTTCGTCGTCTTCCTCATCGTCGGTCTCCTCATAATACTCAGGTGTCGGCTCGCCTCTGAGCTTGCGCTCAATCTCGTTCACATCTACCCAGACGCTATCGGACTCACAGTTGCACTTCTTTGCGATTCTTCCATAGCTCAACCACGCCTCGTTTGCGAAATTGACAGATTCGGCGCAATTGTACCCAATATTATAGCCCGAGTGGTAGCCATAAGGGTAGGTTATAACGAACTCGCCCTCGTAATGAACCAGTCGGTTGACTTTGATATTGAAGTCCTTCTCAAGTCTTTGGGGAGAGATCAGGTAGGTCTTGTGTCGCAAGAACTCAGAGCAATGCTTCGCGTCGTTCGGCCATATGCTCTTCATAGCAGCTTCGAATCGTCGAGCGTCCTCCTGTGAAATGCTGTACCATTGCTTGGGTGCGCCGAAATGGATGTAGTTAATGCTGTACAGATCAACATCCTCAAGATGCCAGGCAAAGGTGGCCTTCCACATTCCCAGGTAGAGGTAGGCAGTATTGACACCAGGAACCTTGGTACCCAAAACGTCGAGCAGGTTTGGGAGTTTGGCGACGTTCCAAGAGGTTGTACGGTCATCAAACAGCGATCCAGGCATATCGGCGCCATACATTGGCTGGCCATAGTTGATGGTTTTCCAATAGTTGTCCTCAAGCTCCTTGCATCGCTCGACAGTGTATTCGTCCAGACCAGGAAGATGGTAGTCGAAATCTTCGAAAGCTGCCTCGTCAATGTGATCTGCTACAGCACCTCTGTTATTTAGACGACGAGATGAGACCGATTTCTTCTGGTCGACAGTCTTTGGCTGACGTCCACGGGCCTTGGTCGGAGTATCATTGTCGCGATCCTCCTTCTTAATCCTCCTGGTTGAGCGTTTGTCTTTCTCTTCTCGGCCGGGTGAAGTTGGCGTTGGAGGAACGTCGATGGAGGCAGTATCGTCGTCATCTTCGTCCTCTTGCTCCTTCTTCACTTGTCGCTTTCTAGACGGGCGCCCTGGTCCACGCTTTGGCGCGTGTGAGGCGCCATCTCCGTTTGCGGGGGCGGCCTGAGCTCTTGTGTTGCGCGTGCGCGTCGGGGCCTCTGCGGCAGCTTTCCGTCGTTCGCCTCGCTTGGCCGGAGGTTGATGATGCGGCTCGTCAGTGACGGCACGCCACTCCGGCAAATTGTATGATCGTTGTTTCTCAATGTTTGCTTGGGTGTATATGCCATGCTGGCCGGCGAACTCTTGCATAATGGGGTTTTTGACTTTGATCGATTTGACGGCGTCGTTGAGATCTGGTAGGGAGTTGCGCCTGCAGTGCGGTGAGTAATGGGCTTATGACTGCAGCGTGGTCGCAATAACTTACCATTCTGGCGGAGGAATGACTTTGACGATACCAGACTTCATTCCGTGCTTGTCGATCTTGTCAATGAAGCGCTTGAAGTTGCGGAATTGGTCCATTGTCTACAAAGCATCGTTAACGGACGCCTTGAGTGTATCGCATATGCTTCCACATGCTTGAATCGGATGCTCTTCATTTTCAAAAGCTGGTTTTGCGACGTACCGGCTTGAAGACAGGTATCTTCCCGCCCTCAAAGTAATGATCGGGCTCAATATCTTCGCCATCGTCGCTGTCTATTTCAGATAGCTCCGAAGACATTCTCTCATCCCTCTTATCATTGTCTTCGCTCGTTGGGGGCGTCAAGGCAGCCTTCGGCGCTGCATCGTCTTCGTAGGCGGGCGGAGCTTCCACTGATGGCACAATATCCGCAGGCGCCTCCATCGCGGAGGTGATGCAGTCGTCCGTGGTGCGTGTGTCTCAGCGCAAGTGCGAGCGGCGTTGGGGGCTAGCAGGTGTGGTTCAAGAGAGACCTGGGGCTAGGGTGCATTGCTGTTCCCGCCACCGGGGCCACGAGGGGTTCGTATAGAGTCGCGGTAATTTTCCTAGTTGCGCATCGACTCTGTCGCGCTCCTGGAGTCGTTGATGGTGATTCTCGCGGGTGGTGAGCGAATGACAGGTGCTGGAAGCTGCGAGTGAGGAGGCGCGCACGAATGAAGGTGCAGCGTGCCAAGAGCGGCTCTAAACCTAACCTAACCTAACCCAACCTAACCCTGCCGCCTCGCCTGATCATCACCCCAGATACAACGGGACTGCGATAGCAGATAATGCAGGTTAAGAAGGACAAAAAGTATCTCTCGGAGTGAATAACCACGTCCTGTCTCAATGGCGAGCTGAGTACGAGATTCAGGTCCCAGCTGTGGACACGGCACGCCAAGGCTTGTGCGATTTGTGCGACTCGTTCCTGGCATGCACGTCATTGCACGCCGCGTTTCGTCGCTACGTTATCAGATCGAACAGCCTCAGCAGTTCGCTCTCCACACATGCTTGCAATTCATATATTCCTCCAGCCTAATGCCAAGCTGATGCTGAAGACGAGTTGCGCACTCCGTTCTGCAGCCTTCTCATGACGCATCGGATCGACAGTAAGCGACCCTCATTCGCAGCCGAACCATGAAGATATCATGAACGAGACCAGCTGCACCATGAGTGCAAATAAGCTTTTGTGCTCGATCTGGTGGAGACTGAACGGCGTGTCGTGCGCTAGATCGTGCATCACCGCCGATGCGGACCACCGCACACTGACCTATGACTGCAAGCGACAACGCCAGAGGAGTCTCGTGATATTCCTAGCCTGCCTCGTTGATATTTAAAGGATGTCGCACCACGAGTGCAGCTAACACGTGGCACTGTTGATGCGCCCATGTCGCAGTGTCTGTCACTGACTGCTTGTCAAGACAGCGTTCATAGCAGCGTAGCATGATGAACGTCTGAGACTTGATTTGAGCTTCAATACTTAGACAGTCCGCTCAAATAGCTTTAGAAAGCCCATCACACCGAAGATGGATCTAATCTCTAACACAGTATGGTACAGTGGAAGACCAGACCTGGAGGTTCCTCAACAACAGAGTTGCCAAAGAAGAGACATGCAGCACATTTTAAGTCTCCATCGATCATGACAGTTGCGAAACGGGTATCTGAAGCTAGAACGACAAGCGGTGTGTCGTGCATCAGCCGAATGTGTCCCTGACGAGGCAGTGTTGCCACGACCTCCGATCTCGCCTCCACAATCCACTCGGCAATCTTGCAGACGATGACCCAACAGAAACTCTCCGGATCGACATCCTGTCCCGCAGCGCTGACCAGGGGTCAGAGTGCCATGGTTCGTCAGTCATCTCAGCCCCACGTTACGCAGCTCAGCCCTGCAAGATTGATGACGATCTACCCAAGGCGATCACTGGAGGTGCACACTCCAAGGCAGAGACATATGTGAACCGTGTTATACAAGCCCTTGTATTTGAGCGCCACATGGCATCTCAGTGAAGCCCTGAATATTGTATTGTACAAATGGTCCTTTCCCCGAGAGATCCTAGGCACCGAATGCTATGCAGTAAGGAGGTGTACAAATGCTTTTCAGCTGCTGCTTATGTTGCTTCGCTCATATGCTGGAAATGAGAAAGTCATGGCCCATCTCAGCGAACAGGGTCGGCTGGGCCGAGTTGTTCAGGAAGCTGGCGCAGGCTCACCACCACGGGGAGCACCACGGAAGCCACCCCTAGGGCCCCTGAAGTCTCCGCGACCACGTCCTCGGCCGCCACGGAAGTCGCCTCGCGGACCTCCGCGGCCCCTGCCCCTGAAACCTCCTCGTCCTTCACCCTGGTGTCCACCACGTCCACGTCCGCCGCGGCTATGATGGACCTCGTGGAAGCCGTCACCACCTGATGCTGCGCCTGGTGTTGCTTGCGGTTCGGGGGTGTCATCAGCCCAGCTCTGCGTGCTTGTGACGGGAGCGGTGACGTGTTGGTTCTCGGTCTCGGCGGGGTCGCGAGGGATCATCTCAAAGGACTCACTCAGCGGGTCGTCACCTCCGGTCGCCTGCTTGTCCCACTGCTCCTCCGCGGCGGCATTGGCGGTTCCTGGCTCAGTGCTCGATGCGGCTGGTGCAGTCGGGACATCGGGTTCTGTGCTGATGGGCGCTACGCCAGCGTCGATTTCAGTAAGTCCGGCGTGCGCAATGGTAGGGTCAGAAACAGCTTCTGAAGCCTCAGTCTCTGGAGGGGCGGGCTGTGATTGTGCGACCTCATCGACCCAGGCCTCTTCAGCGGCGAACGGGGCTTCATCTAGAGCAGCCTGCTTGACCTGAGCATCTACAACATGTTAGCAAATCTTTGGGGACGTCTGTGAGAACTTACAAGTGACGCTAAGCACGACACCCTCGGTCGACGGGACACCATCTTCCGCGCCCTCGATGAGCTTTTCCGCTGCAAGCACAGCAATGGCATCGCCTCCATACACCTGAAGTAGCGCGCCCTCGAAAGCCTTGGTGAGGTCCGAATCGTCATCCTCCAGCTGTCGTCGAGCAGCAGCAGCCCTCAAGAAGCGCGACAGGGTCAGTATCTTCTCCTTCAAGAGTTTCTTCTGCTCCAGAACCGCCTCCGCCTTCAATGTGTCCCTCAACGCCTCAAGCTCGGTTGAGTGTGACTTGTGCAGGATCTCCTTCTCGCGAGCGAATTTTTCCTCTTGCTCCTGGCCATATTTCTGGAAGTGCCCGAACTGCTCCTCCAACTGTGCGCGCTGGGCCAGTAGTCCTGGCTTCTTCTCGGCGGAGGCTTTCTGGTCGGCGTTGATCTTGCGCGAAACTACCAGCTCGTCAAGAGAGACACCCGGGTTGGCTTCGATGATGGCGTCGGTCTTTTGCATCGCACTCTATAATAGGAAATGAGTCAAAGTCCACAACAAGGCTGCTGTATAGAGGCAAACGTACCAGCTTCTTATTGATGTTGCGAATGTTCCTGCAAGTGGAATGTTAATTTGGGGCTTCTAGGAAGGATAAAACGCATCTGGCGTGTGCTGGTTGGCAAAGTCACTTACTTCTGGAGCTCCCTCACGTAGGCATTCTCGCTGTCGGTTCCATTGGGCTTGCCTGAAGGCTCAGAGCCGCCTGCGCCGGCCTCGGAAGCTGTCTGCTCGCGCGCCGCTGGCACTGCGGTGCCTCCGGTCTCCCCCTTGACCTTCTTCTTGCGGGCGCTCTTCGACTCACCCGTAACCAGAGTTTGGAGCTTGGAGACAACGTCGGGGGCCATTTTAGAATTAAATGGAGTATGTGAGGGAAGGTAGATAAGATGTGCGCGTCAGTCGCGAGATTGGGTTCAATAGGATCAGGTTGCGCTGTGTTGTGGTGTTTACTAGCTGTGTGGTTTGGTGCCGGCTGCTTCGACGCACGCCAAGATTCATCTTAGCGTGCGGGTCGAGCCTCATGGAAAGTACGAGATCATCAGTGTGGCACGTGCGTCTTGGCTAGTCCATCTGTAGACATACGACGGCGGAGTGGCCATGGAGGAATGTGTAGCTTGACACCACCGAGACGCATACAGTTCTTCACAAAGCTCTTCACAAAGAATGCGGACTCACACTATTCCCATCGCGTTGCGGGTACCTTGAAGCTCTGCACAGCTGGAACATGAATTCTACCTACTAGTGAGAACGAGGTAATGATAGCGAATGCAGTCCAGCTTGATCATAGTCGCAATGCATAATACTGTGAGAATGTATTCCTGCAGACAGACAGAAGGTGTCAAAGTCATGCTGCCAAACGTGCGCACTTAGAACGATAGACGCCCGTTTAACGCACACCCAGATGGCCCAGGCGAGCCGGACACGAATAGATGGAGACGGTTATGGTGCTCTTAGGTGAGTACAAGTGTGTGTACCAGGCCAGTGCAGGTGTATAAAAGCAGTGTTAACAGATTTTGTTTGCTTAGAGTGGAAACCATGTTGCACCGGCGTACCGAAGACCAAATTGATGTGCACCGGCAATCAGAGTAACGTGCTTCCTGTGCTTCGCAGCGAGCGGCGCTTGGTGGAGTGACACGGGCGTGATGCCGATCTTGGAGTTCTTTCCGTTTTAATGTGGAGTGGCTGCCACGGTGTGCATCGTTTCTAGCTTTTTGGAGATGCCCAAACCTTGTTTACGCAGTAATTCAACGCCCGACTCGGCTCACAAGATGGAGGGTACCATGTGAAACGTCCTGAAAGCGCGTTTGGTTTTGGTAGAAACTCAGCAGGTCCATGACCGTGGATGGATTCTCAAACGAGTGGGAAGGCACCTCGTCCGCGGCGTTTTTGTGCTGTGGCGAAGAAGCCGAATTGGAGTCTGGGAAGTCACAAAGCTGACCTAGTATATCGACTGATAGCCTCGACGTATCGGGCGCGCCATCCTGTTTAGGCAGACGTAGAACCTCTAGTGGGATGGTCAAGAACACAGCCTTATTTCGATGCTTACAGACCTGTGGAATCTTATCATAGGTTTTGAAGGACAATAACAACCGCTCCTAGAATCTCGCTCCTGGGTAGTCCATAGATTACTTCAGCTTAGTGTCACCTAGCGACGTGTGTAGGAAGCAACTGCCTAAGAGAAGGCCCCGGGCGTAGTCTAGGTGCAGCGCCGTACTCGTGATAGAATCAGATGACAAGCCGTAGGACTGGAACGACAGTGGTGTTGAGACCCGCAAAATCATGGCCAATGAAAAGGCTGAGGTAGAGACATGGCGGGCGGGATTTGTTCACTCGGACATGTGATCGACCACATTCTTGTCCCGGGTCGAGATGATATGTAACCTCGAGAGCGAGTGTTGTAACTGCTAGCCTTGTTTATTACTACTACATGCAATCGCGTCGAGAATGGGGCCTCCCGAGGTCTGCGGCGCATAGTGGCTAAGTAGTAGACTTACGAGCAAGTGGCAGGACAAGCCCAATAGGCCAGACTCAGTAAGATGGCCAGATAGAGAAGGTTGCCATACCTTCAGCGAGCGGTGCAGTATCGGAATGAGACAAGGTGTTTAAAGCGCCGCTGTCTACTTGACTATAGCTAATAGAAACCCCTTCGAATGCAAGTGCGAGGCCATGTAACCTACTACATCGAGCCGATATAGGTGTTGAATAGAGGGAGAGGCGAAGAGGACACGGCACAGGTGGTACAATGCGACGGCATTGTGGTGGTCGTGCTGCCGATCTCTGCCTGACTGCGAATCAGTTCCTTGGGGATCTGGCGATCACTAGATCGCAGTAGCGAGCTTAATGTCTCCGCGCCGAAACAGAGCATCGAAATGCAATGCGCAACAGCGGATGGACATAGTCAATCTGTCTGTCCCTCCATGCATCCCCAGGGTTGCATGACCGGGCCGATCCCCGGAACAGTAAGGTAGGGTGTAGAATGTGGGGGCCCATGCAACGCTGCGACAATGCGCCCAAACGTGTGATCACATCATGTGAAAGCGTGTAATGGTGTGGTCTGGTGAGCTTTGCTAGTTTGCTGCTGTCATCCCTCCTTTACACTCGCGTTCCCAGAAAGCTAGGATTGCAAGCTGTCGCTCTGAGAGCTGCACCGGCAAGCAAGCAAATAATATAAGTTCTTTGCCAGAGGAGGTAGTAAAGCATCAAAGAGTCCTCGGCATGTACGTGAAAAGCGTTGGCTGAGCACATCGCGCAGGATGCTGTCCTGGATGATGAATGGGTGAAGGCTGCTTGTTCGCGCGGCTGGGAGGGTGGGGAGACTGACATGGGCGCCTGGCTTCCGCTTGATTCGCTGGAGCTACCCGGCCTTGGCCGGATTGGTATCGGTCGTCTCTGTCATATAACAGGCGAGGCCCCCATGTGACCAGCCCGATGCCTTTGCACGTGTATTCACTCCACTGTGGTGTCTCTCGAGGTCGTCGAAGAAGGTGCTGCTGAATTAAGGTGAGTAGCATCGCCTTTCCCTTGCTCAGTCCTATGCTGTCTTCCCGGCATTCTCTTTTTCTGCTCGTTCTCGACGTATTCTTTGAGTGCTGGACCAACCTGGGAACCCCGTGACAGACCTCGGAAGCCCGCAACACCTGGGCAAGAACGTTCGAGTTGTAAGTGAGCGCCATATCTCATCCTCCCGTCGCAACATTCGGCGTTGTCGCGTTCGCGAGCGTGAGGCGTCCAACGACATCGCCGCCATGCGATCCGCGTCGTCAGTCGCGCCTGCCTTCCAGCGGTGGGTGTTGCCTCCGCCAGGGCAGGCAGTTCGCTGGGTGTTCTGTTGCTCCGCGTCCCACTCCTCGACGCGCGCATCCACGAACGAAACGGCGCACGACGGCTCTGTGCGCAGCCTGCAACCCGTCCGTCCATACGATACGACGCTTCTCTTTTGAGCAGTGACAGGCCGGTTTCACGGCGACAGAAGTCGATGCGCCCAATCGCCCGCTTGCTGGAGCTGTGTCGCACCGCGCTCACGTACTCACCTGCCCGCGCCCGTGCTAACGTTTGTCATTCCCCAGGCGCCTGCATGCGTTGCCTCAGCGCATAACTGCTTGACCGATACCGATCTCGACCTGCGCGTGAACTGTTGGGCAAAGCGCTGCTTCCCCGCCTCGGCTGGTTTGCGCTTGCGGCTGCAGCTTCAGACGCGTTCATCCTCATCATACCAACCGTTCTTGCAGCGCCACCCGCATCACGTATTCTTCCCCGCCGACACAACGGCTACCGGGCCACGCCGCAATTTCACTTTCACTGCTGCACCCTAGCGGTCATTGCTAGTGTTCACGACGTGACCTGCCGAGACCGTTCTCTTCTCCGACAATTTAACGGAGACGATCACGTTTTCACCACGAGGTCCTCCTTCCCCGAGCATGGCTGATACTGCTGGCTACCCTACCGACGCCAAGTTGGATTCACACAACGTTCACACGAACAAGCGGAAGCGCGACACGCGCGATCAAGGCCTCAACAGGCCGGCCCCCAACTCAAACTCGGACCTAGCCGACCAAGTCACTGCCAATTTCCTGGCCGCACACAACGCCGGAACCGACGACGATATGCAGCAACAATTCGATGTACACCAGAATGGCGGCAACACAGCGAGTGTTGGCGACACGGCTGCTGCTGCCCTTGCCTACCACCAAATGACGGTGCCGCAAGCGACAGAACTGCAGTTCCAAACACAAGGTTCTGGAAGTGACTCGTTCAACATGAGCGACCATCATCAACAGCAGACTGGCATGCAAGACTTCAGTCTCGAGGCTCTGAAGGCTGCGACACAGACAGGACGACCAGGCCAAGCTGCGCCGAGCGACTCTCCCCCGCAGAGCAGCGCTCACAAGCCTCCCGTGGGTTCCGAAGAGTGGCATAAGGTGCGAAGGGACAACCACAAAGAAGGTAGATACTGTTTTTCGTTCCTAGAAATTCCGACTAACACGACATAGTCGAACGACGTCGACGTGAGACCATCAACGAGGGCATCAACGAGTTGGCCAAGATTGTGCCTGGCTGTGAGAAGAATAAGGGCTCTATCCTCCAACGTGCCGTCCAGTTCATCACTCAACTTAAGGAGAACGAGCAGCAAAATATTGAGAAATGGACACTCGAGAAGCTGCTCACTGAGCAAGCCATCACCGAGCTCAGCGCGAGCTGTGACAAATTCAAGGCCGAGTGTCAACGGGCCTGGGACGAGTGCCAGATTTACAAGCGCGCATGCGAGAATGCTGGTATTCTCCCAGATGAGATCAAGGAACGGCAAGAAAATGGCGAGCAATCGGGCCCAAATCCAATGACATAGGACGAGCTGTAACATCAGCATGTGCTTACATGTCAAGCCTGCGATATCTTCTTCATGTCCTTCACGAAGCTTTGTTGCTCATGTATGGCGACTTTATTCTGTCCTTCCCGTAGGTCGCCGGGCTGCCAGGCCGCCACTTTTGGCGCACGGCACGTTTGTTGTGGGGTCGGCAACAGCTCTTTCATCACCGGCGTTGATTCACGGAGGTACCACTCATTCTCAGGTGTGGATGTATCTTGCCTGTTCCCGCATTAGGTGGTGCTTTATACACAGTTCGCATGTATCGGCAGTTTCCTCAATTCTTAGCCTCCGGCCTCTGACCTCAGAGAGGATTAGAGGCTCTTTTCGATAACGAATTACTGTCTTGACGACGCCATACTTTCAATGAGTCGTTACGCGTTCCCATGCAGCAGTGACTTCTTTCTCGTCCGCTCCAACAACCACCTAGCCAGACATACGGACTGGTAAGACTTAGGCGGTAAGCTTAAGCTGCCTGATGAATATGCGTGGACGCTCTGCTACTTGACTCTCTCATTGTTGTGCTACTCACCGCACGGAGGTTGCCAACTCTCTTCCGAGCGCGTACTCGCATCTCATTGGTCCGAGCTGCAGCCCACTTCACAGCTGCAGTCGAGCTCGCGCTTTCCGCTACTGTCCGTATCTCGCGGCTGCGCTCTCTTTCCACAGTTCACAACAATTGATTCGCGAAAATGCCTCGGGCTTAATATCACTCTCAATATGGTGGGCACAGCAGCATCGCCACGCCCGACCTCACCGTTCCACACACTATCAATAGGCATAAACCACGATGAACCACAACGGCCCCGAGGAGACGCTCGTGCCTCCGGTACTCGATGAAGCAGAGCTGATTGGTAACTCGAGCTCCGATTTCCCCGTCATCGAAGCCGAGCCTGAAGAAGAGCTCGACTTGCCCCTCGACACCGCCCAGCAGCAGCAACTGCTTGCCGAGAAAGGCGACTTTGCGATCGGAGGCGCTCCTCTCACACTGAACTCTCGGCCTGTCCGTCCCGGGCTGCAGAGGGGCAACACGAACCCAACGCCAGCACCGCTGCACTTACCTCCGCCGGCGCCGCCTGCCCCGCCTCCAGATGCCCCGCCAACAGACTCGCTGTCGCTCGCGCAGGTACAGAACCTCGTGAGAGGGCTTCCCAAGGCGGACCCAGCCCCGTACGCATTCACATACGACGACGCATCGTCATTCGAGGAGGAGCTGGAAGAATGGTTCTCTTATGCAGTAGAAGAGCAGGCCATGCTGCTCAAGGCCCAGGCGTCATTCGCCCTCGAATGGAGCGCTTTCAATGGGCAGAATGACACATCGTATGAGGAGGGAGGCTTAGACTGGAATAGGGCGGCCGCGTCGCAGCAAAAGAAGTTCGTACAACATCTGCTACAAGGAGTGGAACAATCGGAACCTGCTCCGCGCTTGAAGAGGCTCGAGGCGCTCGTCTACGTGCTCCTAGGATGTTGGCATGAGACCGCAGGCCTTGCAGCAAGCTCAGACACTGGAGAAGGTATGGGACGCGATTCACACCCAGAGGACGCGCGCAATGCTCCCTACGAGTTGGCCGGCCAGCAGACAACTCTCATCAAGCGTAATGTGCACCTTCTGGTGGAGAGCAATGGTTTGCAAACGCTGGTCGACATCTTGCAGTCGTCACTTTTGCGGACCTGCGGTGCTGATATCGCGTCTGACGTGCCCCGGGATAGCAAAGAAGCAGAGCGCCGCGAGGTGTGGTGTGCCATGACCGCAGTCTACGTTGTGTTGGAGACTGCGCGTACGGAGGAGCGAGTAGACGGCAGTCTGGGACTCAGGAGCGCAGTGTTAGGTCTCGAGAAGCCTGGAATTTTGTTGATGCTAGTCGACTTGATCTCCAGGTTGCGGTGGGATGAGTCGATCAGCCTGCCACTCAGCAAAGTGTCCTTGCTCTTGTGGAAGGCAATGTTGGTTAGCTTCGGTGGCCTTGCCGAAGTTGACAAGGCCAAGGAGGCTTTCAGAGACAAAAGCATAGATGCGGAGGATTCCAAAGGACAACCTATCATTACCGCGTCGCCTCTCGATTACCATTTATTCCGCCAAGAGATCAGCTCGAAATACCCAGCGTACAACCCGCCGCCCACGCTGTTTCCTCTGGAACCCGAGAATAACTCCATACTGCCACCACTGAGGAATCATCCCAGCAAGGTGGCTGGCAACCATGTTTTTGGCTCCGGCCTCGGAGACGCCCATGGCAATAACACTTCCATTCTCCACCAGCCAGTCCACATCGCCACTCCAGCGCCGTCGCCTCCCCCGTCTCCAGCTGGACCAGGCGGCAAAGGTGGCAAAAAGCAAAACTATCAGACGAACCAGATGTTTCCCTTCCTGTATCCACCACTCGATGAGTCAAGCAACAAGCTTGGTGGGAAGGGCTCGACAGATCTGCAAGACTTGCTGGTGGGGCGCAGATGGGAGGGGTCCGATATCCCAGCGTCAATCCTCGAGGCTGCAGAGCTTTTCTCCAAGCGCATGAAGGCTACCCGTGCTATGAAGCAGCTATGGGAGGAGCGTGTGGCCTTCATGAAGTACGAGCGAGGCTGGTCAAGTATGGATGACAACATTGACATTGATGAACTCTCCTTGGAGCGTAAAGACGGTGATTCAAATGACGAGCGACCTACTGGCAACACTGAGGAACGGCTGAAGTTGGTCGAACAATTCTACGTCAGTG
>TARA_R110002003_G_scaffold72_3_pt1 | contig 15068 bp, 14 predicted proteins | sample TARA_R110002003 | Tara Oceans TARA_R110002003 (sample SAMEA4396441) | marine metagenome | biome: Westerlies Biome; feature: [SRF] surface water layer (ENVO:00010504); material: water (ENVO:00002006), including particulate matter (ENVO:01000060) such as... | depth 5 m | reverse complement strand
TTCAATATTCGCTACGAGATTTTCCAGGTAATCAAATGCATTTGGCCAAACACCATCTACCGAGAGAATCTTGCCACAGAGGCACGGTATGTCTTCCTAGTCTTAACCATAGCGATACCTGCTTGCTAACTTCGCACAGTGTCAATCTCGACTTTTTCGTTCAGTTTGTCAATCTTCTTCTGAACGACGTCACCTTCGTCCTGGACGAGTCGTTCACAGCGTTTATTCAAATCCACGAGATCTCCAAACTTCTGGAGGACTCGTCATCTGACATGGACCAGAACACACGGCAAGAGAATGAAGAGAAGCTCTCTGCAGCTCAGGGCAAGGCCAAGAGCTACATGCAGCTGACCAACGAGACCGTGGCTATGTTGAAGCTCTTCACGGAAGCACTTGCCGACTCGTTCACGAAGAAGGAAGTCGTCGTGCGCTTAGCACATATGCTTGACTATAATCTCGAGGCGTTGGTAGGCCCAAAGAAGGCTAATCTCAAGGTCAAGAACCCAGAGGAGTATGGCTGGAATCCACGGCAGATGTTAGCTGAGGTTACCGATGTGTACCTCAACCTTCAGAGCAAGCAGTCCTTTATCGACGCGGTGGCTACAGATGGGAGATCTTATCGCCCTGAGTACTGGGCTGAAGCGCACAAGATCCTGGCGAAGTGGGCCCTGAAGAGCCCGGAGCAGCTCCGTGAGTGGGAGCAGATGGCCACCCATATTCATACCGCAAAGGAGCAGGCCGACCTGGAGGAAGCAGATCTTGGAGAGATCCCTGAGGCGTACGAGGATCCACTCATGGCAACGCTTATGGAGGACCCGGTGACCTTGCCCATCAGCAAGCAGATCGTTGACCGGAGCACTATACAGAGCCATTTGCTCAGTGACCCGCACGATCCTTTCAATCGCACGCCACTCCGGATCGAGGATGTCATTCCAAACGACGCGCTGAAGGAGGAGATTCAAAACTGGAAAGCTAATTTGCTCGCCCAGAAGATGGCAGAGCGAAGTGCCGCCGCTGCTCACACCAGCGAGCCGATGGACACCTCGTAGGTGGTACTGGTTAGAGTCGATCATGCATTCGAGGCGTTGCTGGATTGCGGGAGTGCTGGAAGTATTGAGCATTGGGATCTGATCAATCACATCCAGATAGATTGACATGGTAGGAAGAGTGCCATGTTCCCGCGCCTGTCCATGAAACAGTATCCAATGGGCCAAGAGCTTCAAACATGTGCAACTTTTCTTCGTGTGAATGCTATTATCGTACAGTCTGAAGCCACTACAGGCGATAAGAGCAGGTGGCGACAGCCCCTCACGCCTTCTTCTCTTCCTTTTCCCTCTTCCCGAACGTATATGCAAGCCCACATCCTACAACGTTGACCGCACAGAGGGCTAATGAGCCTCCTCTGACGACTCCCCTTACGGTGAATTTGTTCTTAAGTCCCTGCTCATGCTTAGTACGTATGGCACCACACAAGGCAAGGACGTGCAAAGTTACTTGACTGCGTCTCATGGCTAGTAGAGCATATAGGCCGCTCCAGGCGGCTGTGATGCCCGCCGCGTCGCTTTTGTAGCCGCTCAGGTTGAGGTAAGATGAAAACAGTAGGACTGGCGGGAAGAGCATAGGAAGTGGCTGGAAAGGTCGAGCATGCTGAGCTGTGATGAGGGTTGCCAAAAGTGTGGGTGGAACGGAGTTCTCTGACGTGTATTAGTACAAGTCTCTGCACATACATCAGACATGGTCTGTATGCAAAGCACGTGAGAACGCAGGTTGGGATCAACCAAGAAAGCCGCGGGAACATACCCCCCCAGTCTCGCAGCGATTGGAGCGCCGACTGCTTCGCTGGTTCGGCAGCCATGATGTCCGTTCCCTGCGGCCGCAGATTTTGAGGTGGTAGCGTGATTGAGGCAGACACGCCGCATCCAGGCGCAAGCAGTGAGTTGAAATGCTAAGTTAATGACGTTCCTTAGCGTGCCATGCCTGCCCTGCACCCTGCACCCTGCACCCTGCATGTGGAAACTGGCCTCGACGTCCAGAAGCCGAAGCGTAACTTATCAGAACTCGATAACATAACTCGTCCGCCCAGCCCTCGGCCATCTCGCGCGCCCACGCAACCAACAAGCTCGTAGCCGATCTGCTTGACGACGCCACGAAGCCGACGCACCTGTACATAATCGCGCTGCCGGCGCGGCTTACCCCATCACTGCGCGGCCCCTCTCCGAGCACAGCCCACAACCATGTCTGGCAGAGCGAGCGGAGCGCAATCCCAAGGGAATGGCGATGCAAAGAATCGCCAACACCACGACGGCAGCTCTGGCCGGGCCTTCACAGTCGAGCAAAAGGCTGCCGTAATACGAATAAAAAAGTGTTCACCAACGGCCTACTACGAGATCCTTGGGCTGGAGTCGGTCAAAGCAACATGTTCGGACGGAGACATCAAGAAAGCATACCGAAAACTCTCACTGCTGACGCATCCGGACAAGAACGGGTATGACGGTGCCGACGATGCGTTCAAGCTGGTCAGCAAGGCGTTCCAGGTGCTGAGTGACCCAGACAAGAAGAAGAAATTCGATGCCTATGGCGGCGACCCCGACGCGAGATTCAATCCGGCGGCAGCGGGAGGGGGAGGGGGAGGAGGCGCGAGTCCGTTTGGCGGCGGAGGGTTCCAAAGAGGCGGTGGATTCCAAGAAGAAATGACGCCGGAGGAACTGTTCAGACAGTTCTTTGGAGGGGCGTTTGGCGGGCCATTTGGTACGTATAGCTCCTGCACCCTCACCAACGCACATGGAAAGGAGCGGAAGACTGATGCGCGATTAGGCGGCTTCGACACGGGCCCAGGCTTCGTCTTCAACATTGGCGGCGGTCCTGGTGTCCGCGTCCACCAGTTTGGCGGAGGCGCACCGCGGAGACGTCCTCGAAACGCGCAACCACCTGGCAGCGAACAGCAGCCCTCACTCTCCTCCACATTATCCAATCTTCTGCCACTGCTCTTCCTCTTCGTCCTCCCGCTACTCTCCTCGCTCTTCAGCTCGTCGTCCACAGCCGCCGGACCCTCGCTCGTCTTCGAAAACCCAAGGCACCCAAACACGAAAGAACGTGTATCTTCGCGCTTCAAGGTGCGCTACTTTGTCGACCCACGGGATGTGCACGAGTACAATCCGAAGAAATGGCGGAAACTGGACGAGGAGGCGGAGAACCAATATGTACACCAAGTCAATGTGCGATGTCAGAACGAGCGGTTTCAGCAGAGGAAAATGATGGAAGACGCGCAAGGGTGGTTTTATGTCGATCAGGATGCCATGGATCGTGCGCGCCACATGGATTTGAAGAATTGTCAGAAGCTGAAGAATATGGGGTTCCCCGTGTAATGCTATATAGAGTCGTCGGTGTATCAAGGCGAATGTCGCATCCTGCGTGTCGTTGATAAGCGTTCGGATTGGATATCATGTCAGGCATGGCGCATCGGGTGTCGAACAGGGAAGGCTGCGTGGTTGCAGCATCATCTTCATTGAGCGAAGTAATCCTTCTTGTCTCATACTCATAATGTCCGTATAACGCCATCCATGTACACGTCCAGATGCATGCGGTATAGTACACCCACTTCGCCCCACACATATCATACACGCCCGCAACTCTTCCACTTCTCTAGAACCCCCAATACCTCTGCACCCTCATCTTCCATCCCTCGAAGCTATTCAGCTTCGGCCGTACATCCAGGTAGAAGTTCAACTCCTTCCCCGGCACCTTCTCATCCTTGCCCGCATAGAAGTCAATGACATAATCCACCTTGGTCCCACATCGGTCCACGACCCAATCGTGCCGATCAAACGGCGGTTGATAGCCCATCAGCGCCTTCCACCTCGCCCTCGGGGTCAGACTCGTGCTCAATCCACTGAAACTGGCCAGTTTCGGACCACCGCAACCATCGGAGCGCCCCGCTTCCCATTTCTTGATCTCGTACCATGCGCGCTCGTTGACGGCGTTGTGGATGGGAACGATGGTCTTCATGTCGGTCTCTTTGGGGTCGTACGACTTTCGCCGCATGGCCTCGAAGAACATTTGCTCCGAGGGATAGATCCAGTTGCCCGTCTTCTTGTCGCTGCCCGTGTCGCGCTCATGGTTGGCCGGGCGAGAGGTGGGGAGGTGCGGCGGGGCGCGGGGGATGGTGCTGACTTCGCGGTCGGTGCCGAGGCGCAGATGTGAGAGGAGGCCGGCCGAGGTCGGCGCAGCGTTTTGGTCGAGCGTCGAAGAGTCGCATGACGCCTGGACGGGAGATTGCGACCGTGGTGGCGGTGTCGGTGTCGGCGTGCTGCTGTGGGGAGTGGCCAACTGGGTGCTGCTTGCGCGGGCTTGTGCGAGCCATGCCTCGCGGGTCTTGTGATCGACGGGGCAGGCAGCGGCTGGGTCGTCTTGAGAGGACATTGTTGCGACGGTGCCAGTCGAGGTCGCCAGAACAGCAATGAGAAAGGATGAGCTTGGACCAACCGCCCGCCCGGAGGGCGATGGGACGTGATTGGCGACCGGCGGACTTGAATGCTCTTGGTTGGCGCTCTTCACCGCTTTTGGAGGGGCATGGCGTCTTGAATTATCACGTCCCCTCTCCACTCTTGGATATTAACCTCTAGACTGTCTATCCCGCTCACGGCTCATTGTCTCAATTGATCGCATACCAGCAAACATGTCCGAGGTCCACCGGGCAAGCACCACGGCGCCCGTCAACATTGCCGTTATAAAGTACTGGGGCAAACGCGACCCGAAGCTCAACCTGCCCACCAACTCGTCGCTCAGCGTCACGCTCTCGCAGGCGGACCTCCGTACGCACACCACAGCCTCGTGCTCCAGCAGCTACCCGCAAGAAGACTCTCTGCTCCTCAACGGCCAATCGCAAGATGTCTCGGGCGCAAGGACACAGGCGTGCTTCAGAGAACTCCGAGCACTGAGGACGCAATTGGAGGACAAGGACGCGAGCTTGCCCAGGCTCGCCGACCTGCCTCTGCGCATTGTGTCCGAAAACAACTTTCCGACTGCCGCTGGTCTTGCAAGTTCCGCAGCAGGCTTCGCGGCCCTGGTCCGCGCTATTGCCAACCTCTATGAGCTCCCCTCGTCGCCCACCGATCTCTCCCGCATCGCGCGACAGGGTTCTGGCTCTGCGTGCAGGTCTCTCTTTGGCGGCTACGTGGGCTGGGAACAAGGCGCTGCTCAGGACGGCAGCGATAGCGTGGCTTTCCAAGTCGCGCCCGCAAGCCATTGGCCCAACATGCGCGCTGTCATCCTCGTTGTCAGCGCAGCGAAGAAGGGTGTTTCAAGTACGACGGGTATGCAGACGACTGTTGCGACGTCATCCCTGTTCAAGTCGAGAGCCACCGAGACGGTGCCGCGGCGGATGAAGGAGATGCAAGAGGCAATCAATAACAAGGATTTTGAGACCTTTGGAAAGGTGACCATGATGGACAGCAACTCCTTCCATGCAACGTGTCTAGATACATTTCCCCCAATCTTCTACCTCAACGATGTTTCCCGAGCAGCCATCAAAGTGGTCGAGTCTATCAATGCGGCAGCCGGCAAGATCATCGCTGCATACACCTTCGACGCGGGTCCAAATGCGGTTGTGTACTATCTTGAGGAGAACGAAACGGCTGTGGCCGGTCTATTCAAGGCAATATTGAATGAGAAGGATGGATGGCAGGGCCAAAGAGGCAGTGCTGTGCAAGCAAGTGGTGCTGCGTTAGAGCACGTCAAGGGAGACGCGGGTCCGGCCATTGCGCTCTTGGAGGAGGGTGTTAGCAGGGTCATCTTGACAGGCGTTGGCGACGGGCCCGTGAAGACGCAAGCAAGCCTCATTGACGAGAAAGGCGAGCCCGTCACCAGTGCATAGTGGAGCACTCAGAGGGTCAGATGATGATCTTGTACATACCCGCAGATACAAGCCGGTAATTAGTGCCATTGGTCGACTATACGGCAGTAAGAGAAGATCTTACAGGAATCCCGAGAGCCTAGCCGCTGTTCACAAATCGTCGTTGTCAGACCAGGGGCTTTCCCTTCTGATGCGGTTGTGTTAAGCCATATACATGGCAGTTACGATGCCGTGAGAGAGACAATGACGGTTACAGTTGAAGGAGACGAAACGCCGCCACGCCATGGTATAAGAGCCTCCAATGTACAAATGCTGTGAAAAAACATGATGTCGACATGTGCACGGCGTGCAATTAGTCCAGGACTACTGCCAAGATGATGATGACGAGCACGATGGCCAGGATGAGCAGCAGAATGCACGCCTTGCTCCGCGCGCTCTTCTGGTAGTTGCTCGCCTGCTTCAGGTTCACATGAGCGCCTCGTGACGCGTCGTGCGTCACCTCGACATTCTCCTCGATGATATCCAACTGCGCCCCCTGCTCATGGACCATGTGGGCGACATCACGGAACAGCTCGTTCAACTCACCAACGCTCTGTTCGATGTTGCGGATCTCCGACTCGCGCTCGATGATGAGAGATTCTTGGAAGTCGACTTCCTCTTGGTTCGCCAGCCGCAGCTGCTCCTGCTCTTGGTGCTGCCCAAAGTCTCCTCCCCGCTCGTCGCTCGGCGATTGTGCGTCGAGGGCTGCGCGGGCAGCCTGCGCAGAGGCTTTTTCTTTGTCGAGGGCGGCTTTTTGCAGCTGCTGGAACTCGGCGAGGGAGGCCCTGAACTCGCGCTGGAGCTTGGACTGGGTGAACTTCTGCGAGGGCTGCGGTCGGTTAGCCACGCATGCTCTCGCGCGCAACAAGGAGGCATACCCCAACATCGGGCCACGTGGTGATCTTCTTCACGCCCTCGCCAATCTCCTTGAACTTGTCCGACGTCTCCTCGACCGTCGTCTTCACGCGTTCGCGCACACGTGCCGTCTCATGCTTTGTGCCAAGCTTGGCGATCTCGGTCGACAGGCGCGCAACATTGCGCGTGAGGGCGAAGAGGTCGTCGGAGAGCTTGTTCGCAAAGTCGCGGAACTCGGGGTCGTCGGCGTATTGAGCGTCGTCCTCGCGTCGCCAGTTGGTGGGCTGCGATTCGAGCTTGTTGGACTGCTGGAACGACATGCTGCACGAGACTGCGGTGGCTCTTGTCGCTGTGTCGCTGTGTCGCTGATGTCGCTGGTGTCGCTGGTGCCGCCTGGCTGAGCGATGACGAAGACGCCCTTGGCGGCCGCCCGGGCAAGCTAGCACCGGTACGGCAGCTCCGGCCGCCGTGTTTGTTTGCAAAAGTGAAGGCCCGCAGCGCGACCTACATCGCCTCCATCTCCACCCACACACCCACACCATGGCTCTGGCACCGCTTGGGGCGCATGTCCGCCCATACCGAGACTACCTGACCCCGGCCCTGCACCGGCGGTTCAGCAACGCCAGCCGATATACGCTGTTGCTCTGCTATGTCACTGCCTGTGCCATGGGAGAATGGGACAATGGTGCGCCGACCAGGCTTGGACCTTGGACCTCACAATGGCCGGCTAACACGTGCACAGCGCTCTGGTTGTGGTTCCCCATCGGCCCCACGGGCATTCGCACCCTCCTCGTCTTCCTGCCCGCCCTTGTCATATACGTCCTCCGTGTCGCGCAGTGGCACGTTGGCGCCCGCCAGACGTTGACCCGCGCCGAAACATTCCAGAAGTACTTTCTCCGCAAATCGACCTTTCTGACCCTCGTCTTCTATGCTTTCTCGGCCTGGCTGTACGGCGAGGTATACATCTGGTCGCGGACGAGTGCGAGCAAACTGGGCTTTACCGACCTTGGACGCGCGCACGAGCGCCTGAAGCTCAACGAGAGGCCGCTATTCCTGCGCTTCCTTTTCCTCGTGCTTGCTGTGGTGCAAACAGGCTTCCACCTGTGGCATGATTACGACTCCATCGACGTGCCGGCGATAAAGCCCACCAAGAGTGGTGACGATGCTTCGGCTGCAGTGCTAGCACGACGTGCACCAAATCCGAGGCAGATCCTCATGACCAAGCTTCCAAGCATGATTGCGACTTCCGGCACTCTGAGTGCAGCATCGTTACTCCTTGGAAGCATATTCTATTTCGTTGGTCCTCGCAATGTCATCTGGGACTACTACTACAGCTTCAGTCGCTACTTCATCAGCCTCTCCAAAACATCCAGGCCAACCGGACTGTCACCCTTCATGCCGCTTGTGTTTGGTTTCGCTGCTGAAGGTACGCTGCTCGTTCTGTTGTGGCAATTCGTCAATAGGGCATTCGACCTCTACATCGCGCAGGATCCTCTGAAGAACGATCAGCCCATCACCACTGATTCCAAGGATCCCAATGGAACTCTCTTGAACGGTCTGAAGTCGAAGAAGGATGCTGTCAGGGTATTTTGTATCATCCTTGCGGGCCGGTGCTCAATGCTAATCTTCTGTAGGCAATTGCTTTTTGGGAGCTTGCCCTAATTACCGACTCCTTTCCCGACCGCCGCAAGACAATATATGGCGAGCTCGAGCGTAAGAAAGCGCCCACTTTCCAACAAGTTACAGAGATATGTCTTGGCGAGATCAAGCTCCTCATCGACCGCTTGAGCGTTGGGCTGGATCCGAGCCACAATCTCAAGTCCTCTAATGGTCCACAAAAGTCCGCGGCTCCCGTCAACCTCGTACCGCAGATTACCCAACCACTCAAGACAGACAAGCAGATTGTGGCAGTGGATCCTAAGCCAGCCTCACACTGGAAACAGGTTGAGGCCATAGCCGTCGACTATGTAAAATCCTATAGCTCGCCTGGTAACGCGGAGCAGGCTTATGGTCGCGAAGCTCTCAACAAAGGCGTGAAGAAAGCCCAAGAAGGTGTGCAGCACGCTGAATCTTTTCTCACGGTATATTGGAACTGGGTCCTCTGCTCATGGCTTGGTTATCCCTTCCGACACTCCCTCCAGCGCACCGCTAGCCTAGTCGTGCTCGGTGCACCATATTCCCGCCTATCACTAATCTGCAACGCGATTACCGCTCTCACAAATCTCGCGTCTTTCTCACTGAAGCAGGATGAGCTCGGACGGTTTCACGAGGGCGTCCCGCAGATCATCCGCATCTTCACCACGGCTATACAGAAATTGGATGAATACATGACCAAAGCAGAAATTCATTGGAGCGACTCTGAAACTCTGAAGAAGCCCGAAGCTGATCGGAGAAAGGTATCGCAGGTGGATGAAGTTCGGGAGTGTCTTCGCGAAGGACTTGAGAGGATATTGGGTAGCTTTAACGAATTTCTGGGCGGCATGGGGCTCAGTAAGTTGGAGATCTTGGACGCAAAGAAAGCAATCGGGCTTCCAAGGGGTCCAGAAGTGTTTCAGGCAAGCGCCGCAAGGTGTTAGGGCGATTTTCCTTGCTCATAATTGTGACAAACAATGCCATTGATATTGCACTGTAATTGATCCCCAAAATGCTCATCGTACGATTCATGGTGCCAGGGCGCAATCGGTCATCGATTACTTGAAGTTGTCATCTAATCATCGCCAAAATGCAAAGATAGATTGCCGAAGTAGATATGTACGATAACTGGTGCGGTGTATCAGACAGTCGTACAATACTAAAGGGGACGGAAAGACGTCTTTTATTCTTACTCAGTGATGGACGCGTGTCTCAATGACCGGTTTAGAAGTGGTCTTGTAGGTCAAAGAATCCAACGGCAAGTACCGAGCAGATGTTGCTTCTACGGGCAGATGCCAACGGTACATGATGCTTGCACGTGTGGATCGCGTCTGGCAGTTTTGCGCAGCACAATTTCTTTGGCCGGGAATGTTTCGCTACTGGAGCATTCGCCTACTGTGGTATGACCTGTCTCACAAGGGAAGCACAGGGTGCATTGAAGCACTTGAGCGCCGCGTTATCACCAAGGCCGAGATGCAGGTAGTTCATGGTATAGCAGTGTGTGTGAGACGAGCTATTGGAGTCAACGATTATTCCCGGATATTGCACGTACAAAATCTTGACCAGTCCTAAACTTTTCCATTTTCGCGCACGGTCCATGTCTTGGAGCGACTACACCGTGTACGACTCGCACATGTCACATACTTTTGTGGATGCGGAAGGTACCGTCAGAATCCTGCTGCAAAGTCTCCATCCGATAGTCAAGCAGGCAAAATGATCACTCCAGTGTCCCCACACGGCAGGCTTGCTTGCTGGCGTGATTGTTTGTCATGTAGCTGCCAAAGTCTGTAGATTAAACTTCGAATGTAGGATCACGCAGTGTATCCGTGATCGTGATCACCCGTTGATGCCAAGTTCTCGGTCGTCTCCTAGCCAGCGGTGACACCACTCCTCGAGTGAAAAAAGTGACTTTGGCCGTAAGAGAACCGAGTGATATACTCCGCAACGCCTGCTCAAACATTATGGGGATCGACCACAGCGAATATGCGGACTACCGAGTCGTGATGCTCGGGAAAGTCCGGCAGCTAGCGAAAGACTCCACAGTGGGCGCCAGAATGGCATAAACCTCGAGTTAATGCTGACACGGAAGCCTCGTTGCGAGGCAGCCTTGCAATTTACGGTATCGAAAACGCCTTCGCTGAAATAGTTAAAGCACCACCATGGGGTCCAGCTATTTTTAGGCCCTCTAGAGAAGCAGCGGATTGTGAGCGAGGCAGCAGATTCTGAGACAAAAGCCACTGATATACTTTGACCGTCCTGTCAATGCTCGTAGGACTCAGCGTTTGGACGACCCGAAAGTACAGATGGTCTGACGGAGACGGCGCCGAAGTGTTTGCGACTGGATCGTTGAGGGATAAAGCTGAATTGTACACTGCGCCGCTTAAGCCCAGTCTTGAAAGTTTTCAGGACTCACGCAAGCATGACAATCGGCAGTCAAGATCTGCAACGACGTGCCTATGAATCCTATTAACTAAGTCGGAACACTTTACCATGAATCGATTGCACTGCCACAGGCGTCGCAAGGTCGGTGTGTCCAGTAAAATACGTGTATTTCATTCAGTGCGCTCTGACCGAGGGGTCAAGATTAGGTTTGTTAGGCGAGACAAATGACCTGCATGGTGTGCCTCGCCGTTGCCCTACACCGTGAAAGCCAAGTATTAGCTTCTGTGCCGCCTCGCGATTGTGCTCGATCACTGATGAGTAGAGGGCTTTACCAACAACGTAGTGACGAGATTCGAAGGAACAAGCTGCTGATAATTTGCTATACAAAATCGAGCGTTGCATGTCACTAGCAATCCTTCCAGGTGGTCCAACAGGATCCGAGGTATGCAATTTTGGAATATGTGACCAAGCCCTGTACGCAGGAGGTAGTTGTTCGTGGCACGTGTCGTGACCCACATACATGGCTTAATCATGATGCTCTCCTCCTAAACTGGTCGGCAAACCTAACATTCCGTCCAGAGCTGCCAAAGACACCGAGGCAACGTGAACCCTGGCCTGTCTTGGGTCAAATGTAGTAGAAGTAGCGGTAGCGAAGCCGGAACGAGGCACTATCGTTACCAGGTCTAGAAATTTGGGCGGGGAGCATGTGGTAGCAATTATGACATGGCACTGATTGCGGAAGCCTTGACGTCTCCAAATGGTGGGTCGAACACTTGACCTACGGTTGTAAGTGTCGCAGCGAGACAGGGCTGGTCGCTCTACAGGGGCTTCTCACAAGAGCTCGTGAACAACATTGATGGGATCTTCACTTCTCTGACTGGGCGCCAATGTGCATGGCGGTCGTGACACAGCTAGGTCGTGCAAGCTCATCTTACATTTACATACTGTTACAGTGTCATTATGCATAAAGGGGTGCAGTTGAAGCCAGTTGCCTCAGGTTTATCAGACCCATGCACCAAAGCAGAGATGCGCGTTCTATCGGGAAATACGATGCCGGGCCGCGGAATGGCTTGTCGAGCTGCGGGCTGGGACTCTACGCGGCTTTGGGCTTTTTCTTTCCAATATCGTAGCCCCATTTTCGCAAGGTCTTGACTACCTTGGGCAGGACAGCGGCGGTGAGTGGGACCCGAATGAAGATGAAGGATTTATGGACAAGATATGCCAGGCCAAGCTGCGTCCAGATTGCTGTATGTTACATAAGCCAATTTTCAGACGGCACGTGGTAAGAGGTGGTCTCACAGGCATCTGCTCCGCTGCGGGCAGCCACTTCTGCTGCGCTGAGGTCGCCCTCTCTTGCCGTCGCGTCCGCAATGTCCTGGGTCGCGGCAGCGTCTGCAGATGGGCTCCCGGCCTCTGGGAAGGCCAGGCGTACAACTGTCCAGAAGGCGTGCTTAACCACGTCCTCGTAGTGTCCTATTCTGTCGGTGCCCAGAAGCCGCACAGCCAGGAAGCAGAAGGGAAAGTCCAAGACAGAGAGGGCGAAGTAGACGCCGACGGCTGTCCAGCCATACTCGCGCGACAGCTTCTTCAACCGCTGCGACAGGGACGGCGCGGGCTCAGGGCTGCCCAGGTGTGGCGTGGGGTTGGGTTGCTGCTGCGCAGTCCTGTCGCTCTTGAAGCGCAGGGCCCGGACGCGCCGGGCGAGGGCGGACCGCTGGCATCGAAAGAAGAAGAGGCCACCCTGCCCGAGTGAGCGCTGTGCAAGGCTTGGGCCAGCTCCTCGTGGCGCGGCCGTGAAGAAGGTGCGCAGGAATGGCGACGACGGACGGGCGGCGGGGGTCCGCGCGAGGCCGCCAGAGAGGAACGGCGCAGTCCAGAGGCGCGCAATTCGTGTCTTCATTGCAGTGGACGTAGCAATGGCCAGGTGGATGGGTGCTCACGTGGCGCGCGTGGTTGCATCGGCCGTTGCAGAGAAACGATTCAAAGTCGCGCTCGCGCGAAATGCCCATGTCGGCTAGACGTTTCCACGTCCCGGCACGTCACGTGCCAAGCTCAAGCCCACCTTCAGAGAAATGTCATCGTGTGCACTCGCCCTCTGCTTCTCTGTTACAGATGCACCCCAATTAGGAAAGGCGAAATGCAGTACCACGGGCGGGAACTCCTTGCTGGAACGTGGCAGTATGCAGCGCACGTCTTCCTGTTCTCTCGCTTGCCCGTTACTGTGGAGCTTGCGTTCCCAATACCGCCTCCCTCAAGCAAACAAGGGAAAGTGTCAGGGGACATGTAAGCAGTCTTACGAGGCCAGCTTAGTCAGCAGCGATCTGCTCTAGTAGCAACAAGGAACGACTTGTCCGTCTCTTTTCAAAGCACTGTAGCTGGGCGCATTGAACATATAGAAGTGCGCAACAAACAGATACGAAGAAGCTGGAGAAAAGCCGGGCCTTCACGTGGGACATATCGTAGGGAACAATGATTTAGCAATTAGCAAGGTTTTGCAGCGACCTGCCCCTGTCGTTCCCCCTCGTGTCTTGCGACAAGCGGTACAATACCGAACATGGGCTGCAATAATGGAATGGGTAGCCTGGGCATGGGTGTTAACCTGCATCATGCTTGGAGGTTGGAGATTGCAACAGCATTCGGCGATCGCCTGCCGTGGCCCTGACGTTCTCGTACCACTTTCTGCTGTGCTTCTGAATTCTAAACTGCGGGTCACGACGCGTAGCCTTCTCGACGGTGCTGGCACTGGTCCAACTCAACTCAACTTCGCATGGCGACCTCTTGCTCGGGTCACTGGTGGCGCTTGCGGTGGAACGAATCCCGACACATGCCGTCCTTGCTGGAGGTTGACATGAGATACCACACCCGAGCCTTGAGATCCTCTCTTGTCCTGCATCGCATGCACCTTGATGCGCGTGGGAGCATGTCGAGTAACGGCGGGTATGGGCAGCGTGGGATGTGGGTGAAGCCGTAGAGGCGTTCGACCTCTTGCGGGCTCTAACAGCTCCCAACGTCTCACATTAGCCTAATGCGATCTGACACGATTCCACATTGGCTTCGCTGCATTTGGCCTCTCGACTCAAGTGGTCGGCTTTGCTCAAGAACCCAATTTCTGGCACCGCGTGCTGCACTTCCCCGGCACAACGTCCCACTGCCGAACCAGCCCACTTCCGCCCCAGTATCGCGACATCGCGACGCTCAACGGCCTAGCCCCTTGATCACTGCTGGTTTTCCCGTCAAAACGCTGCCCAACCGCTAACTTGATCGAGAATTATCTCCAGCACGCCTCGGTGGAGAAGGTTTGCAAGAGCACAAAACAAAGTTTTCGGCGTTCTGCAACCCTGCAACTGCGCCAGTCTCAAACTTCGAGCTACCGGCATCGAGCTGACGAGCGACCGAGGACATTATTCATCTACCTGGGCACAATATTGCCCTGACCAAGGGCACCAGCATTGCCCTCATTGGCTCACGGTCACGAGTAGTTCCTGAGCACTCTAACGTTCCAGAGTCACGGACAGGCCTCTTCTTCGCACCAGAATAGCGTCGTGCATCACACCTGGTGGCTCGGCTGAACTCTGCAGTCTATCACCCCCCTTGCCAGAGCTCGGCGCCGTTCTCGAGACCTGGTAAGCCAGGGTTCTGGCCGCACGCAGTTGTCGGATGGATAGTCCGTAGCTTGGTGTCACACCTGTTATTCCTTCGCTTCACAACTTGACAGCGCCCAAAACGGCACGCTCCCGGAGCCAACTGTTTGAGGCTTCGATTAAGCTCTCACCCTACGCGGCTGCATGAGTCTCTGCTCAGGATCAGCCTGTCTCTCCACGTGGGTTCCATCTCATTTTCGAACGCCCTATTTATATGATTCAGTATATATACTTTGTATCCGCACTGTCCCTCAGCTTCGCTTGTCTAACTCCGCATCGCCATCCTCGCTTTTCAACGTCCACCAATCAACCGCGGATCCCATCAGCCTCCACTCAACCATTTCCTATCACTAGCCTTATCTGGAGCAATCTATCATACATTTAAACGACATGGGTGGTAACACAGAATATATAGCTGGCCACGGCTACCTTTCTCTCGGTCAAGCTGTCCACGTCGCCCAGAACAGCGAGGGAGGAGTCGACCAACACCTCGCCCGATTTCTTGAAACAAAACTTGCGAGCGTTTGGGCAAAACTCAACGCTCAGCCGACCTCTTATGTACTGCCATCAGACGAATTCGCTCTCCTCAACTACTACCGCACACGATTTGGAGACAATGAGATCGTAAGGAGTGCTACAAAAAGATTCTGGGATAACCACAAGGGTGC